>CXWK01004315.1_pt2 | contig 17322 bp, 13 predicted proteins | sample 590851 | NCBI WGS metagenome assembly CXWK01 (sample SAMEA3498364, study PRJEB10139) | wastewater metagenome | biome: wastewater treatment plant; material: activated sludge | place: Denmark | collected 2014-08-01 | reverse complement strand
CGGTGGGGTCGGGCAGGATGGCGCTGAGCGCCGGCGACGGTTCGGCCAGGACGCGCCGCAGCCGGGCAAGGTAAAGCGTCTCGACGTGGGCCAGGTGGCCCAGCACGTCGCGGCACGACCAGCCGCCGTCCGGCGACCAAGCGGCGGCGGCTTCGTCCAGACCGCGCACCAGCCGGGTTACGTCGACCGGGGTCGAAGCCAGGGCTTTCAGCAAGACGATGCGCTGAGTCATTTCGTTTGCATCCTATCCTACCGCTGTCTGTTCAGGTGGCCGCGGATTATAGCGGCAAGTGGCGGCGCGCGCTTGCACATCGCCCAACTCATGTTATCATGTTCCCGCCGCGGAATTGACAGTCGTAAGCGGCACTTTTCTCAAGGCAACCGGGCGCAATCACTCATAGCGGTGCGTCGATAGACAAAGGTAGTCGTTGACAAGTTGCGAACATTGAACCTAGCGGTTTACCGTTCCAATACCCTCTTCCGCGCAGGGCTGCTGCCAAAACGGCCCTCGCTCTCCTCGAACGTTGCATCCCACATCCAACTCACTCTCGAGCCATCAGACAATCGCTACCCGGGCATCGTTGCCCGATCCACGAACGGGAGGTGATGCCTAGCGCGGTCAGCCAACGGTAAGGCCGGTTTCAACGATCAGCCATGAAACGCCCGACTAACCTATCGAGGTAGGCAAAATTGGAGGAGAATCCATGAAGGTGCGGAGAGTTTCCAAGAGGGAGATGGAAAAGGTGCATCCGGCGATACCCGCTGCGTATGAGCAGCTGGAGCAAGGACGCATCACGCGGCGCGAGTTTATACGCTTCGCCACGCTGCTGGGCATGTCGGCGGCTACGGCGACCATCGCCGCCGCCTGTACGCCGCAGGGGGGCAGCGAGGCCGCGCCCACCACAGCCGCGGCCGTCGAAGGGGCGGCGACCAGCGCCCCGGCCGACACCAGCGCCGGCGGCCCCCGCCGCGGCGGCACGATCACCAAGTCCATGCAACTGCAACTGCTCGATCATCCCGCCCGCCTGTCGTGGGTGGAAGGCGCCAACGTCGTGCGCCAGATGAGCGAGTACCTGACCGAGACCGGCAGCGACAACGTGACCCGCCCCTACTTGCTGGAACGTTGGGAAGCCAGCGAGGACGTGAAGACGTGGGATCTCTATCTGAAGCAAGGGGTCACGTTCAACAACGGCGACGCGCTGACGGCCGACGACGTGATGTTCACCTTCGGCGAGTGGCTCAACCCCGACGTTGGCTCCTCGATGCTGGGCCTGATGTCCTATTTGAGCGGCATCCAGGACGTGGAGAAGGTGGACGACTACCACATCCGGCTGCACTTGCAGACGGCCAACATCGGCGTGCCGGAGCACCTGTTTCACTACCCGGCGGTTGTCCTCCACCGCAACTTCGGCGGTGACATCGTGGCCAGCCCGGTGGGCACCGGCGCGTTCACCCTCCAGGAGTATGCCGAGGGGGAGCGGGCCGTCTTCCGCCGCCGGGCCGACTACTGGCGCAACGGGGCCGACGGCCAGCCGCTGCCCTATCTGGACGAGGTCATCTACGTCTCCACCGACAAGGACGCCGGCGTGGCCGCGCTCCAGTCGGGCCAGGTAGACTCGCTCTATGACCCCCGGCCGCCGGATTGGCAGGCGCTGAAGGACGTGCCCGGCCTGGCCACGCGCTCGGTCAGCACCGCTCAGGCGCTCATCCTGCGCATGCGCGTTGACCTGGAGCCGTGGGACGACAACCGCGTGCGCTCGGCGCTGAAGATGTCGCAGAACCGCGAGAAGATTCTGCAACTCTCCTACTTCGGTGAGGGCGATCTATCGCTCGACGCCCACGTCGCGCCCATCCACCCCGAGTTCTGCGAGCAGCCCATCCCGGCCTTCGACCCCGAAGGGGCGCGCGCGCTGATGGAAGAGTACGCCTCGGAGAAGGGCATCGAACTGCCACTCCGGGTCGTCCTGTCCACCAAGAACGACCAGAACGAGCCGGAGATCGCCACAGCGTTGAAGGAAGACGCGCTGGCCGCCGGCTTCGACATCGAGCTGGACATCACCGAGCCGGACGGCTACTGGGATCGCTGGACGGAAGTGCCGCTGGGCATCACCTCGTGGACCCACCGGCCGCTGGGCACGATGGTGCTGCCGCTGGCCTACATCCAGGAGGCCATCGGCGCCTGGAACGAGACGCGCTGGTCGGATGAGGAGTTCGAGACGCTGCTGCGCCAGGCGGAGGCGACGCTGGACGTGGAGGCCCGCCGCGCCATCATGTGCGACATCCAGACGATCATGCAGGAGCGCGGCCCCATCGGCAACAGCTACTGGAAGAACGTGTGGAACATTACCCATGAGCGCTTCCAGGGTATCGAAGCCCACCCGACAGCTTACGACTTCTTCTACGAGGTGTACGACAATACGCTGTAAGTCAGTAGGTCAGTGAGCCACTAGGTCAGTAGGTCAGTAATGACTGACCTACTGACCTACTGAATACTGACCTACTGAATACTGACCTACTGACATGGCCCGCTTCCTAGTCCGCAGCCTCATCTCGACCGTCGTGACGATGTTCCTCGTCTCCGTGCTCCTCTGGGTGCTGCTAGAGGTGGCCACGGGTGACGTGGCGGTGAAGCTGCTAGGCGTGTTCTCGACGCCGGAGCAGCGCGCCTCCTATCGCGCCCAACTGGGCCTCGACGCGCCTAGCTGGCAGCGCTATCTCGACTGGCTGGTAGGCAGCGATTGGCGCGCCGAGAGCCAGGTCGGCCTGCCGTTGGTCACGTCTACCAACCAGATCACCGGTGAGCAGGTGTGGTGGGCCGACGTGAACGGCGTGCTGACCCAGTGGCGGCTGGAAGAAGGGGAGCTGCTGACGCTGCAACTCCAGCCCGACGGCACTGTGGCTACGACGACGGCCGAAGTCCAATGGTCGCGCGATGAAGCCGGGGCGGAGTTCTTCTGGGGCGTCAACGCGGATGGCAGCGCGGTCAAGTGGGTGCGCGGCCAGGGGGCCGAGGTCTGGGTGCTGACCAAGGGCGGCTTGCGCAAGGAGGGGGATGGGCCGCAGCAGTACATCCCGCTGCGCAAGGGGCTATTGCGCGGCGACGGCGGCAAGTCGTTGCAGACGGGGCGGGCGGTGTCGGTGACGCTGATCCCGCGGCTGCGTAATTCGGTGATACTCGCTGCCGTGGCCTTCGCTGTGGTCATGCCCCTGGCGCTGTTGCTGGGCATCGTCGCCGGGGTCAATGAGGGGCGGGCGATTGACCGGACGATCTCCATCGTCGGGCTGACGCTGACGGCCACGCCAGAGTTCGTCACTGGCATCTTCCTGATCCTCATCTTCGGCATCTGGCTGAAGTGGGTGCCGGCGGTGGCCATCTTCACCAGCCCCAACGCCATTTTCGAGAACCCCAGCCTGCTGATCCTGCCGGTGCTGACGTTGACAGCGGTAGAGTTGGGCTACGTGGCGCGCATGACCCGCGCCAGCATGGTCGAAGTGATGGACACCCCCTACATCCGCACGGCGATCATCAAGGGTATGCCACGCCGCCGGGTCATCTTCCGCCACGCCGTCCGTAACGCCCTGCTGGCCCCCATCACCATCATCATGCTGCACGTCAACTGGCTCATCGGCGGGTTGGTGGTCGTGGAGGTCATCTTCGGCTACCCCGGCCTGGGCCAGTACATCTACGACGCGGCCATCTTCGGCGACTTCAACGCCATCGAGGCCGCGGCGATGATCCTGGTCATCGTTGCCGTGGGTACGCGCCTGATCGGCGACTTCGCCTATACACTATTGAACCCGCGCATTCGCTACGCATAGGGGGAATGCTCATTGGCCGCTATCCAGCCCACCCCGGAAACGCCCATTGGCCCGGTCACAACCGCCGGCGGGCCATCGCGCGGCCGTCGCCTGTGGTCGAGCATCGCCATCATCTTTGAGTCGCGCATCGCCACGGTTGGCTTTCTCATCGTGCTGTTCTGGTTTGTGGTCGGCCTGGTGTCGCTGATGTGGACGCCCTTCCCGCCTAACGAGTCGCGCTTTGTGCAAAACTTGCCGCCCAACACCACCAATCTGTTGGGCACGGACAATCTGGGCCGCGATACCCTGTCGCGCCTGATGGTCGGCACGCAGGTTGTGCTGCTGAAGACGCGCGTGCCCATCGGCGACCGGACGATTTCGCTGCCCATTGGCGTGGCCATCTGGGGCGTGCTGGGCGCGCTGTCGCTGGGCACACTGCTGGGGCAGATCGCCGGCTACCGCGGCGGGCGCTGGGATCAGGGCATCATGCAACTGCTGGACGCCTTTGTGGCCTTTCCCAGCATTGTTCTCTACCTGGTGGTCATCGCCGCGCTGGGGCGGGGCGATCTGGTGGTCATCTTTGCCATCGCTATCACCGGCGCGCCGGGGGTGGCCCGGCTGGCGCGTAGCCTGACGCTGGACATTCGTACCCGCGACTACGTGCGGGCGGCCGAGACGCGCGGCGAGAGCCAGTGGTACGTCATGTTCCGCGAGATTCTGCCCAACGCCCGCGGCCCGCTGCTGGTAGACGCCATGCTGCGCGTCGGCTACGCCATCTTCGCTATCGGCACACTGGGCTTCCTGGGCCTGGGCCTGCCGCCGCCCGACCCCGATTGGGGTTCGATGGTCAACGAGGCGCGGCGCTTCATGTTCTCCACCGCCTGGGGCGTTGTCTGGCCGTCGCTGGCCATCTCGTCGCTGGTGGTCGGGCTTAGTTTGTTGGCCGACGGCCTGCGCGAGGAGCTAAATCGCTACCAGCGGTAAGTGGTTGACAGTTATCAGTTAACAGTCAAGAGTCTCTTCAACTGACCCACTGACCTACTAACCGACCCATGACTTCCTCCATCCCCATCGGCCCCCGCATGCCCGTCCTGAAGGTCGAGAACCTGGCCGTAGCCTACAAGATCCGCGGCGGAGAGGTCGAGGCCATCCAGAACGTCTCGTTCGACATCGCTCGCGGTGAGACGTTCGGCGTCGTCGGCGAGTCCGGCTGCGGCAAGTCCACGACCGCCTGGGCGGTGGTCAACTTCCTGGGGGCTAACGGTTACGTCAAGCGCGGTAGCATCAAGTTCCAGGGGCAGGAGCTATTGGGTAAGAGCCGCGAGGAGCTGCGCCAGTTGCGCGGCGACCAGATCGCCATGGTCTACCAGGACCCGATGCAGTCGCTCAACCCGTCCATGCGCCTGGGCGATCAGATGAAGGAAGTGCTGACCGTTCACCGCGGCGTTGGCGAGGCGGAGGCGGCGCGGCGCTGCGTCGAGATGCTCGACCGCGTCTACATGCCCGACCCGGCGGCCGTCCTGCGCCGCTACCCACACCAGATCTCCGGCGGCCAGCAGCAGCGCGTGGTCATCGCCATGGCCCTGCTCAACAACCCGGCGCTGCTGATCATGGACGAGCCGACGACGGCGCTGGACGTGACGGTCGAGGCGGCCGTGCTCGACCTCATCGCCGAACTGCGCCGCGACTTCGACACGGCCATCATGTTCATCAGCCACAACCTGGGCGTCATCGCCCGCATCTGCAACCGCGTCGGCGTCATGTACGCCGGGGAGCTGGTGGAGCGAGCGACGGTGCAGGAGCTTTTCGCCGACCCGCAGCACCCGTACACGCAGGGGCTGATCCGCTGCCTGCCCAAGCTGGGCGCGGACAAGGCCGGCAGCGTGCTCTACCCTATTCGCGGCCGCGTGCCGCCGCCCAGCAGCCGGCCGGCCGGTTGCGTCTTCAGCCCGCGCTGCGACTACGTGCAAGAGCGCTGTCGCCTGGAGCGGCCGGAGTTGCGGCAGTTGCCCAACGGGACATTCGTGCGCTGCCACTTCGCGGAGGTGATTGACCCGGCGGCGTGGGTCCCTTCAGCCGACGTGCGCCTGATTCCCCCACCCGCCGGCAACGGCGCCGGCCCGCCCATCCTGGAAGTGCAAGGATTGAAGAAGTACTACCCATTGCAGGGCAGTTCGCTGCGCGACGTCGTCGGCCTGGGCGAGACGCGCTACGTGCAGGCGCTGGAAGATGCCTCTTTCACCGTCCACAAGGGGCAGACGCTGGGCATCGTGGGCGAGTCGGGTTGCGGCAAGAGCACGCTGGTCAGGACGATCATCGGCCTGGAGAGCAGCAGCGGCGGCCGGGCGGAGTTTCTAGGCCTGGACATCACCGGCGACCTGTCTGAGCGCAACACAGAGCTGATCCGCGAGTTGCAGATGGTGTTCCAGAACCCGGACGCGACCATGAACCCGGCCTACACCGTCGGCTACCAGATTGGCCGGCCGATGGAGCGCTTCGGCACGGTTCCCAAGCCGCAGATTCGCGCCGAGGTCATGCGCCTGCTGGAGGCGGTGCGCCTGGGCGAGAACTACTACAACCGCCTGCCGCGCCAATTGAGCGGCGGCGAGAAGCAGCGCGTCGGCATCGCCCGCGCTCTGGCCAGCCGGCCCGACCTGGTGCTGTGCGACGAGCCGGTTAGCGCCCTTGACGTGTCGGTGCAGGCCGCGCTGTTGAATCTGTTGCTGGAGGTGCAGCAGGAGTATGGCACGACGATGGTCTTCATTGCCCACGATCTGAGCGTGGTGCGCTACTTCTCCGATCAGGTGGCGGTGATGTACCTGGGGCAGGTAGTGGACATCGGCCCGGCGGAGGCGATCTATGCACCGCCCTACCACCCGTACACCGAGGCGCTGCTGTCGGCCGTGCCCATCCCCGACCCAACCGCGCAGCAGCGGCGCATCCGGTTGGAGGGGACGGTTCCCAGCGCCATTGACCCGCCCAGCGGCTGCCGCTTCCACACGCGCTGCCCGCGGCGAGTGCTGCTGCCCGACGGCGGGCGCATTTGCGAAGTGGAAATTCCGCCCTGGCGCGATGCCGGCGACGGCCACCGCATTCTGTGCCACATCCCGCTGGAGACCCTGCGCGCCCTGCCGCCGGTCATCGCCGTGTCGCCCTAATACAGGTAGGGCACTCCTCCGAATCGCCGTCTCACTACAGCATTCCGAGGAAATTTGTGAAATCTGCGTAATCTGTGTTTCTTCTTCTGTAAGGTGACTTCACATGCTCGTCAAAGACTGTATGACCCGCCACCCGGTCATGGCCCCGCCCACGATGTTGGCCGCCGAGGCCCAACACTTGATGCACGAGAACCAGATTCGCCACCTGCCCGTTGTTGGCGACGGCAAGCGGCTGCTGGGCCTGGTCAATCAGATGAGTTTCGCCCTCGACCCCGGCGCGCTGGCCAGCCTGGACGTGTGGGAAATCACGCGCCACCTGTCGCGGCTGTCGGTCAGCGAGATCATGGTTCCGGCCGACAAGCTGGAAACCATCGCCCCTGACCGCACCATCGAGCGCGCCGCGCGCCACATGACCGACCACAAGATCAGTTGCCTGCCGGTGGTCGAAGACGGCGACGTGGTCGTCGGCATCCTGACCGAAGTGGACTTGCTCCACGCCTTCCAGTTAATGCTGGGGCTGCCGTCGGACGGCGTGCGCGTGACGATGCGCATGCCCAACCGGCCGGGCGAGTTCGCCAAGCTGACAGCCGTGCTGGGCCGGCAAAAGTGGGGCGTTATGGGTATCGGCACCTTCCCGACGCCGCGGCGCGAGGGGTTCTACGACGCCGTGGTGAAGATCCGCGGCGTCGGTTCGGAGGAGGCCCGCGCGGTGCTGAGCCAGGTTCCTGATCAGGAGATCGTGGATGTTCGGGATGTGGTGTAGGGATTAGGGATTTAGGGATTAGGGGAAGAAGGTCGCGTTAAGGTAGTTTTAGGCGCGTCGTGCGAGTGGCATAGATATATTGGCCTCCGGGGGCGTTGCAGAGGAGAATGGAGTAGGTGCGCTCCAGGATGAGTTGATCGGCCGGCCCTTCTAGGAGGATGCAGCGCTCGATGGCCCGCGACTCCGCGCCCAGGTCGAACGTGACCGAATACCAGTTGTAGACGTCGGTGAAGGCATCGGTGGTAAAATAGCTATTGTCCCAACGGAACTGGTGGGGCAGGCCGCCGTAGTTGCTGTGGCTGGTCAGGAGTCGAGCGTCGGGGTAGTGGGTCAGTTGGCGATCACGTCTGACGGCCAGAACCGCTGCCGCGCTGGCCACGAAGAGCAGCAGTAGCGCTATAGCCGCGCAACCGGCCACAACTTTCTGGTTCCAACGCGCTCCATCACCTGGATTGGACATGCCATCAAGCTTGCCGCATCTTGTAGACGTTCTCATCACCCCTGACGTAGTCGCCGGCGGAACCGGCCCGCTGTCGCTGGGTCTGCTGGCCGGCGACGGCGCGGTCTACTGGGGTGACGTGACGCTGCCGGTTGGCGTTGACCGGCCGGCGGCCGTGGCGTCGGCCCTGCGCCTGCGGGAACGTATCACACCCGCCCTCAGCGGACAACGGCTGGAGAGCCTGCGCGACTTATGCGGACGTGTCAGGTCGGCTGTTGGTGAAGAGGGGGTGCTGGGCGAGGCACTGCTTGCAGCCGCGCAGGAAGCCTGGTTGGAGGCCGTCCGCTCGGCCGACGATGCGGTTGGACGCTTGCGCCGCGACTACGCTTTCCCGGACGATGAGGCGCTCCCGGCCACGCCGGCCTGCTTCCTGGAGATTAGCGACCACGCCGCCACGGCCGACCAGGTTGATCGGATGCTGGCCCTGCGGCCGGCGGGCATCGGCTACCGGCTGACCGGCGGCTCCGTGGCCGAGGCCATCGGCGCGAACGGGGAGCACTTGCAACGTTTCGTGCGCGAGTTGGGGCGGCGGGCCGAGACGCTGGCCCCCGGCGAGAGATACCGGCCGAGCGTCTACCTGGGTCTGAATGGGGCGCTGGGGCAACTGGCCGGCGATCCGGTGCGCCACATCGGCAAGGTGCTGGGCAACGTCGTTGGCTTGCAAACCGCCGCCGGCGAGCGCCAACTGATCCTCGAAGAACCGTTTTTGCTCGACGACGTGCTGGGGCAGGCCGCCAACCTCCACCGGCTGCGCGAGTTCATCCGCCGCACGCCCGACTCGCTGAAGCGCGCCGCGCCGACGCTGCTGGCTGCGCGCGCGCCCGCATCGCCGGATGAGGCCCAGGTGTACAGCGATACGGACGCCGCCCACGTCCTGGTCACCGAGCTTCCCGGCGACATGGATGCCGCGCTGACCAGCCTGAGCCGGACGGCCGCCGGGCTGGCCTCGTACTGGCGGCTGCCGACCGCGGCCACACCACGGCAGGCGGCGCTGGCCGTCTTCCTGGCGGGGGTGGCGCGGTCAGCAGCCGTCCTGGTTAGCTGTGACGCCGACATGGCCACACTGCCCGCTTTCGTTTTGCGCCTTCTGGCCGAACAGAACGTCACCCCCTCTCCGGCGCGTTAGGGCTTTTCCATAGTCGAGGAGCCCGCGACTAGCTGGCGACTTGGGCCAAACCCCGATCCCGACTTTTGTCCCATTGACCACTTCTTCATTTACACCCTATAATGTACCTTCATGAAACGGGAACGCAGTTTCACAATGTGCAACACGTGGGCTGATGAGCGCCGATAGAGCGTCGCCGCTGCTGATCCAGTCCGTCGAGCGCGCCGCCGCGCTGATGCGCTGTTTCACCGAGGCGCAACCTGAGCTGGGCGTCACCGAGTTGAGCCGCCAACTAAACCTGCACAAGAGCACTGTCTCGCGCATCCTCTCCACGCTACAGAAGGAGGGCTTTGTCAGCCAGAACCCGACGACGGGCAAGTACCGGTTGGGCGTCGGGCTGATCAGCTTGGCCGGCGTGGCGCTGGGGCGGGTGGACGTGCGCGGCGCAGCCTACCCCTATCTTGACGCGCTGGTGGAGCAGACGCAGGAGAGCGCCGACGTGTCGGTGCTCGATGGCGCGGCCTGTGTCAACGTCCTCCACAAGCCTAGCCCGCGGCCACTACACTACGCGATGTGGATCGGCCGTCGCCTGCCGCTCCACTGCACCGCCAGTGGCAAGGTGTTGCTGGCCGGACTATCGGCCGAAGAGCGGGCGCGCCTGCTGCCGGGCCAACTGATCCGCCACACGCCGGCGACGATTGACTCAGCGGCGCGGCTGGCGGAGGAGTTGGTCTTGGTGGCTGACCAGGGGTACGCCCTAGCTCTGGAGGAGTACGAAGAGGGGTACAATGCCGTGGCCGCGCCCATCCGCAACCACGATGGTCGCGTCGTGGGCGCACTGTCGCTCTCCGGGCCGGCCTTTCGCCTGGGCCGGGAGACGTTGCGCGAGTTCGCCGCGCCGTTATTGGCTACCGCGCGGCTCATATCCGGGGAGATGGGGTATAGTGGGCAGCCTCATTACGCTCGGGATGGAGGCAGACGATGACGCTCATCCACCTGGGGCCGTCGGACGTGCTGTGTGAGCGCCCCTTCACAGACCTACGCCATACCCAACCCGACTTGCAGACGTTGCGCTTCATGGTCATGTGCGCCTGGATGGCGCTGGAATTGCCGTCCGGCGAGAGGGCTGACCGCCCAGGACCGTTCATTTTGCACCAGCCAGCAGCCGACCAATGGACGCAACGCATCGTCATCACCCAACCAGCGCGCCTGCGCAGCCACAAGCCGTTGACCGTTGTCGGCTTTTTTGGGCTGAAGAGCGCGCGGGCCAACGTCACGCTGGCCACGGAACTCGACCGCCAACTGCTGCCCGAACTGACCGCCCACACCGAACTGCTGGCCTACCTCTCCATATGTCTGCCGACGGGCAACTTTGGCAATCTGGTTCTCTTCGCCAGCCCGGAGGGCAAAGACGCTTGGGGACAGTCGGCCAAGCACAGCCTGGCCGTGCGCTTGCTGACGCCGGACTACTACAGCGCCGTGCGCCTCTACAATGGCGATCTGCCGGGCGGCGTGGCCGCGGGCGAGACGTTGCGCCTGCGCCTGGTCAAGTACTATGACTACAGTTCGCGGCCGCTTTGGCGCGCCGTGCGGCTGCTGTCCGCTGGGAGCGTGCCATGACAGAGCTACCCGCCGGCGACCGCCGCACCCGCCGCCGCACCCGCGCCGAGGCGGCGCACCCCCTGGCCGACAAGCCCTTTCGCCAGACGCGCAACCCGTTTGCGCCGCTGGAGCCGCTGTCGGCCGAGCAGTTGCACCAGATTGACGACGCCTCGTTGCGCATCCTGGAGGAGATTGGCATTGACTTCCTCGACGACGAGGCGCTCGACCTGTGGGCGGCGGCCGGGGCCGCGGTCGACCGCGCCGCGCAGCACGTGCGCATTGACCGCGGGTTGCTGCGCGAACTGGTCGGCCGCGCCCCCAGCAGCTTCGTCCTGCGCGCCCGCAACCCGGCGCGCTCGCTGACGCTGGGCGGCGACGCCATCAACTTTGCCACCGTGGGCGGCGCGCCCTTCTACTCCGACCTCGAGTGTGGACGACGGCCGGGCACGCTGGCCGACTTCCACCGCATGGTCAAGCTGGCCCAGCAGTGCGGCCCCATCCACCTGGTCGAAGGGTTGTTGCTGGAACCGCAGGACGTGCCCGTGCCTGTTCGCCATTTGGAAAAGGGGCTGGCCCAGTTCACACTCAGCGACAAGGCGCTGACGGCCGCCGCCCACGGCCGCGACATAGCCGCCGACTACGTGGCCATGGCGGCCCTTGTCTACGGCGAGGCGACACTGACCGAGGGACCGGTCTTCGCCAGTATCGTCAACGCCAACAGCCCGTTGCGCTTCGATGAGCGGATGCTAGGCGGGCTGATCGGCTATGCCCGATTGGGCCAGGCGACGGTCATCACGCCGTTCATCCTGGCCGGGGCGATGAGTCCGGTGACGCTGGCCGCGGCCATTGCCCAGCAGAACGCCGAGGCGCTGGCCGGCATCGCCCTGACGCAACTGGTGCGGCCGGGCGCGCCGGTGGTCTACGGCGGCTTCACGACCAACATTGACATGCAGACGGGCAGCCCGGCCTTCGGCACGCCGGAGGGGGCGCTGGCGCTGCTGTGCGGCGGGCAGTTGGCGCGCCACTACGGCGTGCCCTATCGCGGCAGCGGCGGGCTGAACAACGCCAAGAGCGTTGACGCGCAGGCCAGCTACGAGACGCAACTGAGCCTGTGGCCGGCGGTCATGGCCCACGCCAACCTGATTCTCCACAGCGCCGGCTGGCTGGAGGCGGGGCTGGTCTGCTCGCTGGAGAAGTTCATCATTGACGTGGAGGGGTTGGCCGTTATGCAGCGCCTGCTGGAAGGGGTGGTCATTGACGAGGAGACGCTGGCCCTGCCGTTCATCGCCGCAGTTGGCCCCGGCGGCCACCACCTGGGTACGGCCCACACGTTGGCCCGCTATCGCTCCGAGTTCTACATGCCCATCGTCAGCGACCGGCAGAACTACGACAAGTGGCGCGAGGACGGCAGCCGCGACGCCGCCCGCCGCGCCCACGACGTGGCTGGGCAACTGCTGGCCGCCTATGAGCCGCCGCCGCTGGACGCGGCTGTGGCCGAGGCGCTGGCCGATTTCGTCGCCCGGCGGCGGAAAGAGTTGATCAAAGAGTAGGGAACCACAGATTACACAGATTCCACAGATTCTTCAGAAATCTGTGGAATCTGTGTAATCTGTGGTTCCACTTTCTGGAGGGCTTTCATGAACGACATACCGCAATCTGTTTCGTACGTGGTCATTGGCGCGGGGGTGCATGGGTTGAGTACGGCGTGGCATCTGGCAATGGAGTTGGCGGCGCGCGGCCGGGGCAGCGGGGCCGACATCGTCGTGCTGGACAAAAGCGGCCCCGGCGCGGGCGCGTCGGGCATTGCCTGCGGCTGCGTGCGCAACCTCTACATGACCGAGCCGATCCATGCCCTGCTGCGCCACAGCGTGGACGTGTGGATGAATGATCCCGTCGCCTTTGGCTTTCAACAGGTGGGCTACGTGTCGGTGGGGGAGGGGAACCAGATCGCCGACTACGAGCGCGTCGTCGCCAGCCAGAACCGCGTCGGCTACCCGTCCGACCTCTACGTTGGCGGCGAAGCGCGCGCCTTCCTGAAGGGCATTTGGCCCGACTTCAAGACCGACGGTATTGACGTGGCCCTTCACGAGCACGTCAGCGGCTACGCCGGCACGCAGCAGGCCATCCGCGGCCTGGCTCAGAAGTGCGCCGACCACGGCGTGCGCATCATCAGCGGCGTGAGTGTGACCGACTACGTCGTCGGGGGCGGACAAGTCAAGAAAGTAGTCACCGACCACGGCGAGATCGCCTGCGACCTGGTCATCTGGGGGCTGGGGGCGTGGACGCCACTGCATTGGGCCAAGCTGGGCCGGCCGGAGCGCGTGGCCTGCCGCTACGCCGACGGCAGCACCGTCGAGAAGGACATGTGGACGTACTGGCGGCTGCTGGAGGGGGAGGTCTACGACGACCGGCCCTACCTGACGGCCGCGGGCCTCAATCCGCCGGTGCTGCACGTGGAGAAGATGAGCACGCCGGTGACGGACGCCGGCGGGCGGGAGCTGCGCGACTACACCTACCTCTACTTCAAGAACGGTAACGAGCGCATGGACCGGCCGGGGCTGCAAGGGGGCACGGTGCCGGTCAAGCTGGGGCCGCGGGCCACGGTAGACCCCTACGGCCACGCCAACGACGCGTATCAGGCCGAGGCGGAGTTTGCCGACTACCTGTGCGCGGGCATGGCCCAGACCATGGGGCGCTTCGAGGGTATCCGGCCCAACTTTCGCCAGCGGCGCAACGGCGGCATCGGCGCCTTCACGCCCGACAACGTGCCCGTTTTCGACTGGGTGCTACCCAACGTCTACATGATCGCCGATAGCAACCACGGCTTCAAGATGCTGGGCGCGGGCAAGCTGGCGGCGCGCTACCTGATGGGCGACGACGTGGCCGACCTCAAGCCGTTTGCCTTCAGCCGCTACGCCAATGGATTGACCTACGGCTCGACCAATAGCCATTCGCCGTGGGTGTAGAAGAGTCCACAGATTACACAGATTCATTGTTCTAAATCTGTGTAATCTGTGTAATCTGTGGATTTCTTTCCTGCTGACTCAAATGCACTCAGACGCAATCACCCTGGCCACCTGTCAGGCGGAGAACACCGCGCCCATCAGCCGGGCGCTGGCCGGCTATCTGAGCCAACGGCTGGGGCAGCCGGTGCGCTTCCTGGACGGGGCCGACTGGCGTGAGAGCTACGCGGCCATTGCCGCCGGGCGCATTGACATCGGCTGGATTTGCGGCCGTCCCTACGTTGAACTGCTGGCTGCCGGCGCGCCGCTGGCCCTGTTGGCCGCGCCGGTCATGGCCGGGGCGCGCTATGGCGGGCGGCCGATCTACTTCTCCGACGTCGTCGTCCGGCGCGACCGCCCCTTCCAACGTTTTGCCGATCTGCGCGGGGCGTCGTGGGCCTACAACGAGCCGGGGTCGCAGTCGGGCTACCACGTCACCCGCTTCCACCTGGCGCGGTTGGGCGAGACGGGGCGCTACTTCGGGCGCACCGTTGGCAGCGGGGGGCACGCGCGTTCGCTCCAGATGGTGCTGGCCGGGGAGGTAGACGCTTCGGCCATTGATAGCACGGTGCTGGAGTGGGAGCTGGCCCGCGCGCCGGAGTTGGGCGCGCGCATCCGGGTGATCGAGACGCTTGGCCCCAGCCCTATTCCGCCGCTGGTAGTATCCGGGGAGCGTGGGTTTACGGTGCGCGATCTGGCCCGCGCGGCCCTCCTGGCGTTGCCGAGCACAGACGAAGGGCGCGCACTATTGGCCCTGGGTGGGCTAGAGCGGTTCGCGGCTGTGACCGATAGCGACTACGACCCCATCCGAACAATGGCCGAGGCCGCGCAGGGGGTTGTAAATTTCGTGTAGCTGTGATTTCTGTCGTGTATGCGCCACTGCCGCCAGGGTGGGGCGGTCTACGGCTCATCCAGCACGGCCAGCAACCGCTCATCCACGACCATCGGCCCATTGGGATCGTTGAGCGCCTCTTTGGGCGTGACGTCGAGGTTGTCCAGCCACTCGGTCACCACCTGCACACCCAACACCGGGGCGTAGATATTGCGCGTCGTCGTCACGTCGGCGTGGCCCAGGAACTCCTGCACGACTTCCAGCGGCATCCCGGCGCGCAGCAGTTGGGTGGCGCGGTAGTGGCGGAAGTCGTGGGCCGACAGACTTTCGTGTAGGTGTAAGGCATTGACAGCGCGCTTGACGACCTTGTGCACCGAGGTGATGCTCAGCCGGGCGCTGGTCGAGTTGCGGCTGTGGGAGACGAACAGCGCCGGGTTGCCGTCCGTCCGCTCGGCCAGATAGGCGACGACTGCCTGCCGGGCATACTCGCGGATGTGGAGGGTGCGCCCCTTGTTGCCCTTGCCGACGATGGTGGCGTAGGCGGCGCGGCCGTGGCCGACGTTGGCGCGGTTGAGCGACACCACCTCGGAGATGCGCGCCGCCGTCGAGTAGAGCATTTTGACCACCGCCCGGTCGCGCAACAGCGATAGGCGACGGTTGTAGGTGTCGTTCTGCGGGGGCAGGGAGAGGCCATCGTAGTAGGCGACGATACGCGGAATGTCCTGCCGGGCGATGTCGAGGTCAATGACCCCCTCGGCCTGGTTGCGCTCGATCTGCCGCCGCGCCATCTGCCGTTGCAACTTGCCCAGTTGCACCGTCTCCGGCAGGCGGTCGTAGCCGTCGAGGAAGTTGAGATAGCCGGCGATGGACGCCATATAGGTGGTCACCGTAGCCCGCGAGCGGTTGGCCAGCAGCCAGTTGCGATAGTCGAGAATCACGTCCGTCGTCAGCCCATCGGGCTTCAGCGGCCACGGGTCTGTCTTGGCGTAACCGGCCCGGCGGAAGTGTTGCAGCCAGTCGGCGAACAGGCGCAGGCCGCTGCGGTAGGTTGATTCCGTCTTCATGCTCTGCGCGCCGGCCTCGCGCAGAAAGGCGTCCTCATCGCTCCACGTCGGCCCCTCCGGCACTGGACGCTCTGAAATGGGTAGTAGCGTTTCTTTGCGGGCGCGCGTCATTCTGTTTTACAGCTCCTTCAGTATGGGGGAGTGGGCTGGCTAGGGCATTGACCAATGACCAACCCTCAACAACTATCTCCATAGTTTGATTAACGTACATTAATCACATTGTAACGATTCTCAGTAATGATGTCAACATGATCAGAATTTACCGCTGGCGCTAGTCGCTATGGGCTACATTTCGCCAATGCCGACGAATCCGCTAGAATCAGCGTTACATCGTCAATCCAGCGATGGGTGCGGGCGCTGCCGGCCCGGCCAGTGAATACGCGGGAGAACTCTACTATGAGCGAATACACTCCAGACCCGGGCGCAATGGAAGCCATCGTTGGCGGTTACCACGGCGCGCCCTTCGATATCCTCGGCCCCCACGAATACGGTGACGATCTCGTCATACGCGCCTTCTGGCCCGAGGCAGAGCGCATCGCCGTCCTCATCGGCGAAGAAGAGCCGCGGCCAATGGAGCGCATCCACGACAGCGGGCTGTTCCAGGCGACACTGCCCGGCCGGCCATTGACACACTACCAGTTGGAAGTGACGGTCTACTCCGGGTACGCACAACTATACGAAGACCCGTACGCCTTTGCGCCAACGTTGAGCAACTTCGATGCCCACCTGATGGCCGAAGGCACGCACTTGCACATCTACGAGCGCCTCGGCGCGCACCTGGTCGAGGTTCAGGGAGTGCGTGGTGTACGCTTCGCCGTCTGGGCCCCCAACGCCCAGCGGGTCAGCGTCGTCGGCCTGTTCAACCAGTGGGACGGCCGTCGCCACCCAATGTGTTTCCACCAGAGCAATGGTGTGTGGGAGTTGTTCGTGCCCGGCCTGGGCGAAGGGACGCTCTACAAGTATGAGATCAAGACCCACTTCCAGGGGTACATGGTCACCAAGGCCGACCCGGTTGGCTTCGCGGGCGAGATGCGCCCCAAGAACGCCTCAGTTGTCTGGAATATAGAAAAGTACCAGTGGCAGGACGCAGAGTGGATGGCTGCCCGCGGCGACCACCAGAGCCTGAAAGCGCCGATCAGCATCTATGAGCTGCATCTCGGCTCCTGGCGGCGCAAGAACGGCTGGGAGTGGTTGACCTATCGCGACCTGATTGACCAGCTCATCCCCTACGTCAAGGAGATGGGCTTTACCCACATCGAGCTGCTGCCCATTGCCGAACACCCGTTTGACGGTTCGTGGGGCTACCAGGTGACGGGCTTCTTCGCCCCGACCAGCCGCTTCGGCACGCCCGATGACTTCATGGCCTTCGTAGATGCCTGTCACGCGGCGGGCATCGGCGTGCTGGTAGACTGGGTTCCGGCCCACTTCCCCATGGATGAGCACGGGCTGGGCTTCTTCGACGGCACACATCTATACGAACACGCCGACCCGCGCCAGGG
>CXWK01014934.1_pt1 | contig 17362 bp, 12 predicted proteins | sample 590851 | NCBI WGS metagenome assembly CXWK01 (sample SAMEA3498364, study PRJEB10139) | wastewater metagenome | biome: wastewater treatment plant; material: activated sludge | place: Denmark | collected 2014-08-01 | reverse complement strand
CATTTTGGTTACATAACTTATCACTACGGAAGATGGTATTATGATGACTATTATGGTTGGATTTGGATTCCTGATTATGAATGGGCACCTGCCTGGGTTGATTGGAGATACGATGATGATTACATCGGTTGGGCTCCTTTATCACCTTATGCGATCTTTGATATATCTATAGGAATACATTACAATTATGATTATTACGTTTCTTATAATCATTGGAACTATGTAAAGTATAATCATTTCTGTGATCATAATGTTTATAATTACTATGTTGCTCCTAAATACAAATACAGAGTTCATAATCAGAACAAAAATGAGAACAAATTACTCATACTATGATGGACGTGTTAGAAATGATGGAGTTGACTTTGATAGAATTCGTGAGCGAAGTGGAAGAAACATTGAAAAAAGAGATATTGTTTCAGTTAATGATCCTAATGATTTATCAAGAGAAAAAATAAGAAAAACTCGCGATAAAGAAATAAGAACATATTTTGCTAATCCTGATGATATTTCTCGTGATGGATTAAGAGATGTAAAAGTTGAACGTAAAGAAAGAAAATCTACTCTTGAAATTTCTAAAGTTGAGTTAGGAAGAGATAGAAATCTTGATAGAACTAAAGAAACTAAAAAAGATAATACTCGTGAAGTAATCAGAAACGATAGAGAGAAAAACAAGACTGATCTTAATAAACGAGAAAAAACTGAAGATACAAGAAAAGAAACAAAGAATGATGTTACTCGTAAAAAAGTTGAAGACGATAGAAAACTTCAAGAAAAAAGAGAAACAGAAAAACGTAACTCTGAAATCGAAAAGAGAAATAATGAACAGATTAAAAGAAACGAAGAAAATAAACGAAATGATGAGCTAAGAAAATCTGAAGAATTGAATCGTATAGAACAACAAAAAAGAAATGAGCAGATTGAGATTCAGAAAAGACAGAATAAGGAAGTTCAAAAAAGAAACGAAGTAACAATTCAGAAACGTGAAGAGAAAAAATCTAATACTGATGTCTTCAAACAGAATGAGAGAAAAGTTGAGCAGAAAAAAGAAACTCAAAAAATTGAACAAAGAACTCAGAATACTAACAGAAATACAGAAGTAAAAAGAAACGATTCAAATAATAGAACAAGTAACACAAATACAAGAACTTCTGAAAAAGATAACAGAAACAAAAACAGATAACCTCAATTCAACTCTCTCCACAAAGCGGTTGGGAATTAACCTGACCGCTTTTTTGTTTTATCATACAATTAGAATAATTTTCCGATAAAATTTGAGCAAAGTATGAAAGACAAATCAGCAACCCTTTTTTACATTCTTGGAACTTTCTTTGTAGCTAATGCATTGTTAGCAGAGTTTATAGGAGTAAAAATATTTTCATTAGAATCCACTTTTGGATTTGAACCAATTAATCTTACTCTACTTGGAATTGAAAACTTATCATTTAATCTTACTGCCGGAGTAATGCTTTGGCCGGTTGTTTTTGTTATGACTGATATAATTAACGAATATTTTGGCCGTAAAGGTGTAAGGTTTATGTCTTATACGGCTGCTATACTAATCGCCTATGCGTTTTTAATGGTTTACTTTTCTATCGGTTTAACACCTGCCGGATTTTGGATAGAGAGAACAACGTCAGCCGGAAGTGTAAATATGGATTTAGCGTTTAACTCAATATTTGGGCAAGGTCTTTGGATTATTGTTGGATCACTAACTGCGTTTTTAGTTGGGCAGTTGGTTGATGTTACGGTGTTTCATTATTTCAAATCTTTTACCGGCTCATCAAAAATTTGGTTAAGAGCAACAGGATCGACTCTGGTTTCTCAACTTGTAGATAGCTTTGTTGTACTCTTTATAGCGTTTTACATTGGTGCTGGTTGGGATTTGAAACTTGTTCTTGTTATCGGACTTGTAAACTATATTTATAAGTTTTTAGTTGCCGTTATCATTACACCTCTACTTTATATTATTCATAATGTTATCGATAAATATCTCGGTAAAGATCTTTCAGAAAAACTTCAGTTAGAGGCAATGAATAATAAAAAATTTGGTTAAAAATCAGCAAAATTTAGTGTAGCACAACAATTAAAATTTACCTAATTTTGATGTAACAAATATTAGTATTACTAATTCTTACGAATAAATTTAATTGTCCTTTATTGCTAATTAAATGAAAATATTGATTTACCTCATCCCGCTTCTATTGAGAAACTTACTGACAATCGATTCAACTTCGACCGACTTTTCTCAACTCTCTCAAAACAAATTTCAAAAATACATTGACCATTTCAAAAATATAATTCACCAGTTTTCACAAAATAAATTTTCCTTACTTAAAGGAGTCTAGTATGAAACTAACTAAAGAAGAATCTTTACAATATCACAGCAGCGATCGTAAAGGTAAAATTGAAGTCGTAGCTACAAAGCCTTGCTTAACTGCAAGAGATCTTTCTATGGCTTACACTCCAGGTGTCGCCGAACCTTGTCGGGAAATACATTCTGATGTTGAGAATGTTTATAAATACACAGCTAAAGGAAATCTTGTTGCAGTACTTTCAAACGGTACAGCAGTTTTAGGATTAGGCGATATAGGACCAGAAGCCGGAAAACCAGTGATGGAAGGAAAAGGAGTTTTATTTAAAAGGTTTGCTGATATAGATGTTTTCGATATCGAAGTGAATTCACACGATCCAAAGGAAATCATTAGATTAACTCAGATGTTGGAACCAACTTTTGGTGGAATTAATCTTGAAGATATTAAAGCGCCGGAATGTTTTGAGATTGAAGAGACACTAAAAGCAACGATGAACATTCCAGTTTTTCATGATGATCAACATGGAACTGCAATTATTTCTTGTGCTGCATTGATTAATGCTGTAGAAGTAGCTGGAAAAAAATTAGATAAAGTTAGAATCGTAGTGAATGGTGCTGGTGCCTCTGCAATTTCTTGTTGTAAACATTATGTTCGAGCTGGAGTTAAAAAAGAAAACATTTATATGTTCGATTCTAAAGGTTGTATAACAACTGATAGAAAAGATCTGAATAAATACAAAGATGGATTTGCACAAGAAAAAGGATTCCCATCGCTTGAAGCGGCATTTAAGGATGCAGATGTTTTTATAGGGCTTTCAATTGGAAACGTTGTTAATAAAGAGTGGGTAAAAGCAATGGCTCCAAATCCAATCATCTTTGCAATGGCAAACCCTGATCCTGAAATTATGTATGATGATGCCGTATCAGTAAGAAAAGATTTAATAATGGCTACTGGAAGAAGTGATTATCCAAATCAAGTAAATAACGTTTTAGGATTTCCATTTATTTTCCGTGGTGCATTGGATGTTAGAGCAACACAAATAAATGATGAAATGAAAATGGCAGCAACTTTAGCTCTTGCAAGATTAGCAAAAGAAAAAGTACCGGAAATGGTTTTACAAGCTTATGGCGGAGAAGAATTTTCATTTGGTAAAGAATATATCATCCCGAAACCATTTGATCCAAGAGTACTTTGGTATGTTGCACCTGCTGTTGCAAAGGCGGCTATTGAAACGGGTGTTGCTAAAGTTAAAGAAATGGATTGGATTGCATACGAAGAACAATTGAAGGAACGTTTAGGACTTTCTAAAGAAATTGTTAGAGTAATGATTCACAAAGCTCAGAAGCAACCTAAAAAAGTTGTGTATCCGGAAGGCGAAGAAGAAAATATTATTCGTGCTGCACACACAGTTTACAGTGATGGAATTGCAACTCCAATTCTCTTAGGAAATGAAAAAATCATTAAGAAAGAAATTGAAAGAATTGGTTATGATGAAAAAGAATTTCAAATAGTTGACCCCGAAAATTGTGACAAGTGTGATTCCTATGCTGAAGCATTCTTTAAGAAAAGACAAAGAAGAGGTGCTACTCTTTGGGATGCAAAAAATCTAATTCACAAACCTAACTACTATGGTGCTATGATGGTAGAAGTTGGTGATGCCGATGCTATGATAAGCGGATATACAACAAGTTATCCAAATACAATTAAACCAGCCTTACAATGTATTGGTGTAAAGCAAGGATTTAAAATTGTTTCCGGTATGTACATTGTTATTGCAAAGAAAGAGACTTACTTCTTTGCTGATTGTACTGTAAATGTTAATCCAAACGCTGAACAATTAGCTGAGATCGCAATCTCTGCTGCAAGTGTTGTTAAAGCATTTGATGTTGTACCAAAGATTGCAATGTTATCATTCAGCAATTTTGGTAGTGCAGCTTATCCTGAATCATTAAAAGTTAAAGAAGCTGTTAAGATTGTTAAATCTAAAATGCCTGAACTTATAATTGATGGGGAAATGCAAGCTGATACAGCAGTTGTTCCTGATATACTTGAGAAAACATTCCCGTTCACAAATATTAAAGGCGGAGCGAATGTATTAGTATTCCCAAGTTTGGATGCCGCTAACATTGCTTACAAACTTATGGCTAGAATTGGACAAGCAACTGTAATTGGACCAATATTAATGGGAATGAATAAACCAGTTCATGTGCTTCAACGTGGTGCAACTGTGGACGATATTTACAATATGACGGCTATTGCTGTTGTTGAAGCAAATACAAATAAAAAATAAATGACAGTATAGAAGGTTAAAAAATTAAATGTACAAAATTGTTAATGCAGAATTTCTTGCTGAAAATATAAAACGCTTCGTTATCGAAGCACCAAAAATTGCAGCTAAAAGAAAAGCCGGGCAGTTTGTAATTATCAGATTAAATGAAGGTGGCGAAAGAATTCCACTTACAATTGCAGATTCTGAAACTGCAAATGGAACAATAACAATTATTGTACAAGGAATAGGGAAGACAACGAAAGAATTAAATTCGCTAAATGCTGGTGATTCAATTTTGGATGTTGTTGGACCACTTGGTAAAGCTTCTCACATAGAAAGATTTGGAACAGCAGTAAGCATAGGCGGCGGAGTTGGAACTGCGATTGCTTATCCTACTGCTGTTGCATTAAAGCAAGCCGGTAATCATACGATTTCGATCATTGGTGGAAGAACTAAAGATTTGGTGATACTTGAAAATGAACTTAAACAAGTTTGTGATGAAGTTTATCCAACAACTGATGATGGAAGTTATGGTTTTCATGGCTTTGTGACACAAAAACTAAAAGAGTTGATTGATAGTGGAACAAAAATAGATTTTGTTCTCGCAATCGGTCCAATTCCAATGATGAAAGCCGTTGCTGAAACTACAAGACCATATGGTATTAAAACTGTTGTAAGTTTAAATCCTGTTATGGTTGATGGAACAGGAATGTGCGGCGGTTGTAGAGCAACAGTGGATAACAAAACAGTTTTTGTTTGTGTTGATGGACCTGAATTTGATGCACACTTAGTTGATTTCGCAACTCTTGAAAGACGAAATCGTACTTATAAAGTTAGTGAACAAGAAGCTCTTCAAGATCATCTGTGCCACTTCGATAATGCTTTTGAACAAGGGTTAAAGCTTAGTAATTAGATAAAAAAATAACTGGAGATTTTTGAATGCCCGAGATTAGTAAAAAAGATAGAATGAAAATACCTAGACAACCAATGCCTGAACAAGATGGCGGTGAGCGAAGTAGGAATTTTAAAGAAGTAAATCTCGGGTTCACGGAAGAACTTGCAAAAATGGAAGCATTGCGTTGCCTTCAATGTCCAAAACCAGTTTGTATTGATGGCTGTCCTGTTGAAGTTAAGATTAAAGATTTTATTCACCTTGTTGCAGAAGGTGATTTTCTTGGCGCAGCTTCAAAAATTAAAGAAGATAATATGCTGCCTGCTGTTTGCGGCAGAGTTTGCCCTCAAGAAGAACAATGTGAAGCTAAATGTGTAGTTGGTGTTAAAGGTGAGTCTGTTGCAATTGGCAGATTAGAAAGATTTGTTGCGGATTATGAACGTGAACATCTAGGATTAAAAACTCCTGAACTAAAACCCAAAACTGGAAAGAAAGTTGCAATTATTGGCAGTGGACCTTCTGGTTTAAGTTGTGCTGGCGATTTAATTCAATCAGGGCATGATGTAACTGTATTTGAAGCATTGCACGAACTTGGTGGAGTTTTAGTTTACGGAATTCCAGAATTCCGTTTACCAAAGGAAATTGTCAAAGCAGAAATAGAATCCCTTAAAAGTCTTGGAGTAGATTTTCAAACAAATGCAGTAATCGGATTTACCGATACTATTGATGAATTAATACAAAACGGTTACGATGCTGTATTTATTGCAGTTGGTGCTGGTTTACCTTATTTCTTAAATATTGAAGGTGAAAATCTTAATGGAGTTTATTCATCGAATGAATTTTTAACAAGAGTTAATTTGATGAAAGCGTACAAGTTCCCGGAATTTGATACTCCAGTTTTTAATGTTAAAGATAAGACCGTAGCAGTATTTGGCGGTGGTAATACAGCTATGGACGCTGTTCGCACATCAAAACGACTTGGAGCAAAAAATGCTTACATCATTTATAGAAGATCAGACGCTGAGTTACCCGCACGTAAAGAAGAAATTCATCATGCAAAACAAGAAGGAATTGAGTTTTTACTTTTAGCAAATCCAAATAAATTTATTGGCGATAGAGATGGCTGGCTTACAGGAGTTGAGTTAATAAAGATGGAACTTGGTGAACCTGATGCTTCTGGAAGAAGAAAACCAGTCCCAATTAAAGATTCAAACTATGTTCTTAATATTGACATGGCAGTAATTGCAATTGGAAACGGATCAAATCCTATTATACAACAAACTACACCGGATATTAATTATAACAAGTGGGGCAATATCCTTGTTGATGAAGAATCGATGGCAACATCCAAAAAAGGTGTATTTGCAGGTGGAGATATTGTTACAGGCGGTGCAACAGTTATCCTAGCAATGGGAGCAGGTAGAAAAGCAGCCAAAGCTATCAATGAATATTTAACCTAAAACTAACTATTGGTTTAATTTTTAATTTAACATTATTCATGACCGATTGTCATTGAGTGATTGCCTTTTGTAAATTCATCCACTAATTTTCATCATAATTTTAAACACTTTTGACGAGTAATTTAATTGCAAATTAACGGAATAAGAATGTTAGCCGCTGTGATGTTTACAGATATGGTTGGCTATACTGCAATGATGCAAGAGGATGAAGCGCATGCAAAGCTACTCCGGGACAGAAATCGTAAAGTACTTGAAGAATTAACTCTTTTGCATCAAGGTAAAATAATACAATATTTTGGGGATGGAACACTTACTGTATTTGGCAGTGTTGTTGAAGCAGTTTTGTGTGCCATTGAAGTTCAAACTGAATTGAAAAAAGATCCGGTAGTAGCACTCAGAATTGGAATACATTCAGGAGATATTGTTTACGATGATGATGGAATATTTGGTGATTGTGTTAATGTGGCGTCTAGAATTGAGGCTAGTGCAATTGGTGGATCTATTTTGGTATCAAGAAAAGTTTATGATGAAATAAGCAATCATAAAGATTTAATCGCAGTTTCACTTGGTTTTCATCAATTCAAAAATGTAAAATCTCCGATAGAAGTTTTTGCAATCAAAAATAACGATTTAAGAATTCCTGAAACTCATTCTATTGATACTTTAGTTGGTATAAACAAAGAATCAATCGCTGTGCTGCCTTTTGTAAATATGAGTCCGGAAGTTGATAACGAATATTTTTCCGNNATATTTTTCCGACGGCATAACTGAAGAAATATTAAATGCATTAGCTAAAGTTGATAAGTTACTAGTTACATCTCGAACTTCTTCTTTTGCATTTAAAGGAAAGAATGTAGATATAAGAGAAATTGGAAAGCAATTAGCTGTAAAAACTGTTTCAGAAGGTAGCGTAAGAAGAATAGGGAACAGAGTTAGAGTAACTGCCCAGCTTATTGAAACAAAGAGTGGTTATCATCGATGGTCTGAATCTTATGACAGAAATATCGAAGATATTTTTTCTGTTCAGGATGAAATTGCGAGAACTATTTCAAAAAATTTAATTGCCAATCTTGAAGTCTCTGATCAGAAGATGACTCTTGTAAAATCATTAACAACAAATATGGATGCATACAATCTATATTTAAAATCTTCACATTTCTGGAAGAAATGGACTCCACTTGATATTAGAAAATCACTTGAATATTTAGAACAAGCGATTCAACTTGATGAAAATTTTGCTCAAGGCTATTCAGCACTTTCTGGATGTTATGTATATTTAGGTGCCTTTGGTCAGATGCCTTCAACTATTGCATATCCAAAATCTAAAGAATATGCACAGAAAGCTTTGCATTTAGATTATTCATTGCCGGAATCTCATTTATCGTTGGCAATGGTTAATTTCTTTAATTGGAATTGGGATGACGCCTACAAATCTTTCGTAAAAACACTTGAGTTAAATCCTAACAATGCAGATGCACATCAGTATTTTGCATATTATATGCTCGCAATTGGAAACACTAAAAAAGCCGTTGCTGAATCAGAAAAAGCTTTAGAGATTGATCCTCTTTCTCTAAGAATCAACACTTCAGTAGCTGAAACATACGCACATTGCGGTATGCTTGAAATGGCCAAACAACAATTCTTAAAAACATTAGAGCTAGATCCTAATTTTCGTGCAGCATTAAATGGTTTGGGCTGGACACTTTATTTTTTAGGTGAAATTGATGAAGCAATTGATCGATTGAAGCAAGCTCAGGATTCTTTAGGTGACCCGCTAAAATCAAATGCAGCATTAGCTTTTATTTATGCAAGATTGGGAATGAAAGAAGAATTAAATAAATGTTTAGAAAAACTCTCTCAAAGAGAAAAGAATGAAAAGAATGTTTCCTTCTTATTCGATTATGCATTAATTCATCTTGGTCTTAGAGACTATGATAAAACATTTGAATATCTTAACAGAACTTTTGAACAAAAAATTGGTGGTCTTGTATTTATAAGAGGAAGATATTGGAAGGAATTACATGATGATCCTAGATTTAAAGATCTAGTTGTAAAGATGGGTTTACCTTATGATTAAGTCTTAATTTTGTTTTAACCTTTTAAGAATTGCAAGCCATAACCAAAATATTAATTGCAACAATATTCATTCTGCTTTCAAACTCACTTAAAAGTCAGTGTGTTTCTGATTCTATTAAAGTTATTCCGCAGATTAATTACAAAGCTGGATCGATACATACATTTATTTTTGGTGATCACTGGAGAGATTTGTGGACTACAGAAGTTAATGTTGAATGTTTAGATTTAGAAAAATTTGCTGGTGGATTAACTCCAATAAAAACCGGTGGGGGAATGCAGACGAAATCTTTACAATTAGTCGGAAAGAATGGAAAGATTTATAAATTCAGATCAATTGATAAATTTCCCGGCAGAAGTTTACGTGATGATTTTAGGGGTTCGATTGTTGAATCATTTATGCAAGATCAAATAACTACTATAAACCCCTACTCATCAGTAATAGTTTCATCATTAATTGAACCTACAGGTATTCTTTATTCACCAGCGGAACTTTACAAAATGCCAGAGAGTTATCTGCTTGATGAATTCGAAGGTGAATACTCAAAAATGTTTGGTACAATTGAAGAAAAAGCTGATGAATACGATAACGAAAATCTAAATTTTGCAGGTGCGGTAAAGATTCGTGACACTTATAAAATGTTTGATGAACTTCAAGAAGACAACGATAATATAGTTGCTGCAACAGATTATTTGAAAGCAAGATTATTTGATATTCTTATTGGTGATCGCGACAGACACGCCGGGCAATGGGATTGGGCTGAATATCGTATTGATAAAAAAAGAATCTATAAACCTATTCCAAAAGATCGTGATTTTGCCTTTCCACTTTATGATGGATTGATTCCTAGACTGCTCACTGTAGCTATCACATCTTACGTACATTTTAATTATGAAATGCCTTCTATGTTGGATATGACATGGGAGGGAAGACATTTGGATCGAAGGATTTTTGGCGTAATTGACAAACCTGAATGGGATTCTGTTGCAATTCATTTACAATCAATATTGACTGATGAAGTGATTAAAAATTGTGTTGAATCAGTACCTGACGAAATTAAAAAAATCACATATGATCAACTAGTAAATAAACTTATTAATCGAAGAGATAAATTAAAAAGTGCTTCTGATGAATATTATAGATTAGTTTCGCAATATGTTGATATTCATTTAAGTGATAAAAATGAATTTGTTGAGATCGACAGGAGTGAAAATAATTTTACAACTGTCTATGCTTATAAACGTGATAAGAGCAGTGGAAACAAAAAGACTGAGCTAATCTATGCAAGAAAATTTGATCACAAATACACGGAAGAAATTAGGTTGCACCTTAAAAATGGTAACGATAAAGCGGTATTAAGAGGTTTCACTGATAATCCAATTCTAGTAGTGATTGATGGTGGAAAAGGTGATGACGAACTTATTGATTCATCTGTTGTTAGTTCGTCAAAAAATTTTACAAAGTTTTTTGATTCTGGTAATAACACACTTTTTGTTGAATCAAATTCAACATACATTAATACGCAAAAATATTTAGAGCCAGTTGATGAAGCAGAAAAATACGAATCTAAAATAGAAGATCGTTACTATGATTTTGGTGTCTTAGTTCCATTTGGAATAAGTTCTGATTATGGTCTAATTATGGGATTGGGCGGCGGATTTAATTTCTATGATTATCGAATAAAACCCTATTCGTATAGATTTGAAGCTGAAGGAAGTTATGCTTACTTGACTAGATCATTAAAGTTTGAAACAAACGCTTACTTCAATCAATTGTTAGAAAATTGGCAAATAAAGTTTACTGGAAAAATATCACAGATTGAAATTACAAAATTTAGCGGTCTTGGAAATGAAACAGTTCGCGATCCAGAATTAAATGAACAAAACTATTACCAGGTTGAACAGAATAGATATTCATTAAGCACAACTTTACTTTACAATTTTGATAAAAATATTAATCTAAATATTGGGTCAGCATTAGAAAGTTCACATACAGAAAAAGAAGAAGATGATTTAACTTTCTTACAAGACCATGAATATTACGGTACAGGAAAATTATCTTATTTATCATTATCAAGCGGTATAACGTTTAATTTTCTTGACAATAAAGATTTTCCGCAAAAAGGATATTTTGCGAATTTAGTGATTAGTTATCTGCCTAAAGTATTCAATTTACAATCATCTTTTGTTAAAAGTAAAATTGATTTGAGAATGTATTTTGAAAATGAAATTGTTACTAACAATACATTGAGTTTTCGTGCTGCTGGTGAATGTTTAAATGGGCGCTATCCGTTTTTCTTCGGTGCCAGCCTGGGAGGTTCTAAAGGTTTAAAAGGGTTTCCTACAAACAGGTTTGTTGGAGATGCTTCTCTTCTTTTTCAATCTGAATGGAGAATCTATATTGGGAAACCAAGAATCATAATCCCGGGCAAATTTGGAGTAAAGTTATTTGCAGAAACAGGGCGAATATTTTTAGAAGATGAAAATTCTGATCGCTGGCATAATTCGTTTGGTGGCGGATTATATTTTGACATACTTGAAAGATTTTTAACAATAAATGTGGATGTAGCAGCTTCTAAAGAATGGACAAGATTTTACTTCTATTTTACTAAAACTTTTTAGCATTATTATTTAGAACACCATTTTTGGAGTATCATAAAAGAGAAACTTACAACACTTGAATTTCAAATCTTTCCAATTTCCATCATATGTAAAAGCAATAATCCCAGTGGTTGGAATATTCTCAATAAAAAAATCTGACAATTGATTTGCAATATTTGTAATTCCTGGATTATGAGAAACTACTAGCACATTTGTATAAACTTCATTCAAATTGTTGATAGTTTTTAAAATTACTTCACCAGAAGCTGCATACAAATCATCTGATTTAATTATATCATTTTCCAAACCTAAAACATTTGAAAAAATATTTGCTGTCTCTAAAGTTCTTATTGCGCTGCTCGAAACAATAATTTCTACACCAATATTTCTTTGTTTTAATTTCTCCGCAATATAGGGTGCATCACGTTTTCCTCGCTTATTTAACGGACGATTGAAATCACTAAGTGATGTGTTTTTCCAGCTTGATTTTGCGTGTCTTAATAATGTTAAATGTTTCATGTGTTTCAATGTTTTTACGATCACGTCTGTGATAATTGTCACCGTTAAATCTAACCTTTTATCCTAATTTGCACGGCATTCAATGATAAAAAATAAAAAATATTTTAATAATAAAGTACCATTGTAAAATTAATCTTGTTAAATGTATCAGGAATTAGGATGCCCGACAGCAGTATAATTAATAATGTTGAGAAGTATGTAACAGATTTATTTTCTAAAAGATCTGCTGCCGAAAATATTTACCATAACATTATTCATACAAAAGAGGTTGTAGAAGTTTCACAAAAAATTGCTTTATCAGAAAATCTAAGTAATGATGAAATTGAAATAGTTACGATAGCATCATGGTTTCATGATACTGGATATTTTCATTGTTGTAATGGTCACGAAGATCAAAGTTCTGAGTATGCAAGAGATTTTTTGGAAAGACAATCATACCCTAAAGAAAAGATTGAGAAAATAATTGGATGTGTAAAAGCCACAAAAATTCCCCATAGCCCAAAAAATAAACTTGAAGAAATTATTTGTGATGCGGATCTTCATCATCTTGGTATGACTGATATTGAAGAACGAGGCAATCTTTTAAGAAAAGAATTTGAAATAAAGGGGATTAAAAAGTTATCCGATATAGATTGGTTGAAAAACTCATTAGATTTTTTTTCAAAGCATAAATATTTTACTGATTACGCTAATAGGGAATTTGGACTGCAAAAAAATCTTAATCAACTTAGGATGGAAAAAAAATTACAGAAGCTTGAAAAAAAATCTAAAGAAGAAAAACTGACTGATCTTAAAATCGAATCTGAAAAGTTAAAAGCTGAACTAAAACATAAAAATGAAAAACGTTCTGATCGTGGTGTTGAAACAATGTTCAGAAATATTATGCGCACTCACGTTGAATTTAGTGCGATGGCTGATAGTAAAGCCAATATAATGATAAGCGTTAATACAATAATGATTTCAGTGATTGTAGGATTTATTCTTCAACTATTAACTTTCAATCCGCATTATATCATTCCAACTATTATCTTAACTGTTACAAATCTTATTACCCTGGTTTATGCTATTCTTGTTACAAGACCAAAAGTCACATCAGGTGTATTTACCAAAGAAGATGTACATCAAAAAAAATCAAATTTATTATTCTTTGGCAATTTTTATAATATGAAACTAGATGATTTTGCTTGGGGAATGAAATCATTAATGGACGATCAGGATTATTTATATGATTCTATGATAAAGGATTTTTATCATCTTGGTCAAGTACTTGGTATGAAGTACAAGCACTTAAGAATGTGCTATACTATTTTTATGTATGGACTAATTTTATCTGTATTGGCGTTTGGAATTGCATTCTTTTTATATCCAATAAATACAGATATTAATAGTTTTGTAAATTAACCCGAAACAATTTTATTGTTCCGGGTTACAATCATTATTCAACTATAATTTTTGAGTTCTCAAGAAGCACATCATAAAAATAACCAGATCCAAAATCTTTATCCTTTACAACTTTTCCTTCTGCAGTAATTACTGATCCAACTTTTACAGTTTGACTTGTGGTAACTAATAAATCGTGCGTTCCGTTAGTGCCTGTACCATCTTGAATGTGAACCCAATTTGTGCCCATAATGTTATCATTTACCTTTACAACTTTACCACGAACTTTTACATTTTTGAATTCTAAATTTGATTTTTTGCTGTAAATCTGTTCAACAGTGTATCCATCTTTTAGCGGCTCTACATTTACTGTACCATCTTTTCCTGTCGCAATGTTTTGATGTGGTGATTTTAATTGTTCACTACTTCCACTTTTAGCAGCGTCATCAACAAAAAGAATAGATTCAAACGTGCGGTTTAATGATTCACTTTTAAAATTCTTCATTTCCATCGATTTTGAGAAAATGACATACTCTCCAGGATTTATTTCCATTTTATTTACAGCAATCCAAAATGAATTATCAGCTTCTTTAACCTTTAAATAACTATAACTAGCCGCATCAATTTTTTCTTCTACAAGTACATTGTGTACACCTTCACCTGGAACTTCATTAATTGATTGGTTAGTATTTTGTATTTGAGGTTGTTCTTTTTCTCCGCAAGCAATCATAAAAACCAGTGCAGAAAATAGTAGTATACTATTTATTGTTATACGCATTCTTTCACCTTAATATTTATAAAAATTTTCGTAAAGATAATAAAGTAAATTAAACTTAACAGCGCATTTAGCTGCCTTAATTATTTTTTTATCAATTAAAAAATGATTGGATATTGCTTATGCCTTCAGTAATTTTTGCTCAAAATAATTATTGAGAAAATGAATAAAAAATATTTGTACCTACTTGTATTAATAATATTTAAGCAGCTAATTGCTTCTGCGCAGCCAAGCTGGGAAAAAATCAAAACCCCAACAGATTTTAATCTATTAAAAGTTTTTTATCTTGATTCTTTACATTGTTGGGTAGCCGGTGATAGCGGTGTTATAATGTTTTCGAGTGATCAAGGTGATAGCTGGGATATACAAAATTCTGGCGTTTTAAATTATATAAATGACATTTACTTTCTTAATGATAGCTTAGGCTGGGCTTTAACATTTGACCAAGAACAACCCAGTTTGGATTATAAAAGCAAAATATTGAGTACAATTGATGGAGGAACTAGCTGGCAAATTGAAAATTTCAGATTTAATAATTTTATATTATTGTCTATATACTTTCAAAATGAAAATAATGGTTGGGTTGGAGCTGAACCACACGGTATATTTTTAACAACAAATGGAGGAAATGAGTGGGGTGAAGCAGCTATTGATTCTGGATGTTTTAATGGATTAGAAATAAATAAGATAAGATTTTTTAATGATAGTATCGGAGTAGCAGTCGGTGGAAAATTTGAAATATCTGGGGTGGTATGGAGAACAAATAATTCAGGGTTTAACTGGTATTCTGAATGTTATAGTGTTGACCCCTTTTTTGATTTTAAATATTATAATAATGAAAGTGATATTGTTGCACTTTCAGGTGATAAAGAAAAAGGATTTAAAACAGGAATATTAAAATCTATCAATAACCAAGCATTTTGGCTTTATGATTCCATTCCCGCTTACGGAATGATTTCTTCATTTGATTTAAGAAATAATATGGAAATTTGGGCTGCGATGAGTTTTTATGACCCGAATTTTCTTTTTAGTTCCAATTTAGGTTTAACTTGGGAATATATTCCAATAACTGATAGTCTATATGTGCAAGCAATTGATTTTGCAGATTCATTAAATGGAATTGCTGTTTGTGGAAATGGCTATATTTTGAAATATATTCCTGATGATGCCGTATCAGTTGATGATATCACTACTATTATTCCGGAGAAAAATATGCTTGAGCAGAATTATCCAAATCCGTTTAATCCGGTTACAAAAATAAGTTGGCAATCATCAGTTGGTAGCTGGCAGAGTCTAAAGGTATTTGATATTTTAGGAAATGAAGTAGCTACCTTGGTTGATGAATATAGAGATGCAGGTAATCATCAGGTTGAATTTAATACGGAAGTAAATATTAAATCTCCTGCATCCGGAATATATTTTTATCAACTTAGAATTGGTAATTATTTCGAATCAAAGAAAATGATTTTGCTTAAGTAAAATTACTTAAGCAAGATCATAGGTCTAGATTGAGTTAATCCGTTTGCATCTAATCTATAAAAATATACTCCGCTAGATAAATTAAATTTTGAAGTTACAAAATTTATTTTATGCGGACCAGCTTCCTTAAATTCATTGAGTAAAGTAACAACTTCTTTACCAGTTATATCAAAAACACTTAATGAAACATCAGAACCTACGGGTAAATTAAATTCAATTATAGTATTTGGATTAAATGGATTTGGATAGTTTTGTTTTAGTTCAAAGTCGTTCAATAACAAAACATCAGTTTTATCTTCAACATCAACCAATTGAATTGTAATCGGCACACTCCAAATCTGGTAAGTCCCAGTTGAATTATCCATCCAAACGGGAAATAGTTTATTCCCAACGGAAGTAAGATCAATATTATCACCCATATAACCCTGTCCTAATCCGCCAATAGCAGTTGGTCTAAAGTTATGATCACTTATTTCATATTCATTCCAGGTATTTCCTCCATCGGTGGAACGAGCAAGAAAAACTCCGAGCGAATCAGTCGTAGTGTTTCTATCATCATAAAAAATAATATTAACACCACCAAAATCATCTACAGTGATTCCAGGAAAGAATTGGCTTTTACCATTGTTTAATGCGTCCTGATTTACACGAATTCCTCCAGACCAGGATTGTCCGCCATCAGTAGATTTTCTTAATATAATATCGGGATCTGACCCAGCAGGCGAAAGATTTTTTTGTGATGTGACAATATAAATGTTTCCTCTTGTTGAACTGTTAGATAGATCTACAGCCATTCTTGGAAGTCCATTAACTCTGATGCTTTGTTTTTCTGTTAAAATTCCTACAATGCCATTCATAGAAAAAGCATTTTCAATCACATTCCAATTAGTTCCACCATTAGTTGATGAGGCAAAACCAACTTGAACTTCGGTAAAAGGAGAAATATTTGAAACTCCGGCCCAACAAGTATAAACTTCTTGATTTGGTCCCAAAGAAACTTCTCCTCCTGCGCCTCTTATAGTTGGACTATTTATTTGAGTTGCAGTATTCCAATTTGAAGTAATATTGTTTGTGTAAGAAAACTTGATAGGATAGGGAGGGGTTAACAATGCCCAAACTGCGTAAGTCCTTCCGTAGTAAGTACTATTAGGATCAGTATCTGAAACGATTACAGCTCGTTCCAAATCATCGCTTGATATAGTTTTCTGTGCAGACCATGTAACTCCATTATCAGTCGAGTAATGTGAATAAACTCCGGGAAAACTTGATGAACCTTTTCTTGTAAGTATAAAGGTTCCATTTTTATCAATCACAATTGATGGATCACCACCATGAAAAAATATATTTGCTCCTTTACAAGTATCACTGCCATACCAGCTTTGACCAGCATTTGATGAAGTATAAACACCTTCACTGACAAAAAAAGTTGGTGTAAATTGTAGTGTGTTTGCAGAAACAAATAATGTATTTGTATTAGTTGGATGCTTGGTTATAAAAACTTCAGACTGAGAAGTTGTGCTGGGAAAAATTCTATAATTATCACCGATAATTAAACCGCCACCCTGTGGAAAGGATACGTTGTTTAGAATAAAGAAACTA
>CXWK01006499.1_pt2 | contig 17376 bp, 13 predicted proteins | sample 590851 | NCBI WGS metagenome assembly CXWK01 (sample SAMEA3498364, study PRJEB10139) | wastewater metagenome | biome: wastewater treatment plant; material: activated sludge | place: Denmark | collected 2014-08-01 | reverse complement strand
TCCCTCGCTGGCCGCAAAGTTGGATGAAGTGCGTCGCTTTCAGGGAAGACTCGCTGAATAGCAGTCCGTTGTTGGCCACGATGCCGACCGGGATGCCCATGATGTGGGCGAATCCGCAAACGATCGATGTGCCAAAACGGGCCTTGAACTCGCTCAGTCGGGAGCCGTCGACCAGCCGGGCGATCACTTCGCGCACGTCATAGGCCTGGCGCGGGTCGGCGGGGATGATGCCATATAGCTCGTCGGCCGGGTAGAGCGGATCTTCAGGTGCCTGGATGGCGAAGGGGATAGTACGCGGCCGCAGGGCGAGGCCGGGCTGGAGATAGCTGACAATCTCGCGAACCTTATCCAGCGCTTCGGGTTCCGTTTCACTGTAATGATCGGCCACGCCGCTCACGCGCGTGTGCACGTCTCCTCCGCCCAACTCCTCGGCCGTCACCTCTTCGCCGGTTGCGGCTTTGACCAGCGGCGGCCCGGCCAGGAAAATCGTGCCGTTGCCTTTGACGATCACCGTTTCGTCGGCCATGGCAGGGATATAGGCCCCGCCGGCCGTGCACGAACCGAGAACCGCGGCGATTTGGGTGATGCCTGCGGCCGACATGCGCGCCATGTTGTAGAAGATGCGGCCGAAGTGATCGCGGTCGGGGAAGACGTCCGCCTGTAAATGGAGAAATGCGCCGCCCGAATCGACCAGGTAGATGGTCGTCAGGCGATTTTCTTCGGCGATGGTCTGGGCGCGCAAATGTTTCCTGACCGTTTCCGGGAAGTAGGTGCCACCTTTAACGGTGGGGTCGTTGGCGATGATCATGCAGTCGACGCCGGATATTCGCCCGATACCTGTCACTATCCCCGCGCCGGGAGCCTCGCCATCATACATGTCCCAAGCTGCCAGCGGCGATAACTCCAGGAACGCGCCACCGGGATCGATAAGGGCTTCGATGCGTTCACGCGTCAGCAATTTGCCTCGCTGTCGTTGCAAGTCGATGACGCGCTCTGACCGATCCAGCGCCACGAGTTGTTGCCGTTCCGCCAATTGCTCGGCCAGCGCCTTGTTGCCGGCATAGTTGGCTTTGTAGTCCGCGCTATTGGGATTTACCTGACTGCCCAATTCCGACATGTGAATCTCCTAACGAATGCGAAGCACGAGTTTGCCGGTGACGTCGCCCTCACTTAATCTTTGCAGCGCGATAGTCCCTTCTTCCAGCGGGTAGACAGTGTCGATGATCGGCCGTAACTTGCCTTGAAAAATCAGGCCCATAACGGTCTCATAATCAACGCTGGTGCCCATCGTGCTGCCGATGATCGACAGGTGTTTGCCGAAGATATACCGGTTGTCGATCTCGACGTGGGGGCCGCTGGAGTTTCCCACGGTCAGGAGCCGACCGCCTCGCCTCAAGGCTCGCAAGGAGCTTTGAAATGTGGCTGCGCCGACGTTATCGACTACGACATCCGCCCCTTGCTTGCCGGTCAGCCGATAAGTCTCCCGGCTCCAATCGGCTTCCCGGCGATTGATCAAAATATCGGCCCCCAACTCCCCGGCCAACGCCAGTTTGTCGGCCGACGACCCGACGACCAGAATCGGCCCCGCGCCCACCAATCGCGCGATCTGGATTGCGGCCGTGTTGACCCCACCACCCGCGCCAACGACCAGCACGCTTTCACCGGGTTGTAATCGCCCACGAGTGATCAGGGAATGCCAGGCCGTCACGAAGACGAGCGAGGCCGCTGCTGCCGTCTCAAAGCAGATTTCTTCGGGAAGCTTCAACAGATTCCTTTCAGGGACGACCGCATATTCGGCATAGAACCCAGCCACGTGCTCACCGAAAATGGCGAAGTCATCGCACATATTGTCGCGCCCCAGGCGAGCAAAGTGATCGAGGGGGTTGTTGCAAATTGTCGGGTTGATGGCGATGCGATCGCCGGGAGCGAACCGAGTGACATCCGGCCCAACAGCAGCCACGACACCCGCGCCATCACTGCCGAGAATATGAGGTAGTCTGAGCTTCAGGCCGGGCCATCCTTCCGTGACCCACAAATCCAGGCGGTTCAGCGCGGCGGCGTGGATTTCGACCAGCACCTCGCCCCGACCCGGCGCGGGCTGCGGCAAGTCCATCAGCCGGATATTCTCTACCGCCCCGTGGGATTCGAAGGCCAGCGCCTTCATGCTACCCATCTACCGTCTCATCAAGATTGTCTACGTAATATTCGAGCGCATCCGCGTAGCCCTGAATATCCTCGTCCGATGTGGTCTCGAGGAGTAGAGACAGAAGAAGGCTGACCGCCTGATCGTAATCGCCATTACTGTAATAGGCCAGGGCCAGGAACGCGCGGCCGCTATTGCGGCCGGGAAATTCATCCACCGCTTGTTCGAGGAGCGACACGGCATCTTCGCTTTCACCAACGGCGCGCAAGCTGCTGCCCAGGCAGATGAGGCACTCTTGCAGATCGCTACCCTCCAAACCCGCGCTGATCGCTTGGCGATAGTAGGGGATGGCTATTTCCACTTCGCCCATTACATCATAAGCACCGCCCACTTCAAACAGGACGAGCGGATCGCCGGGATACTCTTCCAGGAGTTCAAGAAGCAACGCCTGTGATGATTCGAGTTCGTCCGCGCGACGCAACCTCCGAGCTCCTTCAATTGTCTCCATCAAATCAGGGTGTTTCAACTCATGATCGTTGGAGGTAAAGTCGTCGTTCATAGGTCCTCACAAGTTTATATAAAATGTATCAGGATCGAATGATAGACTCCGTAATGGGAACGGGCAAGCCAAACGGTTTGTAAATGCCTTGGCGCTTGGATACACTTGGCAAATCGCATGGATCATCTGATAAAGGTTCGCGCGAGTAGCCGATAGATCACTTGCACGATTGAGAAATTCAGGTTTGCCATGATCATAAAAGAAGCTGTCGATGGAGAGTTGGTGCCGTTTGAAGACGGCCTCGCGCTGCGTCTTGATAGTTATGACGGAGCGAAGACGGTCTATCTCGCCTATGCATTAGTCACTCAGGGGCCGGAACTTCGAATACTTCCTTCGATGCTTCTCGACGATTGGGGCACCGAGATTGGTGGATTGCGACTTTATCAGTGGATAGAGGACAATGGTCTTCGCTTCCCTCGCGCCGAAGTCTTCGGCAAAGATCCAGGCGGCAATTCGGTGCAATATTTTGTTCGCGACCTGGAGTTGTTCGGGAAGTTCCCTGTCTATGCTTTCGCGGCCGAAGATGCCCCCGATGCCACGGGCGTGCAGTTAGATACCGTGCTCATCATGCGTGACGGGAATAGCATCCCGGAACCGATCGAACCTCCTGATAGTGTCAGCGCTCCTCTTCGCCGGGCCAAAGTCCAATGGTGGACGGTCTCTCAGGACTGATCCGTCATTAGAAAGACCGGAATATTTATGGGTTGGGAATTCCAAGAGGGCGGGCCTCCCTGAGCTTGCAAATAATGAATCCTGAAGAAAAGGTTTACTTGACCGAGCTGCGTCCGACAGTGCAGGCCCGTTTCCCCGACGGCCGGGCGTTTGAGGGCGCACGAGGAACGCCCATCGAGGAATTTGTCCTGGCGGCCGAACTGCCGAAAGAGGTGCGCATCGTTGCTTCCCTGATGAACGGCCGCTTGCGTGAATTGTGTTTTCCTCTGCAAGAAGACTCTGACTTGGTGCCGGTCACGACGGCAACCAACGATGGCGCGCGCATCTACCGGCGCTCGCTGAGCTTTCTCATGATCGCCGCTGCGGCCGAGGTGTTGCCCGGGCAGGTAATTACTATCTTCCACTCAATGCCTTTCGGTGGCTATTATTGCGAGCGCGACGGCGGCCGGCGGTTGACCGATGAAGAATTGACCGCGTTGCGCCGGCGGATGCGGGAACTGGTTGAGGCCGATTTGCCTATCGATAACGTGCGCCTGCCCCTCGACGAAGCGCTGACTTTTTTCCGCAAACAGGGCGATCAGGAAAAAGCCGATCTATTTGCCCGCCGCCGCAAGGATTACCTGACGCTCTACGAGTTGAACGGGGTGCGCGATTACTTCCACGGCTTTATGGTTAACAGGACTCGTTATCTGGACCTTTTCGATTTGCGCCATTACAACGACGGTTTTATTCTCCAGTTTCCGCGACGTAGCTGGCCAAACGTCCTCCAGCCATTTGAGGACGAACCGCGACTAGCGCAAATTTTCCAGACCTACAAGGATTGGCTGACGATCATGGGCGTAGGTAATGTGACCGCTCTCAACGAGGCTATAGCCAACGGGCGGAGCCGGGAGATCATTCTCGTTGCCGAGGCTTTGCACGAGCGCCAATTGGCAAGTATCGCTCGCTCAATTGCCAACCGACAACCCTCTACACGTCTCGTGGCCGTTTCGGGGCCGACCTCGGCCGGAAAGACGACATTTGCCAAACGCCTTGCTCTGCAAGTGATGGCACAGGGAATTTACCCCGTTATCATCAGCCTCGACGATTACTTTGTAAATCGTGAAGACACCCCTCGTGATACCCTCGGCAATCATGATTATGAAGCTTTGGAAGCTGTCGATATCGTCTTGTTTCAGGATCATATGCGGCAGTTGATGGCTGGTGAAGAGGTCGTCATGCCGCGCTTCAACTTCAAGACCGGCATGCGCGAAGAGGGGTCGCCATTGCAGATCGGTAAAGAACACGTGATTCTCGTGGAAGGTATCCACGGTTTGAACCCCCGTCTGACAGCCAATTTGCCCCCATCGGCGACGTTCCGGGTCTTCATCTCGGCCTTCACGCAACTAAACCTCGACAAACATAACCGGGTGCCGACGACTGATACACGCCTCTTGCGGCGAATCGTACGCGATGCCTCTCACCGCGGATACACGGCCGCACAGACGATCGGCCGTTGGAGCAGCGTTCGACGAGGGGAGAAGAACCGTATTTTCCCCTATCAGAACACCGCCGATGTATTTTTTAACTCGGCCCTGGTATATGAGCTTTCGGCGCTCAAGCCGTTGGCCGAGCCGCTTCTTTTGCAGGTGGAATCGGGCACGATGGAGCGGTTGGAAGCCAACCGCTTGATGGCCTTTCTGCAATGGTTCGAGCCGATGTCGATCCCGGATTTGCAATTCATCACCAATGACTCGATCCTGCGAGAATTCATTGGTGGTTCTGTGCTCGAAACCTTCCAGCCGAGCCATTGGTATGCAACTGAACAGGGGCGTAGACGTATATCCTGATGAAGGAGTAACTTTGCTATGCGGATTATTTTATATTTGGGAAAGGGCGGGGTCGGCAAGACTACTGTCGCCGCGGCCACCGCTTTACGCAGCGCGAAGCTGGGCTATAAAACCCTTGTAGCCAGCACCGACATCGCGCACAGCCTGGCGGATTCACTCGACATTCCCCTGACACCCACACCCACGCAGATCGGTGAGAATCTTTGGGCCCAGGAGATCAGCGTTGTCGCCGATATCCACAACTATTGGGGCACCATCCAATCATTCATGTCCAACATGATCAGCGGATCAGGGATCAATAATGTCGTCGCCGACGAGCTTTCCGCTTTCCCCGGCATGGACGAGATCGTGAGTCTGCTTCATATCAACAAACAAGCTAAAGAGCGTGACTTCGACCGTGTCATCATCGATGCCGCTCCCACGGGTGAGACGATTCGCTTGCTGACCATGCCCGATACCTTCCGGTGGTACGCGGGTCATGTGAATAAGCTGGAGTCGGCGGTCATGATGCGCGTTCTAAAACCGTTTGCTGGGAAGCTGCTCCAGGGACCATCCGAGGTGCTGGAAGCGATCAGCAAGCTGGACGCCGCCACGGCCGAGTTGCGCACGACGTTGAGCGATCCGTCGATCAGCAGCTACCGCGTCGTATTGCAACCCGAAAAGATGGTTATGCGCGAGGCTGAGCGGGCGATCAGCTATCTGGGCCTGTTCAACTATCCGGTGGATAGCGTTATCATCAATCGAATCCTGCCGCCGTCCTCCGGAGACAGCGAGTTCTATCGCGAGCGTCAGGCCATTCAGGCCAAATATATCGAACTGATCGAGAATAACTTCCGTCCGCTACCTATCTGGTATGCGCCGTATTACTCGCATGAAGTGGTCGGATTCGATGCGCTGGACAGGCTGGCCTCCGATTGCTTCGGCGAGGCTGACCCGGGCGATATTTTCTACCGCGGGATCGTGCAGGAGATCGTTGATGCCGGAGACGGCAGTTACCTGCTGCGCTTGCCGATCCCCTTTATCGATAAGGATGACGTCCGGCTGCGCAAGCGCGGCGACGAGCTTTTTATCACCATCGGCAACTTCAAGCGAGAGATGATTCTTCCGGCCGTTCTCGCCAAGCGGCGGGCCAGTGGCGGCCGCTTGCGGGATGGGTTTCTGGAGATTTCTTTTCTGCCTGATGATGAAGGATCAAAGACTACACCTGCATAGGCGGATGCTTTTCCCCTAACCGAATGAAAACGCCGGAATACTCGATCGGGGCCGGCGTTTTTTAATGGCTGTCGTGCCTTGTGCTGTCGTCTGTGGGTTGCCCCTGGCGATGGGCATGAATTGTGGAGTAAATATAGACGGGAGCGCCGAGCAGGCTGGCTACCCTTTCAAGCCCAAACACCAGCAGCGTCAACGCCACGGATTGCTCGGGTGACAGGCCTGCGCCGCGGAAGATGATCGGCGACAGAAATTCACGAACGCCAAGTCCGCCGATTGAGGGCACCAAAAGCGCCAAGGACATGATGGGCACAACAAGGAGGAAATAGGTGTAAGGGATGATGATTCCCAGCGCGCGCCCGGCCACCGCCCACCAACCTACTTGTACCAGATTGAACAGCATCGACACCAGGAGCGCTTTGGTCAGGGTGCGTCCGCCGCAATTTTGAATCGATGTCGCCAGACGCGATATAAATCCACCGCCCAGTTGTCGAACCGCTCCGGGTAGATGATGGATGAACCAGAAGAACAGTCGGCCATCGACGAGGACGAAGCCAAGCATCAGGCCTGAAATGCATATTCCTGCGACTGTGACCGCCAAATAGCTGGGGAACTCGGGAGGACGAAACGGCAACACTGCCAGGGCCATTATGAACAAGGCCATTAGACCGGTCAGGCGATCGACGAGGACGGTACCGACGGCCACGCTGGATTCCACATCCTGTGCCGCTTCGGCCGCCCGGACTACATCGCCACCCAACCCCGACGGCAGAAAGGCGTTGAAGAAACTGCCAATAAGATAAAGAGACAGCAAGCGGCTAAACCGAACTTTTGAGCCGGCCCCGCTCAGCAAGATATGCCAGCGGTAGGTTCGAATCACCAAACTTATTCCAATTAACCCGGCCCCGACCGCCATCCAGGCCCAATTGATCTCGCTCATATAGGCCAACAAAGCCTGGAAGTCGATATCTCTAATTACAATGATGAGGCCAAGTACTGTGATGGATATTTTTAAAAGGGTCAGGAGACGCTTGCGAATGGAGGATCCAGTTGGAACTGCGTCGGAAGATGATGATTGGGGAGCCATCTGGGCGCGATTGTAGATGATCCGTCGAAAAACGTCACCCGCTTCGTATATCTTCCGCATAACCCTCCTGCGCCGCTATGGTTTATAATCGCCTCTGTTATGTCCGAGGTACCCACACGAAGCATGAATTTCTTGCGAATTAATTCGCATACTCGCCTGTGGCTGGCAGTTGTGGCCGTGTTGCTCTACTTTGCGCTGGCGGTGGGCAGTCTGGTCGGCGATAGCCCGACGATGGACGAGCAAAATCACATCGCCCGTGGGCTGGCTTTTCTCAGGACGGGGGATCCGCGGCTAAGCCTGGAGCATCCTCCGCTGATCAACAGTCTGAGCGCGTTGCCGCTGCTGACCATGCCGGATCTGCGTCTGCCGACAGACCATCCCAGTTGGGAGAGGCGCGAGGGCTGGTATGAATTCGCCGACCTGTTCATGTGGCAATATAACCATGATGTGACCCGAATCGTGTTCCTTGCTCGCATGCCGATTGTCTTTCTGGCGATTGCTCTTGCCCTGGCGGGGTTGCGATTTGCCCGTTCGCTCTGGGGAGCGGCGGCTGCGCTGCCGGCACTTGTCCTGTTTCTCTTTGAGCCGAATTTGATGGCCCACGGGCGGTATGCGACCACCGACATGGGGGGCGTTCTCTTTATCTTCCTGGCGACGTATTCGCTCTGGTGGCTATGGCAACAGCCGGAAGGATGGAACTGGGGGCGCTGGCTAATTTGCGGCGTTCTCATGGGTCTGGCCTTTGGTAGTAAAACATCAGCCTTGGGATTTGTATTTATCTGGTTTGTGTTGGCCTTGTTACCCTTGTTTCCAACCAGCCCGGGACGCCGCGGGAGGCAAACGCTAACGCGGGTGATCCAATTGCTCTCGGCCGGTATGTTTTCCCTGGTGATCGTGTGGAGCATCTTCGGATTTGAGTGGGGGAATTTTAAGTTTTATACCGAGATTCTCGCCCCGCTAACTCGCTGGGCCGGGCCAATGCCTACCTTTTGGGCCGGATTGGAGCAAATTACCCTGCTCAGTGGCGGTCGCGCGACGTCATTCCTGTTCGGGCAGTTTTCAGAGAGCGGGTGGGCTTTTTATTTTCCAGCCGCATTCTTCATGAAAACGCCGCTCGTCCTCATTGCGCTTGTGCTTGTCGCCGCGATCCTTCTGCTAAAAACCGGATCGACCCGACGGCGAGCGCTTTTCCTGCTGGTGCCTGTTATCGGGTTCTACCTGCTCGCCGCCCAAAGCGCGCTCAACATTGGCTATCGACATGTCTTGCCGGCTCTCCCCTTCTTGTTGCTTCTCGTGAGTGGTCTTGTTGCACCTGAACTGCGCGCCTTTGGAAGAGGACGTTTTTCGCCGCGGGTGTTATTAATCGTGGGTCAAATTGTACTTATAGGGGTTGCGATGTGGGTCTATCCCGGTTATTTGAGTTACTTCAACCCGGCGGTTGGCGGGCCTTCCAATGGATATCGTTTGCTCACGGATAGCAACGTCGATTGGGGCCAGGACTTGTTGCGATTGAAAGAATGGATGAGCGATAATGATGTCGAGAGCGTGAAGCTCGGCTGGTTTGGCACGGCCGACCCGGAGTATTATGGAATCCCCCACGAGCCATTGCCGGGACTTGGCCGCGATCGATATTTTCGTTTGTGGTGGGAGCCGCCGTTTACGCCGGAAAACCCGGAGCCGGGCGTATATGCCATCAGCGCTTCCAGCATTTGGGAGCTGCCATTGCGCGAGGAAGAGAAGCGGGTCTACGCCTGGTTTCGTGAGCGCGAACCGGACAGCCGGGTTGGATATTCTATATTGATCTTTAATGTAGAGTGATGAATGGTTGGTGATCAACCGTTGATCGCTCTACTCTGGTTGACCGAACCCACCTAGAACAGTATTATGCTAATGTAGCTTGCCCCACAAGAATGAACACGCAAGGAGACTTGAAATATGAAAAGGAACAAGCGAGTCCATCAAAGGATGCCGGGAAGCCCCGCCATGAAGAGAACCGTCGGATTTTTAATGGTTCTGTTTGGCGTCCTGCTTTTCGCCCAAGGCATCTCGGCCGCGCAGGGTAGCGATACGCCGACCCCACAGGCCGAACCTTCACCAAATGCCATTGATGCCCCCACTGACGAAGAACTGTTGGCGATGCCGTCGGCGATCGAGCGATACCTGGCGGCCCATACATTGCCGGCCGGTGCTATTGCCGCCGCCAACCTGGACAGTTCGTCCAAGACTGTTTCGAATGATATTGTTTCACCCGGCAGTGTTTTCATCTACACCATCACGGTCACGAATGACGGTGGCATTGATATACCCGTGGAGATGACGGATAATTTGCCTGATGAGGTGACTTACTCCGCTCATACCTGTCCGCCGGGAATAACCACAGCTTGTGGCTATAAAAACGGCACTGTTTCCTGGGAAGGAACGGCCGTCGCCGGAGAAAGCGTTGATATCACGATCACCGTCGTGATGAAGGCTAACGTTGAGCCGGACACAGTCATCACCAACACCGCTCAACTGGTCAGCGCCGAGCAGGATTTGGATGTCAGCGTCGATGTGACTGCCATTGAGCAGGTCGTTTCACTTATGCAGTTTCTGCCCTTCACGCTCTTCATGAAGCCCGATCCCGGTCCAATCACACTCACCGCCGGCGAACCGAATGGAGCAAACGCGTGGAACCTGTCGTGGACTGCCAGCTCCGGCGCATCAGGATACGAGATTCAGGAGTCAAATTCACCCAACTTCGACGGGGCCACGCCGATCATCGTCGGCCCGGTGACTTCGCACACAGTGGCGAAACAACCCTCGCCCGATAACGTTTTCTACTATCGCGCGCGGAGCTTAGTCGACGAGGTGAGTGGGCCGTGGTCAGCTGCGGTGTCAGTTGTCGGCGGCTATCGGGATGATTTCGACGATCCTTCCACCGGCTGGGCTGTCCGCCGCGGGACACATAAGGATGATGTAGAGGGCTTCTATGAAAACGGCCGCTATGTGACACAAGTTACCAGCCGGTGGGACTGGCTCATCGCCAGCCCGCTGCGGCCTGCGCCACGAGTCCCTTACGTCATCGATTTCGATGCGCGTATCATCAGCCAAGGGTACGTCCATTCAGCGGGTGCCATATTTGGCGGAGACTGGAGCGGCACGGGGTGCCCGCCGGACGTCTCGGGTGACGACTGGGCGCGCCATGGCGATTGCTTCAATCACTTCTACAACACGAACACTATCTTTAACGACACAGACATCAGCAATGTAAGATTGGGGCTGTTGTTCGAACGGGTTGACAAACTGGAATGGCGGCCGAACGATGGCGGCAGCCCGCTGAAGCGGGTGGGCGATATCGCCCAAAGCGTGAGAAATTACCGTCACGTTGACCCTCGTGAATGGAACCATTATCGAATCGAAGTGCGTGCCGACAGCATTCGCGTCTATGCCGCGCGGCCAGGTCAGGCTCCCGAGTTCCAGTACGAGTACAGCGATACGCGCTGGGCCACAAGCCCGTACTTCGGCTTCTTTACATCGACGGACATCATCGAAAACTCAACCTGGCGGTTTGAGTACATGCAGGTCATGCCACTCGATGAGTAGAATAAATTCGGAACGATGAACAGGCAGCCGGCGGGTTCTGTAGGAGTGCTCGCCGGCTGTTTTTATTTAAGTGGATACCGTTGCTGAAGATAAAAACTGATAATATTGCTGATCCCCTTCAGGCGATAAGATCGTAAAATGGGCATCATTGACTGCGCTATAATCAATAAGGAGTATGTTTAATGGGTTTTCACGGTGGTGGTTGGTGGGCGTTCCTAAGTCATGATGAGGCACAGGAACGTCCCGCCGTAACGCGCGACCTGCTGTTGCGCGTCTGGGCTTTCGCTCGCCCATATACCAAGCATGTCTTCCTGCTTTTAATCACGATTCTTCTGACCACGGCCATTACGCTTGTTTCTCCGTTGTTGATGAGATCCCTCATCGACGATGCTATCCCCAACGGTGACCGGCGGCTTCTGAATTTCCTTGCCCTTGGCTTGATCGCCGTTCCTGTGCTCAACGGCCTGGTTGGCGTTTGGCAGCGTGATCTGAGCGCATTCGTCGGCGAGAGCGTCATCTTCGACCTCAGGAATGCTGTCTATGAGCATTTTCAGCGCATGTCGCTGCGGTTCTTTACCCAGTCGCGCACGGGTGAATTGATGTCACGGTTGAACAATGATGTCGTCGGTGCGCAGCAGGCTGTAAATAATACGCTCATCTCGATCATCTCCAATGTCGTGCAAGTGGTGGCTACGTTGGCGATCATGATCGCTCTTGAGTGGCGGCTCACGCTTCTGGGCTTGATTGTCGTTCCTTTTTTCTACCTGCCCGCACGGCGCATTGGCCGCATTTTGCGCGATCTGCGCCGCAAATCGATGGTGCTCAACGCTGAGATGAACGCGACGATGAACGAGACTCTCAATGTCAGCGGCGCGCTGCTGGTCAAATTGTTCGGTCGCGAGGAGCGCGAACTGGCTCGATTCCGCCGCGATAGCGCGGCCGTGCGCGATCTCGGCGTGCGTTCCGCGGTGATCGGCCGTTGGTTCTTCATGATATTGGGTATCATCGGCGCTGTGGGCACGGCGCTGGTCTATTGGGTGGGTGGCTATTTGACAATCGAAGGTGCATTCACCATCGGCACGATTGTGGCCTTCGGCGCCTATCTGAGCCAGCTATATGGGCCGCTCATGGCCTTGACAAATTCCCCCGTGGAATTTGCGCAAAGTATGGTCAGTTTCGAGCGCGTCTTTGAGGTGTTGGATATCCCGGCGGAAATCTCCGAAAAACCGGACGCCCGACAGTTGCGGGATGTGCAAGGCAGTCTGGCCTTTGAAAATGTGTATTTCGATTACGCCAAGCTACCTGCCGGACAGCGGGCAGGCTTGTCCGAAGTCGTGCGCTACTCTCATGGGAGCAGTGAAACCCTCTTACAACGCGGGCGCAAACCCAAGGAAGCCGGCACGTCCATTGAGGCGCAGCAGGATGTCACTGACGATGATGAGATAATTGATGCAGTGACGGAAAAGCGTATCGCCTTGCAGAATATCAGCTTCAAAATCACCCCGGGACAGCTGGTTGCCCTGGTAGGGCCGAGTGGCGCAGGCAAGACGACTATTACCTATCTCATTCCCCGGCTCTATGACCCGACTGGCGGTCAGGTTTTGATCGATGGCTATGATTTGCGTGACGTTACTCTGAATTCCCTCTCCGCCAATATCGGTATGGTTACGCAGGAGACTTATCTTTTCTACGACACTATTCGCGCCAATCTTCTATACGCGCGACCGGACGCAACCGAGGAACAAATGATCGCCGCCGCCCGAGCGGCCAATATCCACGACTTCGTCATGTCGTTGCCCGATGGGTATGACACCGCCGTGGGCGAGCGAGGTTATCGGCTCAGCGGTGGGGAGAGACAGCGTGTGGCCATTGCCCGGGTTATTTTGAAGAATCCGCGCATCCTCGTTCTCGACGAAGCCACATCGAGTCTGGACTCACTATCGGAAGCATTGATCCAGGAAGCGTTACAGCGTGTCATGGAAGGTCGGACGAGCCTGGTCATTGCTCACAGGCTGTCTACCATCCTGGCGGCCGATTTAATCCTGGTCATGGATCAGGGCCGCTTGGTGGAGATGGGGACCCACAAGGAGCTAATTGATGAAGGTGGTCTCTACGCGTCTCTGTATGAGACCCAGTTCCGGCCGGAGCGCGAGCATCTGGCAGTAGCGGATTGATCCTGTCGATGTCAGGGGGAAACGATGATCGGGAACAGGGTGACATCTGTTACAGCCATCACGTCGATGAAAATGGCGCTGATCGCTCCCCAATTCCCCCCGGCGTCCTGGCCGCGAACGAACAGGATGTGCCTTCCGGGCGCTATGCCGGAGAGGTCGACATTCGCTGATACCGCTTCAGAGGCTGAATCAAATGCGCCATCCGTAGCCGTAAGGGGATAGAGTGCAGCTTCATTCGTTTCCGGGGGAATATCGATGCTGTAGACCACGGCCGAGACGATTTCGCCTCCGTTAGGGCGATCGTCGATGATCGCGTGGAGAACCGGGGACTGCACGTCTTCCACGATGACGAGATCGAGCGCATCCGGGCCGTGGATTGTCATGTAGGGTGTCCGGGCTATTTTGGCTGTATAAATTAGTGCGGGCCGGTTTTCGGGCCATTGGACAGTATCGATTTCGGTATAGGGCGGCATGAATTGGTCGCCAATCTCGAAAGTAAATGCCGGGATGCCAAGTTCCCCATAGGCCCAGTCATCGGTCGATCCATTTGTGGCATACAGGCAGTGAGTTGGTTGACAAGAGAGATAATTGTTGTAGCTTGCGAGCTTGTCGCCGATTGCTTTCAAATCATCCCGATTTGGGGCGGGCATGCCGGTGTTACCCCACGGCCAAAGCACCAGATTGCTGAAGCTATGGAGCGTGATCAGGATTCCCGTTGTATCCTGGGGGGCGGGAGCGGTTAATTCAGCCGCTCGTTGGTCAGGAATGAGGGTTCTCACCAATTCTTCGAGGGCGTGCACCTCTGTCTCAGAGGCTTTCGACGGCCCACGATAGGTCATATCGCAAGGTTGATTGCTCGACCCCGGCGGCCCCCAGCCGAAGCTGTGATTACGGTTGAGGTCAATGCCGAATTGCTGGTAGCTCGAGGGCGGCCAGACCGGGCAATCCATCAGCCCATCCCGGTCGGCATCGTTATTGGCATTCTTGCGCTGGTAGAATGGGCTGCCGCCATAATTATCTTTGAGGCCTAGTTCAACGAGTTTATACCCGTCTGGATTGGCTGTGGGAACGACCCATATCTCGCGATGATCGATCAACCACGTCGCGTCGGCGTTAACGTCATATCCGTCGAGCAGATATGTGATGAACCGCATGGCGATGTTGGGGGTGGTGATCTCTCTGGCGTGGATGTTGGCCATCAGAAAGAAGATGGGCTTTGTTCCCCGCGTGATCGCGCCCCCGTTGATGATTGAGCTTCCCGGCATGTCTTCGTTGGTGATACGTAAAGCCAGCAGCGGATAGCCGGGCAGGTCGTCATCGCCGGGAGTCCGGCAACCTCCAGTGGTTTGACAGTAACTTTGGCCGTAAGTTACGATTTCTGTTAGGTTAGGCGCCGCTGTATTTATCGTCGCCAGATCGTCATGGATTTCGGCGATGGTGCGATAGCCGCCGAAAAAGTCCCCGCCCTCAGCTAAGTCTCTGGTGATGGTCTGTTGCTGCTCTGAATCAATGGCCACCGTCCAGCCCCGGTCGATGAGCGTTTCGTATCCGGCTTGATCAACGGCCGCCAATACGTATCGTTCCTGCAGGTTGTTATATTCCCAAACGTCGAATGACTGGAGGGCAATCAGATCGCCTATTTGGTCGTAATAGATGCGGACGACCAGCGGATCCGCTGATCCATCACGACCATCCGTCGGGAGCGATGACCGCGCGGCCAGATGTCCCCATCCAACGGCCGTCCATACCATTGCCGGGAGAATGAGAGCAATGAGGAGTCCGACTTGTCTGGTTGTCGAGCGGCGCACCGGGGGGCTTACTTGCTCTTGCGTCCTAGCCGCGGCAGGAAAATGGCCGCCAGGACGAGCGCAATGAAAATTGTAAAGATGGCGATGCCAACAGGATCCATAACGATAGCCTCCAGATAATGCAGATCATGGGAGTTGGTGATTGTCTATAGGATTATAGCCCTTGACCACGTTGGAACAAACGTTGCCGCGAGATTGTGATTATTTTCTTTTCGGCTTTGTCAGGCATAACTGACTATGATAGAATCATCGAGATGTCAAAACTACAAAAAGAAGGGGGTGAATACTCTGCCTAAGGTAACGCTACGATCTGATGAATCGCAAGAGCAACTGCTTCGTCGCTTCAGCCGCGAAGTCGTCAAGAGCCGATTGCTGACTGACGTGCGCCGGAAGCGGTGGTTCGTGTCCAAGAGCGAACTGACCCGCATCGCCAAGAAGAAGGCGGCCCGCCGCACGCGCAAATCGCAGAAAGAACAGCAGCAAGGTGTCTGATCTCAGGTCGATACCCCATAAAATATGAAGGCCCCTGGGTTTGCGCTCAGGGGCTTTTTGTTTTATCACCTTGTGTTACTATAGAATCCCAAATGGTATGCCCATGATTTGGTACGATTCAATCCAATCCTATCTACCTCTTGCCCTCGGTATCTCCGGGGGGTTATTGCTCATTTTATGGCTGGCGGTCGTCGTCTGGGCCTTTCGCGATATTCGCGCCCGCTCAAGATCAGGATGGGGGGCACTATTTACCGTTCTGTTGGTTGCTTTCGCTCCAATTATAGGTCTTGTCATTTACTTGCTTCTTCGGCCGCGGGAAACACTCAATGATGCCTATGATCGGGCGCTGGAGCAGGAAGCGCTGCTGCAACAGATTGAAGAGCGCCCGGTATGCCCTACCTGCTCGCGGCCGACGCAGGCTAACTGGTTCCTGTGCCCGACCTGCCATACCCACCTACGCCAGCCGTGCCCGGTGTGTCAGTCCCCGTTAGAGCTTCATTGGGATATTTGTCCTTATTGCGGCTACTTGTTCCCCGACGAGGCAACACCCGATGACGCGGCCGCATTCATACCCTTTCCGGAAGAGGAATCGGCCGGAGTCAGCGGATCAGTTGAGGAAAGCGATACCGGATTGTGAGCGATATTTTTCGCCTGGAGGCCGGCCCTTTTACTTGAATTGCGGCAGATAGTCGGCGAACGTTGTCAGATAATCCTCAAGGATCGCGCGCGCGGAGCCGATGTCGGTGATCATCGGATCGAGTAATAACGCTTGCAGGGCCAGGGCGCGATCGCCGGTCACCGCTGCATCGACAACAAGCTCTACCAGCGCCGCCTCCCGGCGACAAAGCTCGATGACAGGATAGGGCAGCTCGCCTATCTGTAGCGGGCGAATGCCGATATGACTGACAAAAGCCGGTACTTCGACGATCGTCTCATGGGGCAGGCCGGCAATTGCGCCTTGATTCGGCACATTGACTGTCTCATCGACATAGCTGTTCCCGTCACCGAGCGCCTCAATTAGCTCGGCCGCGCCTTCGCTCATTGCCTCCCGCATTCCATCTACGGGGATGTCCCCGGAACCCATCGCCGCCATCAGTGAGTGCAGCGCATCACGCACACTCTCATTACCGGTCCAGTCGTAAAGGGGTAGTTGATAGGCCTTCCAGGGTCCGGCCACCGGATCGTGGAGCCACGGCAGATACTCGGCCATGTGAGTGTCTCCGGCGATTGGCAACAGTCCGTAGATACGGAACAGCTCCAGGGCGAGCGGTTCCAGCGTGGGTGGGGCGTGCTCGATCGCTTCCCTCAGGTGGGGATAGAGGTCCTCGCCTGTCTGACGATCACGGATGTCGAGTAGCCAGATGAAGTGATTCAGCCCGGCCGAGGTGATCTCGAAATGATTGCGCCCCGCGTGGGAGAGCGTGAATATAGTGGGGGCATTGCCGGGATCGGAGTGGAGCACCACATCGTCCGGAACGGTAATGTTGTAATCGCGGCGCAACAGCGCGGCCGCCAGCGCGTAGCCGATATTGATTTGATGGCATTTCCCCACGACCTTGACGCGCGTGTACTTGGAGATCGCCCGGCAAAGGCGTGGCAATGGGTTGCTGAAAAGGATTAGCCAGGCTTCGGGACAGAGTTCTTCCATGTCCCGGGCGATTGCCATATGAGCCGGGATTTGGCGGAAGGTGTGCATCATGCCGCCGGGGCCGCCGTTCTCGGCATAGGGCTGGCGCAGTCCGTGGCGTAAGGGGATTTCCCAATCGAGCCGCCAAAGCTCTTCGCGCGGGGCGACCTCGATGGAGACGACGACGTGGGTCG
>CXWK01036871.1_pt1 | contig 17393 bp, 13 predicted proteins | sample 590851 | NCBI WGS metagenome assembly CXWK01 (sample SAMEA3498364, study PRJEB10139) | wastewater metagenome | biome: wastewater treatment plant; material: activated sludge | place: Denmark | collected 2014-08-01 | reverse complement strand
GCGGCTCAATGAGGCGGAAATGCAGGCGGCGCTCGATCTGTTGATGTCGGGCATCGCCCCGCCGGTCGCGCTCGGAGCGTTTCTCATGGCGCTGCGCGTGCGCGGGGAGACGGTCGATGAAATCACCGGCGCGGCGCGGTTCTTGCGCGCGCGCATGACGACGGTCGATGCGCCGCCGGGCGCGGTCGATATCGTCGGCACCGGCGGCGACAGTCACGGCACGTTCAACGTCTCGACCGCAGCCGCGTTCGTTGCCGCAGGTGCCGGAGTTCACGTCGCCAAGCACGGCAACCGCGCGGTGACGTCGTTGTCGGGCGCATCCGACGTGCTGTCGGCTCTCGGCGTCAAGCTCGACGTGCCCCCCGTCGCCGTCTCTCGTGCGATCGCCGACGCCGGCGTCGGCTTTCTTTGGGCGCCACTCTATCATCCGGCCATGAAGACCTGGGCCCCGGTCCGCGCCGACCTTGGCGTGCGCACCATCTTCAACGTGCTGGGCCCGATCTGCAATCCGGCGGGCGTGGCGCGCCAAGTGGTCGGCGTCTATTCGCGGGGGCTGGTCGAACCCATCGCGCAGGTCTTGAAAAACCTTGGCTCCCGGCACGCCTGGGTCGTGCACGGCGCCGACGGCATGGACGAATTGACGACGACGGGTGCCACAACGGTCGCCGAACTGGCGGACGGCACGATCTCGGTGTTCGAGGTGACGCCGGAGGATGCCGGATTGAATCGCGCCAGCCTCAACGATCTCAAGGGCGGCGACGCGGCACACAATGCCAATGCGCTCCGCATGATGCTGCACGGCGAACCTGGACCTTACCGCGATATCGTCGTGTTCAACGCCGCCGCCGCGCTCATCGTCGCCGGCAAGGCCGAGGGACTGACGAGCGCAGTCGCGCGCGCAGCCCAATCGATCGACAGCGGGGCCGCCGCCCGCGCCCTCGATCGCCTCGTCGCCGTCACCAACGAAGCCTAAGCTGCCGGAGTGCCGGCGGCGCAGTTGACCATAAGATACCCACGCCACTACCACGTGCACGTTTTCCCCCTTTAGCAGGAAGCCATGGCCGACATTCTCGAAAAAATCACTGCCTACAAGCGCGAGGAAGTCGCCCGCGCCAAGACCTTGAAGCCGTTGCGCGTGATCGCCGAGTATGCGCGCTCCGCCCCGCGCGTGCGCCCCTTCGCCGCCGCCATCGAAAAAAAGCTCAAAGCCAAAAAGCCGGCGCTCATCGCGGAAATCAAGAAGGCTTCGCCGTCGAAAGGCTTGATACGCGCTAACTTCGATCCCCCGGCGCTCGCGCGCGCTTATGAAAAGGGCGGTGCCGCGTGCCTGTCGGTCCTGACCGACACGCCCTCCTTCCAGGGTGCGCCCGACTATCTCGTCGCCGCGCGCGCGGCGACCAAGCTCCCCGTGCTGCGCAAGGACTTCATGATCGACGTCTATCAGGTTGCGGAAGCGCGCGCCTGGGGCGCAGATTGCATCTTGATCATTCTCGCCGAGGTCGATGACGCGCTTGCCGCGGACCTTGCGTCGGCCGCCAAGGACTGGGGCATGGACGCGCTTGTCGAAGTCCATGACGCGGCGGAGATGGATCGCGCGTTGAAACTCGACAGCAAGCTCATCGGCATCAACAACCGCAATCTGAAGACCTTCGAGGTGACGCTTCAAACCACGGAACAGCTGGCACCCAAGGTCCCCAAGGATCGCATCATCGTCGGCGAAAGCGGCATCTTTGCCCCCGCCGACCTCGCCCGGCTGGCGAAAGTCAACGTTCACACCTATCTGGTCGGCGAAAGCCTTATGCGCCAGGACGACGTCGCGGCGGCCACTCGAGCCCTAATCGGGTAAACGATCCTGCAATTTTTCTTTCATGTTTCCCATTTCGATGGGTGCCTTGCTCTGTTGCCGTTCATCAGTCGAAGTGAGAGATGATTCTTTCTTTTCAGACTTCGTCTTTGCGTCCCGGGAGACGAGATCTCCATCAAAAGGAATGAGCTTTGTCGCGGCGTTGAGCGCAACAAGGCCGGCCACACCCATCGACAAAAATAGGAATCTCTTGTTGAGCTGCTTCGCTGCGACGAATGTTTGAGACAGCGGATGAAACAGGAATAGAACAATAGCACTCGCCGCTAGAGCCGAGATAATATACATCTTCGACAACTTGCGGCCTTCAAGGGTGGTCTCAAGCTCCTTGATCAAGACTTCTCGAGATAAGTCGTTCTGCCGCACTATATCGTCGTACATCGGCCTACCAATCGTCCGGTAGACGTCTGCGGATATTTCCATTGTGGGCAGAATGGCGACAATCCAACCGAAAAGCACCAGGAATGCGAAGAGAAGGCCGCTTTGCAGCTTGTCTTTACTGAGACCAATCGCTGCCATCGCGAAGAGGCCTGCCGCCAATACAATCATTATCGCTTCTTCGGTACGATAATTCATGCGCCAATCAAACAAATGACTGAGCAGTGGCCGCATGACATCCCGCAACAGAAGCCCGACGCCGAACAGTATTGCGATTGCGATCAATAAGCGGCCTATAGCGACTGTGACAAGCTTCACGCGCCCCCTGCTGCCCGGCACGTCGATGCTTGGCCGCCAATCGGTCTCATTGGCAGGTGCCAGGAGTCTCATCCGCCGCATGAGCAAGTTCTGGCCAATCGCCAACGACAGCAAGAACGCGAGCAATGTCAGCGGCGGCGCCCAGTACGGCGATAGATCGTATTTGAACCATGCGAAAAACCAGTGCCAGATCGCATGCGTCCATGCATTCCAATGTTCGACAAGCGTCGTCGCCCAACCGGCCAGCGCCACGACGCCTTTCAAATTCGCGAACAGCGTGATCGCGCCACCGATGATCCCGAACCACGTGAGCGCGGCCGAGCGAACTTCGGCGGCCGCCATCCGAAATCCCGCGGGCTCAGTGACAGGACGAGCAAGAACAGCGCGAATAGAAGCGGCCACTATCTCTTTGTTGCCGATGGGCTCGGTGTGCATCTCACCGAAGGGAAGAGGAATATCGCCATAACCCACGCCATCCGCCTTCACCGGAATGAGCTTGCCATTGGCCTTGGCCTGTCCCGCTTCAGCACGCACCCAGTCGGACTTGATCGAGTTGGCCGTCCACACAACCACGACCGCGCGGGCCCGCGCGAGTTCCTTCATGATCTCGTCACGATACTGGTCGCCAGCAGAAAGGCTCTTGTCCCACCACACCGACCAACCGTCCGCCGCCAGTGTGGCCGCCAGCTTTTCGATCTCAAACCTGTCCGGCTTCGAATATGAAATGAAGATATCGGCCACGAGCACCCTCGCCCATCAGGGATTGGCCGCAGACTATCATCAGGACTCCACGTAACGCCATGCCGTCCACTCCACACTCGACATCCTTTCAAATCGCCCGCCCCCCCTCTCCAGCGGGGAGGGGCAGGGGGGAGAAGCTATGAAGCCGGCGCGTCAGGCGAATTAAGATTGAAGCCGCATCGCAATTTGCGCACACTGCGTCATGACGAACAGCTCATCACCCCACCCCTGCCCCCCATGAGGGGAGGGGACCTGGAGGCAAGAGCGATCAGCCAGCCTACAACTAACGCGCAGTGCGGAACTTTTGATGACCAAGCTCACGCATCTCAATGACAAGGGCGAAGCCCGGATGGTCGACGTGTCGGACAAGTCCGTCACGGAGCGCACGGCGCGCGCGGCCGGCTTCGTCAAGATGAGCGCGGAGACGCTGGCGCTCGTCGAATCTGGCACGGCAAAAAAGGGCGACGTGCTCGCCACCGCACGCATTGCCGGCATCATGGCGGCGAAGAAGACGCATGAGCTGATCCCGCTTTGTCATCCGCTGCTGATCACCAAAGCCAGCGTCGAATTCACCACTTCGCAAAACCCGGCCGGCATTGCCGTCGTGGCGGAGGTGAAAGTCTCGGGCCAGACCGGCGTCGAAATGGAAGCACTGACCGCGGTGTCGGTCGCCTGCCTCACCATCTACGACATGCTCAAGGCCGCTGAAAAAGGCATGGTCATCCGCGACATTCGCCTGATCGAAAAGACCGGCGGCCGGAGCGGCACGTATAAGGCGTCGAAGGTGAAGTAGCCGGCACCCGGCCATTTGCCGCCCTCGGCAGCGGCCGAAATATTCGCTAGGGTCGGCGCCTACGATTGAGCCGTCCTCCCGCCGGAGCCCCCGTGTCCACCTCCTCCATGATCTCCGTTGCCGAAGCCCTCGCCCGCGTTCTCGATGGCGTCTCGCCGCTCGGGCCCGAACAAGTGGCTCTCACTCAAGCCGCGGGCCGCACGCTCGCCTACGATCTTCACGCGGCGCTGACCAATCCGCCGTTCGATGCCTCGTCCATGGATGGCTACGCCGTGCGCGCCGCCGACATCGCCAAGATCCCGGCGCGGCTCAAGGTCACCGGTGAAAGCGCGGCCGGCTGGCCGTTCGCGGGCACGCTCAATGCGGGCGAAGCGGTACGCATCTTCACCGGCGCGCAACTGCCAGATCACGCCGACACGATCGTCATTCAGGAAGAGACCGAGGCGCGGGACGGGGCCGTCATCGTCACCGCGGCGACGCCGCCTGGCGCCAATATCCGATTGCGCGGCGCTGACTTTCACGAGGGCGAAACGGTGCTTGCTGCGGGGACGCGGCTTAACGCGCGTCACATCCTGCTCGCCGCCACTTCGGGCCACGCCATGTTGGCGGCGGTGCGCCGGCCGGTCGTCGCCATTCTCGCCACCGGAGACGAACTTGTCGAACCCTGCGACCGGCCGATGGCCGGGCAGATCGTGGCGTCCAATTCGTACGGACTTGCCGCGCTCGCCGCGGCAGCGGGCGCCGAACCGCGCCTCATCGGCATCGCGCGAGATACGCCCGAGGACCTCGCCGCAAAGCTTGCCGAAGCGCAAGGCGCGGACGTGTTGATCACCACTGGCGGTGCGTCGGTCGGCGATCATGATCTCGTCCGCCCGGCGCTCGAGGCCGCAGGGGCGAAGCTCGACTTCTACAAAATCGCCATGCGCCCCGGAAAGCCGATGTTCTTCGGCCGCATGGGCAAGACGCGCGTGCTGGGGCTGCCCGGCAATCCGCTGTCGGCGATGATCGGGGCGCGGGTGTTCCTCATTCCCATGCTTGCGAAACTGCTGGGCCGTGCCGATACGTTGAAGCCGGTTGCCGCGAAACTCGCCCGTCCGCTTCCCCGCAACGGACCGCGCGAACACTATATGCGGGCCGTCCTCGACACCTCCGGCACCGAGCCCTTGGTCGCGCCGCTCGACGTGCAGGACAGCGCGTTTGTCTCAGCCCTCGTGCGCTCGAATGCGCTGGCGGTCATCCCCGCCAACGCCCCCGCCCTCCCCGCCGGCACACCCGTCACCTGTCTCCCGCTCGATTTTTGATCCCCCCTTGCGGAACGAGACAGGAACGTGTAGTGTACAGACATGAATTGTACCGGCAGCTACCTAGGTGGTGCCGGGAACGTACGGGTGCCAACGGCGGGGAAGCTGCGTTTGGGGGTCGCCCGCCCAATCAGGACGACGTGATGCTCACCGAAAAACAGAAAGAGCTGCTCCTTTTCATTCACGAGCGGATGCAGGAGCGCGGCGTGCCGCCATCCTTCGACGAGATGAAGGATGCGCTCGACTTGAAGTCGAAATCGGGCATCCACCGGCTCATCACAGCGCTGGTCGAGCGCGGGTTCATCCGCCGCCTGCCACATCGCGCCCGCGCCATCGAAGTCATCAAGCTGCCTGAGAACGAGACGGCGGCACAGAAGAAAGCCGGGTTCCAGCCAAGCGTCATCGAAGGCTCCGGCCCGCCCAAGGTCAATCTCGCGCCGCCACCGTCGCATATCATCGACAGCCGCACGGTCTCCGTGCCGGTCATGGGCCGCATTGCCGCCGGCACGCCGATCAGCGCCATCCAGAACCATTCCCACGACATCGCCTGTCCGCCCGATCTGCTGACCAACGGTGAACACTTCGCTCTCGAAGTGAAGGGCGATTCGATGATCGAGGCCGGCATTCACGATGGCGACGTGGTCATCATCCGCCGCTGCGACTCCGCTGAGAATGGCGACATCGTCGTGGCGCTGGTGGAAAAGGAAGAGGCGACGTTGAAGCGGCTGCGCAAGAAGGGCTCGACCATCGCGCTCGAAGCTGCCAACCCCGAGTTCAAGACCCGCATTTTCGGACCCGATCAGGTCGACATCCAGGGCCGTCTCGTCGGCCTTATGCGGCGCTACTGATCTGAAAGAGAGCTGTCGTCTTCCGCTTCGCCTTGATCATCCTCGATTTCGGGGCGCGGCGGGATGGCAGGAGGCAAAACGGGCGCCGCGGGCGGATTGTCCGGTGCTGGCGGTTCGGCCGCGCCTGTTGCCGCGTCTGGCGGGCTTGCCGTCCCGGCAGCCGCGTTTTCCGTCGCGCGCGTACCACCACTGCCGCCATCACGGCCTGACGACACGGTTGCCGACCGCCTTTGCGGTGGCGCTTCAGCCCAAGGCCGCAGGCCCCGATGGGCCGCGACCGTATCGATCAGAATGCGCGGCTCGGCCGAGCCGTCGCGGTTGTCGATGTAGAGGGCGTGCGTGCCCTCGCGCCAAACGTCGAAAGTGTCGATCACCGCATCAGGCCCGTCGCAGCCTTTGGGCCGCGGCACATCCAGCACCAGGATGCGGGCCGTCGCACAATCCTCCGCGATCGCCGCAGGATGGCGCGCCACGGAAACGACGAGACCTTTGACCTCGGCCACGCAGCCGGCGCCGTCGCAGGCGAAACCTTGCGCCTTTTCAACCTCGGCGGCGGCCCGGGCGTCGCCGTCGTACTCGAGCCACCGCTCAAGCTCGAACCGCGCCTGCCGCGCCGGTACCGCCGACAGCAGGCCATCGCTACCGCGCACGGCCACAAGCGCACCGTCGCGGGCGACGTAGATATCCGGCCGCGCCAACAGCGGGCTGATCGCGAGGCCCGCAATCGCCATGCCGATCCCTGCCATCCGCAACGGCGTCTGCCATAGCGCCAGCCACAGTCCGCCAACCACGATCAGGACGAACGCGAGCGTTGGGATCGCCGGGAGATGACCGACCGCACCCGGCAGCGCGGAGACCGCTTGAGCGCACCACGTCATCAGATCGATGCCAAATCCCATCGGCCACAACGCCAGTTCCTCCAGCCCGAGCGGCATCAGCAGCAGCGTCGCCAGCGCCGCCGGCATGACGATCAGGTTGCAAACCGGAATCGCGAGCAGGTTGGCCAGCACGGCGTACTGCTGGCTCTGATGGAAATGATACGCGGCAAAGGGCGCGACCGCGGCGCTGGCGATCAACGTCGATGTGACGATGCCGCCGAAAAACATCATCAGCCGGATCACGGGATGGGGCACGTTGGTGCGCTTGGCGCGCCGCCGCACCTCTTCATACGTGGCGATGAGCCCGGTGACGGCGGCAAACGACATCTGGAAGCCAGCGTCGAACAGGCTCTCCGGATAGACCATCATGATGAGCAGTGCGGAGACGGCGACGTTGCGCAGAGCAAGCGCTGGCCGGTCGAGCAGCACGGCGGAGAACATGACGACGATCATCAGCGCCGATCGCACGGTCGCGAACGCACCGCCCGAGATCGCGAGATAGGCCAGAGCGCCAACGATGCCCATCGCGGCGGCCCATTTCTTGATGGGGTATCGCAGCGCCACTGCCGGGATCGCGGCCAGCACCAGCCGCGTCATATAGAACACGGCCCCCGCCATGATCACCATGTGCAGACCCGAGATCGACAGGATGTGATAGAGGCCGGAGTTCTTGTACGACGTATTCGTGGCTTCGCTGATGCCGCCGCGTGCGCCGGTGATAAGCGCCGTTGCAATCGCCCCGTTTTCACCGGGCAGCACCGCCCGCACGCGGCCGCCAATGGCGGCTCGCAGATTTTCGATCCCGACGAGCCAGCGTGCGTACCATGCCGGGTTGGCCGCCCGAGGGAGGATTGCCGGTGGCGCATACGAGTATCCGACCCCGCCGATACGCTCGAAGTAAGCCGCACGCGCATAGTCGAAGCCCCCCGGTAGCGCAGGCTTCGACGGCGGAGCGAGGCTGGCCTTGAGCCTGACGCGTTCGCCCGCCGGCACCGGCGCCGATTGCGACAACGTGCGCACACGCACGAGTTGCGGGGTCTTGTCCGCCGGCAGCCCGGCGATGGTTTCGACCAGGATTGTCAGTCGTTCGCCGCGCGGCGGCCGCGCCTCGGTGCGCACGACAGTGCCCGTCAGCTCCACATTGTTGACCGGTTTGGCGAGCACGGGCGCGCGGACCGTCTCGACCCGCCACTTCGCATCGGCAAATCCTGCCGCGACGAGCAGGAGCGCTGTCGCGGCAACGGAGAGAATGGGCGCGCGCCGCGCGAAGGCAAAGACCACGAACGCCACGGCGAACATGACGGCGGCGGCTCGCCAGTCGGGCTCGAACGGCAAGGCGAAATAGGCGGCAATGCCCAAGCCGAAGGCGACCGGTGTCCAGAGAAAAAAACGCGGCCGTTCGCTCTCCGCCAACATCTGCAAGGCCGGGACATGCGGAGCGGGAACACGCGCGACGCCCGCCAATCCTGGCGAACCCGCGCCGTCCCACGCCGTTGCGCGCGGCCCCGCAGGCGATGCCATGCCCTGCCCCGATCTACGTCATTCCTGCGTCCGGCCTTCCGTCAGGCCGTGCCGCCCCTTAACTTCACAGAGCCGGCATGCTACGAGGTCGCCGACCCCATCTCAATATTCGAAAGACAAAAGGCACATGTCCGAGGCCTCGAAATCCGCCGCGCCCGTCGTCCGCTTCGCTCCCTCGCCGACCGGCTACCTCCACATCGGCGGCGCCCGCACCGCGCTGTTCAACTGGCTCTACGCCAAGGGCCGCGGCGGCACGTTTCTGCTGCGCATCGAGGACACCGACCGCGAACGCAACAACGAGGCGGCCGTCGCCGCAATCCTCGACGGTCTGAAGTGGCTCGAACTCACGTGGGACGCAGAGGCCGTATCGCAATTCGCCCGCGCCGATCGTCACCGCGCCGTGGCCCATGACCTGTTGAAGCGCGGCGCCGCCTACTACTGCTATTCGTCGCCCGACGAGATCAATGCCGCGCGCGAAGCCGCCAAGGCCGAGGGCCGGCCACAGATCTTTCTCTCACCCTGGCGCGACCGCAAGCCGGAAGACGCGCCCAAGGACGTGAAGCCGGCGATCCGCCTAAAAGCCCCGCGCGATGGCGAAACGAAAGTCGACGATCACGTGCAAGGCCACGTGACCTTCCCCAACAAGGACCTCGACGATCTCATCATCCTGCGTTCGGACGGCAACCCGACCTACAATCTCGCCGTCGTCGTCGATGATCACGACATGGGCGTGACCCACGTCGTCCGCGGTGTCGATCATTTGACCAACACTGCCCGCCAGACCCAGATCTATATGGGCATGGGCTGGGAGATTCCGCAGTTCGCTCACGTGCCGCTGATCCACGGCGCGGACGGCGCCAAACTGTCGAAGCGCCACGGCGCCCAGGGCGTCGAGGATTACCGCAGCATGGGCTATCTGCCGGTCGCGCTGCGCAACTATCTGGTGCGACTCGGCTGGAGTCACGGCGACGACGAGATCATGTCGACCGAACAGTTGATCGAATGGTTCGACATCGACGACATCAACAAGAGTGCGGCGCGTTTCGACTTCAAGAAGCTCGACGACTTGAACGGCCACTACATCCGATCGGCGGACAATGCGGAGCTGCTCGCCCGCATCAAGGCGATGCTGCCGCACCACGATTACAAAGCGCTATCCGAGTTGCCGCTGGATCCCAAGGCGCCGGCCCGGGCGGACGTGGCGCTCGCCAAGGATGTCCTGGCGCAGATCAGTGGCGTCTCGACCGGCGCAGACCTTGCCGCGCGCTTCAATCAAGCGGGCTGGGACAAGCTCGCGGCCGCCATCCCCTCCCTTAAGGAACGCGCCAAGACGCTGGCCGAACTCGTCGCCGGAGCACTCTTCATCGTCGCAAAGCGGCCGCTGAAGCCCGACGACAAGGCAATCAAACTGCTCAGTGCCGAGGGGCGCGCATCCAACGCCGCCATTTCCTCCGTACTCAAATCTGTACCGGATTGGCAGGCTCCGGCGCTGGAAGCTGCAGTCAAGTCCTATGCCGAGACCCAGGGTGCCAAGCTCGGTAATATCGCCCAGCCGCTGCGTGCGGCATTGACCGGAAAAGCCGTTTCCCCGCCCGTGTTCGACGTGCTTGCCGTCTTGGGGCGCGAGGAAGCGATGGCGCGCCTCAAAGACGCGTCTTAACGCAAAGGAATATGGACTAAGGCCGATCTTGCCGCACTGCAAAAATGGGTCTAAACCCGTTGTGCAGAGCGTCATTCGCATGTGCCTCTTTTTTCGCCACCGGGCTCGCTGAGCCGGACCGGAAAATCGTAATCTCGGGGACGCGCGGCTGACAACGACACCGCAGCCTTAACGGTGCGCGGTGAAGTCGGAGGAGCTTGACCATGAACGTTCATGACGCCGCAGGCAAAGGCGCGCCGGGCAAGACTGCGACCTTGTCGATAGACGGCAAGGCGATCGAAATGCCGGTGCGTGCCGGCACGATCGGACCTGATGTTGTGGACGTCAGCCATCTCTACAAGGAGACGGGCGCCTTCACGTACGACCCCGGCTTCACATCGACCGCGAACTGCACGAGCAAGATCACCTTCATCGACGGCGACAAGGGCGAACTGCTCTACCGCGGCTACCCGATCGAACAGCTGGCCGACAACACCAACTTCCTCGCCGTCTGCTATCTTCTGCTCAACGGCGAACTGCCGACCAACGGAGATTTCATCAACTTCCGCCGCACCATCACCAATCACACGATGGTGCACGAGCAGATGACGCGCTTCTTCACCGGCTACCGCCGCGACGCGCATCCGATGGCCGTCATGGTGGGCACCGTCGGCGCGCTCTCGGCCTTTTATCACGACTCAACCGACATCAACGATCCACGCCAGCGCGAGATCGCATCCCACCGCATGATCGCCAAGATGCCGACCATTGCGGCCATGGCTTACAAGTATTCGATCGGCCATCCGTTCATCTATCCGCGCAACGATCTCGATTACACGTCGAATTTCCTGCAGATGTGCTTCGCGGTGCCGTGCGAACCCTACGTCGTCAATCCGGTACTCTCCCGCGCGCTTGACCGCATCTTCATCCTGCACGCCGACCACGAGCAGAACGCATCGACATCGACCGTGCGTCTTGCAGGCTCATCGGGCGCCAACCCGTTCGCCTGCATCGCCGCCGGCATCGCCTGTCTGTGGGGTCCGGCTCACGGCGGCGCGAATGAAGCCGCGCTCAACATGCTGAAGGAGATCGGCACCGTCGAGCGCATCCCGGAATACATCAAGAAGGCCAAGGACAAGACCTCGGGCTTCCGCCTCATGGGCTTCGGCCACCGCGTCTACAAGAACTACGATCCGCGCGCCAAGGTGATGCAGAAGACCTGTCACGAGGTTCTCGAAGCCGTCGGCGCCAAGAACGATCCGTTGCTCAAGGTCGCCATCGAACTGGAGCGCATCGCGCTGCAGGACGACTATTTCGTGCAGAAGAAGCTTTATCCCAACATCGACTTCTATTCGGGCATCACACTGCGCGCGATGGGCTTCCCGGTCGAAATGTTCACCGTGCTGTTCGCGGTCGCCCGCACCGTTGGCTGGATCGCGCAGTGGAAGGAAATGATCGAGGACCCCGATCAGCGCATCGGCCGTCCCCGCCAGCTCTATACCGGCGCGCCCAAGCGCGATTTCCCGGCCGCGTAATCGGCCGGATCTCCATCGACTATTCGGAATCGACCATGCAAGGAGGCGCCGGAAATTGGTTTCTGGCGCATGTAGCCTTGCCGCTCACACCTCCTTGTGTGCCGCTCACCGGCGGGCGATGTCGATAACCACCTCAGCCGCTCTCTCGCTCGGCGTGCCATGCGCCAGCAGCAGCTTGTCGGGGATGCGCGAAAGCGCCTCCAACTGCACCGCGCGAGCAGGCGTTTGATCCAGGATTTCGGAGACTGCTGCAGATAATTTTTCCGCCGTACAATTCTCCTGGATGAATTGCGGGAACGGACGCTCAGTGCCCAGCACCAGATTGGCGAGGATGGCGGTATCGGTCGTGATCAGCCGCTTCACAACCGCCGCCGTCAGATCGTCGACCTTGTAGGCAACAACCATCGGCAATCCTGCGAGCGCCAGTTCCAAGGTCACGGTACCCGATGCGGCGAGTGCCGCGCGGCTCATGCGCAGGGCGGCATACTTGTCGCCCGCCGATACGACGTGCGTCCGGGCCGTCCACGTCCCACTCGCTGCCTCGATTTTTTCACGCACATGCGCAACGGCCGGAACAATGCACTCGAACGCGCGGCCCTGCGCCTTCAGGCGGGCAATCGTCTCGCCAAACACGCCGAGCAGGCGATCGACCTCCGAGCGCCGGCTGCCGGGCAGCACTGCGAGGACCTCGGCATCCCCAGCGATGCCAAGCCGCGCCCGCAGTCCGTCGGCGTCGGCGGAGCGGATTTCATCGAGCCGCTCAATGAGCGGATGCCCGACGTACGTTCCGTGCGGCCCCTTCAATCGTTGCAGGGCCTCCGGCTCGAACGGCAACAGGCAGGCGACCTCATCGATGTGGCGGGCCATCTTCGCCGCCCGGCCCGGCCGCCAGGCCCACACGCTCGGACACACATAATCGATGATCGGGATGTGCGGCGCCCGCTTGCGGATGCGCTTGGCGATCGGATGGGTAAATTCGGGGCTGTCGATGATGACGACGCAATCGGGCCTGAACGCAAGCGCGGCGCCCATAGCCTGATAGACGCGGCGGACGATGCGCGGCAAAGCGGGCAGGATGTGCATCGGCCCCATCACCGCCACGTCCTCGATGGGAAACAGAGATGCGAGCCCCTCGTGCGCCATCTCGGGTCCGCCGACTCCGGAGAAAACAACGGTGTCGCCAAGGTCGCGCTTCAGTGCCGCCATAAGCTTGGCGCCGAGAGCATCGCCCGAGTGTTCCCCGGCGACGAGAAAGATGCGCAGCGGCCTGCCGCCCCTCGTCGCAAGTGTCGTGACGCCCTCGCTCACGTCGCGTCCCTTTCGGCTATTGGGGGCCGGCGTCTATTTGAGACCGGCGCCAGCAATGATGAGACCCAGTTGATCGGCATGCGCAACCACGGGGCCCTTGTGCGGCGGCCTGTCGGCATCACCGAAGGCGATGATCACACCGGAAAGACCTGCACTCGCCGCTGCCGTGACGATCTCTTCACTCACCGCCTCCCGCGGGCCGATGACGACCACACCGCAACGGCGGCGCTTGTTGCGCCTCAAGGCGCTTGCACGCGCCAAAACATCTTCCGGCGCTTCGAACGTGCCGACCGACAGCACGCGGCCGTCGACGATGACCAGCGCCGAGCCGGTGTTGAAATTCGCGAGCGTGCTCATGATATCGATGCCGCGGGCGACGTCAGCCATATGATCCGGATTTTTCAGCTTGTAGCGGCCAAACACGACCGGCTCTGCGGCGCGGCTCGCGACTACGTCGCCGCCAGCCTCGCCGATCTTGCCCGGTACGCCGGTAATGAACACAAAATTGCGATCGGCGCGCTGGACGAGTTCCAACCTATTGGCCGCGAGCACAAAGCCCGACAGTGCGGCGATGCCGTCAAGCGCCGCAATCCTCGCTCCGTCGACGGTATCGGGGCCAATGGCCGGCAGATCGATGCGCAGATCCTGTCCAGGCTTTGGCCGTTTGACGAGGACGCCGCCGCGGATCGCGCCTTGGCCGGCCGCCTCCGCGCCGGCGCGATAGTGGGCCACGCGAGCGAGCATCCGGTCGGTACCTTCCGCGCCTTCGATCGCCTCGATCTCGCCGCCGTTGACCACAGCACCTTGGCCGATGTCGAAACGGCCGAGCGCGTTCACGAGCGCCATGCCGCGCTCGATATCGACGTCATCGAAGCCCGATGGCCGATGCACGCCGATGGTGCCGTCTGCGATCAGGAGTTCGGGCGCCACATCGGCAACGCTCACAACCTCAAGCCCGCGGTTCTCGAACAGTTTGACGACGCCTCTGAGAACCGCGTCGTCACCGCCGGCGCGCAGTGCCCGCACAATCTTAGGAAAGGCAAAGCCGAAACCGAAATCGGGTTTGGCCGTGCGAAAACTGGGACGCGCCATCTTGCCGACGAAAACGATGCGCTTGACGCCGGCGCGCTTTACCGCCTTGAGCGCATGGCCGAGTTCAGCCCAATTGACAATGGTGTGAGGAAAGGAGCGGAGCTGATCGGAGGCTTCCCCCTCGACCATGACGACGTGGACGACGCCACCTTGTCCGGTGACCGAGCGCGCCACTTCGACCGGCAGGCTGCCGCCGCCCGCAATGATGCCGACCGGTTGAGGCACCCCCGTCATGCACGCACGCTCAATCCCTACGCTTTACGCTTCCGCGCCGTTCTTCGGCGTGCACAACGATCGCTTGCCGCCTTCCCTTATGAAGGCAATGATTTCTTCGACAATTGTGTGGCCTTTGAATTCCTCGGCCACGTCTTCCATGCGCTCGACGAGCGTACCTTCCGCCGCAAAAAGGGCACGATAGGCGCGGCGCAGATCGTGGATCTTATCGCGCGGAAAGCCGCGGCGCTGCAGGCCGACGATGTTCAAGCCCGACAGATAGGCGCGATTTCCCAGCGCCATCCCATACGGGATCAGATCGTTCTCGAGCCCCGACATGCCGCCGACAAAGGCATGCGGGCCGACCCGGGCAAACTGGATGACGGCCGCGCCGCCGCCGATAATGGCAAAATCACCAACCGTGCAATGCCCCGCCAGCATGACGTTATTGGAAAAGATGACGTTGTTGCCGACGCGGCAGTCATGGCCGACGTGGCTGTTGGCCAGGAACGCGCAGCCGTTGCCGACCGTCGTCACCGAGCCGCCGCCCTCCGTACCCGGGTTCATCGTCACGCCTTCGCGGATGATGCAATCGGAACCGATCGTGAGCGAGCACGGCTCGCCCTTGAACTTCAAGTCCTGTGGCTGATGACCGATCGAGGCGAACGGGAAAATGCGGGTCCGCGCGCCGATTTCGGTGGTGCCCGCGACGACGACATGGCTTGCCAGATCCACACCCTCTCCGAGCGTGGCCTCGCGTCCGATCACGCAATAGGGACCGATTTTGACACCGGGCCCGATCTTGGCGCCGTCCTCAACAATGGCACTGGCGTGGATGTGACTGTCAGCCATGCTTGCTCGCGAATGCCCGTGCGTCGGCCGTATCTGCGAGCATCGCGCTAATCTCGGCCTCGGCCACCACTTGACCGTTCACCTTCGCTTCGCCCTTGAACCGCCAGACCCTGCCGCGATTGCGGATCTTCGTGACATGATAGTGAAGCTGGTCGCCGGGCACCACGGGCTTGCGGAATTTGGCGTTGTCGATGCCCATGAAGTAGACGAGTTCGGCTTTGTAATCCTCGCCGAGGCTCGAGACGCACAGCGCGCCGGCCGTCTGTGCGAGTCCCTCGATGATCAGCACGCCCGGCATCACCGGGTATTGCGGAAAGTGGCCTTGGAAAAACGGCTCGTTGATCGTCACGTTCTTGACGCCGATGCAGCTTTCGTCGCCCTTCATGTCGTACATGCGGTCGAGCAGCAGGAAGGGATAGCGGTGCGGCAGCAGCTTCATCACCTTGGCGATGTCCGCCGTACCCAAAACCTGCCGCTGAGGCGTCTTATCGTCCATCGTCTCGTGTCTCCAAAGGCCTTCCGCCTCCACGCTCTTGCCCGAGCGCTGTGAAGCCGAAAAGGAACTCACTCAATACCGCCGCTTACTGCGTACCGTCCGGTTCGTCACCGCCACCTTTGGCACGGCTCGCGAGCCGCTTCAGAACCGCCAGTTCGCGCGCCCAGTCCTTGAGGGGCTGGGCCGGCGTGCCGCCGTAGCGTGCGCCGGGGGGTACATCGTCTTTGGGATGGGAGGCGCCCGCGACCTGGGCACCCGTCCCAATCTTGATATGCCCGACGGTGCCGGACTGGCCGCCCATGACGACAAAGTCGCCAAGCTCCGTCGAGCCCGAAATACCCGTGTGCGCCACAATCACGCAATGGCGGCCGATCAGCACGTTGTGCCCGATCTGCACGAGATTATCAATTTTGCTGCCCTCGCCGATGACCGTATCCTTAAGGGCGCCCCGGTCTATGGTTGTATTGGCTCCGATCTCCACGTCATCCTGGACGATCACCCGGCCGATCTGCGGGACTTTCAAATGCCCGGTCCGGCCCATGGCGAAGCCAAAGCCGTCCTGGCCGATACGGACGCCGGTGTGGATGATGACGCGGTCGCCGATAAGAGCGTGCGTGATGGTCGAGGCGGCCCCGATGTAGCAGTCCCGGCCGATACTGCAGCGCGCGCCGATGATGGCGCCGGCGGCGATCCGCGTGCCCCGGCCGATCTGCGCCTCTGGCCCGATGATGGCGCCGGGCTCGACCATGACGCCCTCTTCCAGCATGGCGCTGGAATCGACGGCCGGGGCACCTGGCCGCGAGACCATCGGCATCATGGCCGTGGGATAGAACAGCGCCAGCGCTCTGGCGAAGCCGTGATAGGGCAACTTGGTCAGCAGCGATGCCGTCGCCTTCGGCACCCGGCCAGCGAACGGCGGCGCTACCAGACAAGCGCCCGCCGCCGTCGCCTCGAGCTGCGGCAGGTATTTGCGGTTGTCGATAAAGGACACGTGGTGGGCGCGCGCCTCGCTCAAGGGGCGCACGTCATCGATCATCAGATGCGGATTGACGCCGCCGGCCAGTTCGGCGTCTGCCGCCTTGGCGACGTCACTGAGCGGAAAAGGCCCGGCACGCTCGAAGAACCCGGGATGCTCCATGTCCGTTGCCGCCTCCGCCTCACCCGCCGATCTCAAATGCTGCGGATGTTGAGAACAGAACCGGCGCGTTGGCAAGTCCGCCAAACGCGCCGGTTCGAGATATGCTGGCCGTCGTTAAGCGTCAGAACTTGGTCGACGCGCCGAAGCGGAACATCTGCTCCTCGTCGTTCTTTTCCTTCGAGAGAACCTTGGCGAAGTCCATCCGCAGCGGGCCAACCGGCGAGTTCCACATCAAGCTGCCGCCAACCGACGAACGGATGGTCGTGTCGTCGACGAGGCACGCATCACCTGTGGGCGTCGTGCACCCGGCGAGAACCCGCTTGGCGCCGTCGGACGCACCGAACAGCGAGCCGGCATCCGCGAACACGGCACCGCTGATGCCGATGTCTTCGGGGATGAACGGGATCGGGAAGCGCACTTCAGCCGTTGTCGCCCAGTAGGTCTTGCCGCCCAGCGCGTCACGATTCGGACTGCTGATGTC
>CXWK01095954.1_pt1 | contig 17394 bp, 30 predicted proteins | sample 590851 | NCBI WGS metagenome assembly CXWK01 (sample SAMEA3498364, study PRJEB10139) | wastewater metagenome | biome: wastewater treatment plant; material: activated sludge | place: Denmark | collected 2014-08-01 | reverse complement strand
GAAACAAGTCCGAGTGTTATCCAGTTCAGTGGCGCAGTTATCATCTTGAGGAGAAGACCAATAGTGGCATTTACGAGACCCAGAACAATAGCTACGATCAGAGCCGTCACAAAACCGTCAATCTGAACACCAGGTACCAGATACGCCGCGGCAAATACTGCTACAGCAGAGAGGAGAAGAGAGATAAGAAACTTCATACTAGAGAAAGTTAAGAAGTAGGAAAGAAGAGTATACGCCCCTTCTTCCATTTAACAAGAAAATTTGCATTGGATTTTTTCTGTCTACAATCGCTCTATGTCGGAACTCTCAAAACTCTACAGAGATACTATTGAATCAGTCAAAAAAACTTCACTTATTCAACGTACAGAAAAAAATATACCAGAAAAATATATTGTCGCTACGCACTGACCAGCACTGACAAAAGCTCTCAAAGAAAATCCAGAGCTTCTCAATCTCATCGGTATCTATCGCGTGAACTGTTCTCATCTGGGCAAAGAGTCTGACCTGAAATCCCTTGTAGAATATCTGAAAACACTTCATCCATTTGTACCCATACTGATAGACCTACAAGGACCAAAACCTCGTATCCACGAATTGGATCCCACTCTAAATAATCAACTCTCGCTCAAGCTCGGAGAGCGTGTCGAAGTATGCTACATACCAGCAGATGCTCCCGAGAGATTTTGTACTCCATGACACCTCAATGTATGTTTTCCAGAAATAATTGAAGTGATGCAGGTTGGTGACGACGTAATCTTTGACGATGCCAAGATGACAGCCGTTGTTCGTGAGAAAAGCAGAGATAAGGCTATTATTGAGTGTACTCATATTCTCTCGTGAAAAGATACTTTTTCTCTGCGAGGAAGAACAGGGGTTTGCGTTCGTAATAGACCTCTCGGGATAGAATGTATCACAGATCATGATAGAAAGAGTATCGAATTTGCACGCGATGTGCTCGGTTTTGAATACGTCGATAATATCATGGTGTCTTATTTTAGCACACCCGAAGATATAGAACATTTTGTAAAAATAATGCGCGAAGAGTATAACCATAAGGGTAATCTCTGAGGTAAGTTTGAAACACCACATGCTATATACAATGTTGATAAAATCCTTGATTTAAATCATCTCACTCTCGCGATGTTTGGTCGGGGTGATTTACGGGTCGAGATGGACCCACGAGCAGTCACAAATATGCATGATATTCAAGTACATTTCTTCGCTTCTTGTCGAAAACACAATGTCGAATCCATCTGTGCAACTGGATTTCTCGAGAGTATGCTGACAGCAGAGTGACGCGTACTCCCAGGAGAAATCGGCGATATGCAGATATCGATGCGTACTGGGGCAAATCATCTCATGCTCTCAGGTGAAACCACCTATGGAGCACAAGCAAAAAACTGCATAGAAACTGAATCAAAATATCAAAAAGATACATACAAAAAACTTCAAAAAAATGAAGTATCTGTTTGCCCTACTCCAAAGTCTTCTCTCGGAGAGCTTTTGTATATAGCCTAGATACACTGGATTTCAGCTAAAAATTGCTATAATCACAACAAATCAAAGGAAAAATCCGACTTTTTTAATTTTTCTTTTTTAATTTTTAATTTGTAGAAAAATGTCTCTCTTCTCTCTTCTCTTCGGTGACCCAACAATAGCTGTCCTCCACGGATATCAAAAAGACCTCCTCAAAATCAAAAAAATCGAGGAAGAATTCAAAAACACTATCGCTTCTCTCGATACTGTAAAGGCGAAAACAGAAGAATTCAAAAAACGGTTCGACCCTATCCGTCTCGCATTTATCACAGAAAAAGATCGTATTGATAATGATGTCTCTCTCAGTCTCTTAGAAAAAAGTGAGGCTTATGAGATAAATAAGAGAAAATATATAGAGACTCGCGAAGCGATGGTACAAAATACTCGATTTGAAGCTCTTGCGCTTCATCGAAGAGCAAGTGAACTGATCTATAATCAAGAGTTCACTCTCCCTGATGGGACAAAGAAAATATGGAATATGATACCATTTGACGTGCAGTTGGTGGGTGCGCTCACGCTCAATGGAGGGAATATCCCAGAAATGCGTACTGGTGAAGGTAAAACGCTCGTTGCGACACTCGCAGCGTATCTCAATGCTCTCTCTGGAGATCCTGTTCATGTCGTCACAGTCAATGAATACCTCTCTCGTCGTGATGCATCTGAAATGGGGATTATATATGGTGCTCTCGGCCTCACGACAGGCGTCGTTCTGAACAGCCAATCACGTGATGAAAAAAGAAAAAATTATAACTGTGATATAGTCTATGTCACCAATACTGAACTCGGATTTGATTATCTGCGTGACAATATGGCTCCGTCTATTGCAGACCAAGTGATGTCACGTCGTGCTTTTGCTATCGTCGATGAAGTGGATTCTATTCTTGTTGATGAAGCTCGTACTCCCCTTATAATCTCTGCTCCAGACAATGAGCCAACTTCGAAATATCTCAAATTCGCACAGATGGCAGGGAAACTTTCTCACCCAGAACACTACACGATAGATGAAAAAACAAAAACTGTTGCTCTCACGGAAGAAGGTATCGAAAAAATAGAAAAAGCCCTCGGGATAGAAAATATATTTGTCTCCGATCACTATAATGATCTCCATCACATCGAAAACGCTCTCCGAGCAAAGGCATGTTATATCCGCGATATCGATTATCTCGTACGTGGTAATGATATCATGATTGTTGATGAACATACAGGCCGTGTTATGGAGTGACGACGATTTAGCAATGGTCTCCATCAAGCTCTCGAAGCAAAAGAAAATGTCACGATTCAGCGTGAGAGTAAGACACTTGCAAATATCACCTATCAAAACTTCTTTCGTCTCTATGAAAAATTAGCAGGTATGACTGGTACAGCAAAAACAGAGGAAGAAGAGTTTCAAAAAATCTATGGTCTCGATGTCGTACAGATACCAACCAACAAACCACTCATTCGCGATGACCGTGCCGATCTCCTCTTCAAAAATGAAAAAGGGAAATTTGATTACATTGTCAAAACTATAGAAAAAATCCACGCAACAGAACAGCCTATCCTCGTCGGTACAGTCTCTGTGGCAAAATCAGAAATTCTCTCCGATATGCTCACAGAAAAAAAGATTAAGCACGAAGTCCTCAACGCCAAACAAGATGCTCGCGAGGCAGAAATCGTCGGGAAAGCTGGTCAAAAAAATGCTATCACTATTGCCACCAATATGGCTGGTCGAGGAACAGATATCAAGCTCGGTGAAGGAGTCACCGAGCTCGGCGGTCTCGCTATTCTCGGCACAGAAAAACATGAAACACGACGCATCGATAACCAGCTTCGTGGCCGTTCAGGTCGTCAGGGCGATCCAGGTATGAGTCAATTTTTGGTATCTCCAAGTGATGATATTATGCGCATATTCGGTGGCGATAAGCTCTTCTCGATGTTCAATTCTCCATTTTTTGCAAGTCTCCCCGAAGATGAACCACTCATACAGAGCAAAACGCTGACAAAACGAATTACTGCAATCCAAAAACAAGTTGAAGGACGACACTTCGATATGCGAAAACATGTTCTCGAGTATGACGATGTCCTCAATCAACACCGTCTCATTATCTATGGAAGACGGCAAAAAATGCTCGAAGATTTCGCAAAAACTGATGGCAACGGATCTGATATAGATCTCCAAATTGAGAAAATTTTTGATGATGAATCTGAGAGAATTGTTATGCGACATCAAGAAGACCAAAAGATAGATACTGAAAAATTAAGTACGAGTATGAGTGATATTCTCAAGAAAAACATTTCTATAAAAAGTGTCGATTTTGAAGAAACAAAGCAAGAAGTATGAAACCTCTGGAAAGAAAAGCTAAAAGAAGTACAAAAGAGCTTTGATAAGAGAAATTTTGACCAATTTCAGAGAGAGATATATCTCGCTGCCATCGATCAACTCTGGATGGAACATATCGAAAAAATGGCCAATCTCCGGGAAGATGTAGCATTTGAAGGATACAATCAAAAACAGCCACTCCTTGTCTACCAAGAGCGTGCTTATGAATTTTTCATGAAGATGATTGATGATATCAATTATCGTGTTGTTCGATGACTCCTTTCTGCAAATGCCACGACACAGGTACAACAGGTAGAAATCAATCTCGATGAGCTCAAACAAGCAGAAGTGTCCCCAAGTGTCTCAAATACACATCCCCTCCTACGCCAATCACCATGAAATAGTGAAGGGTGAATAAAAGTAATACGAGTAAAATAAATAATAAATAAGTCAATACCCTTCTTCCTTCCATAGAGGTTGAGAGAGTTGGTAAAGAGAAGGGAAATATGGTATGCTCTTGATATGGAAATCAATCAAAATAGTGTATCTCACCAGGACGGACTCCTTGTACTGACGTGTGTAGGGACTCTTGATGAAAAAACATCCCCTCCCATCTTTGGGAGCATACTCAAATATGCCAAGGAGACGCCCCAAGTAGCTGTATTTGATTTATCGCGTGTGGAAGGCATCAAAACAGCTTTTATTACTGGTGCTCTCGAAATCACGAAATACCTCCAAACAAATGGCGGAGCCAGTATCATCATACCAGGAAAAATGGGTGATGTACTCGAAATCACAGGCATCAAGCAGGTATCTCATATCGTTAATACTCTTGATGAGGCAAAAGCATATGCACGAGAACACTTCCCTCAAGTGATAAGTTTCGTCCGTGAACAACAGCAAAAACAAGAAATATCTCACGCAACACAAGGGCAGAATGTGGATGCTAAAACATGGAAATTTTTCCAAGATGAAGGGAAAAAAGAAATAGATGTAGAAAATGTTCTCAAATATGCCATTGTTACCAAAGCTTCCGATGTCCATATTTCAGCAGGAAAACCTATAGCATTTCGTATTGAGTGAGTACTCATAAAAATCGACCACGAACCATCTCTGACACGCGAACATATGGATCAAGTAAAACGAAAAATACTTGAAAAACATCCAGATATCATGGAAAAGCTCGAGAAATCCCATGATGTCGACTTTGGATATATCACGGAAACAGACAAGATATCATTTCGTGTTAATGGAGCATGGGGATTGGAAAATCTCGGCTTCACTTTTCGACGTATCGAACAAAATGCAAAAAGTATCGCAGACCTCGGACTTCCTCAAGCGATAGATCGTTTTCTCACAGCAAAGCAATGACTCGTTCTCGTAACTGGTCCAACTGGTTCTGGTAAATCAACAACTCTCGTCGCCATGCTCGAAGAAATCAATCGAACTCGCGGAGAAAATATTATCACCATAGAAGATCCCATAGAGTTTCTCTTCACAGACAAGAAATCTATCTTCTCACAAAGAGAAGTCGGGCGCGATACCAATTCTTTCGTAGCTGCCATTCGTGCGGCAATGCGAGAAGACCCAGATGTCGTCATGGTTGGAGAAATGCGTGATACAGATACTGTCGAAGCTGCTCTCAATCTCGCCGAGACAGGACATCTCGTTTTCTCAACACTCCACACCTCTGGGAGCGTCCAGACAATCAGCCGTATCGTTCAATTCTTTAGTCCAGATCAACAGAGACAGATATTTACTCGTCTCGCAGACAGCATCCTCGGTGTACTCTCACAGCGTCTCGTACCACGACGTGATGGAAGTAACAAGCGTATCGCACTCTTTGAGCTCATGCTCGTCAATAGTGGTATAAAAAATCTCATACGTTCTGGCGATCTCGCCCAAGTATGAAATGCTATTCAGATGGGGCGATCAGAAGGCATGATACCGATGTATGTCTATGCTCAAGAACTCGAACAAAAAGGTATCATACACCGTGATGATTATGCTGGGTTTTTCACTAATCAAGACATATAATATTTATGCGTTATTTTTTTGCTAACATCCATCGTTTTCTCCCCCACATCATTCTCTGTGTAGCAATACTCATAGGTGATAATTCATGGGCAGATGGTGTCACAGGTATAGGTGAAGGAGCGAGTAGTACGCAGGATCTCTCAGATAACTCGATATTTCAGCCAGGAAACGGAGATTTCGTCACTGTATTGCAGAATATTGCCATCGATATTATCGATGCTGTTCGAATCGTGCTCAATGGGATAGCGTTACTCGCTATGCTCTACGTTGGTTATCTCTGGGTTAGTAGTATGGGGAGTGAAGAAAAACAGGCTGAGGGAAGATATAGGATTCTCCTTATTATCCTTGGGCTTTTTCTCGTGAATATAGCAGAGCTCATATACACTATTATCACAGGAAGTAGCTATCTCGACGATAATTTTGGACGCAAAGTGGATTCCATCTCTTCGAGAGATCCTGGTGGTGATTTCAACGAATCAGCACTGGAATCATGTAACTATTTTTTCTGTCCTCAGAATTTCTGGGGCAATGGAAGTACCATAGCTATCGTAAAATTTTTCGAGATGATTATGATTGCCACAGCGGTTGTTATGTTTACCTGGGGTGGCTTTACTATGCTTTTCCGTGGAAACGATGAGCAGACATCAAAATCTGCCAAAATGCGTCTCGTCTATGGGGTTATAGCACTGGTCATTGTAGGGTTTATAGAAAGTATCTACCGAGCTATATTTTTCGGGGGTACACTCAATGCAACAGGTCTCATGGGCATACTCGTCACAGTAGCAAATTTTTTCCTCTTCATAGCAGGTCCTATAGCAATTGTTTACATCATTATCGGCTCATATTTCTACATTACTTCTGCCGGTGATGAAGAAAGAGCGGATCGGGGAAAGAAAATTATTCTCTATACTTTTTTTGCTACTATACTTCTTCTCCTCGCCTACACGTTCCTCGTAGAAATAGTATGACTTAATCTCCTCTAATATGAAAAAAATTCTTATTCTATTATTCATAATGACTCTGACCGTGTGAGCATACGCGTACCAAGAAGATGGTCTCGATGCTGGTCTTTTGGGTGCAAATCTAGATATAGTCACCTACACGAGCGAACCCTGCGGAATAGCAGGAGAAGATGGAGGTTGGGGAGAATTTTTCGGGAATACGAGTCAAACAGAACGCTATAAATGCACCATATCAGCTTCAACAGGATTTATCGATTTTATTTCCAGCATATATAAATATATCTTCTTTATCAGTCTCGTTATTGGGGTTCTCCTGATGGTTGTTCTTGGTATCGGCATGTCACTCTCTGGAGTCGCTTCTGAGGAAATGAAAACAAAGGCAAAAAGCAAAATCATGGATATCCTCATAGGACTTATAGCGCTCGCTTTGATTCCATGGATACTCAAAACAATCGCACCTTTTTTCTTTACCTAAGAGATCTTATTCGGTAAAATCGAGGATGACTTCGTAGCTCTCGGATGAATATACGTGTCACTCATGGAGTCATCCGATACAGCTGAGAAATTGATCATCATCAGTTTCAATAAGTTTTTCTCAAAATCTATTTTGCACGAGATGTTCTGCGCCATATCGGACCCGACAGGCACAGGTTGTACAGGCACCTGCTCGACATGCAAATGGAGAATCTATTCCCCGTTTTTCACATTGCTCGGTAATAGAAGTCTTGGATTCTCCGGTAAAAGTATGCCAGTTACCTCCTGGATCCCGGAGTTTGATAGTAATCATAATGGCTTGTATCATACAAATTTCTTGCTTTTCGCAAGATTTTTGTATTATGTCGCCTGTATTGGGACCCAGAACCACTTTTTTGAGACTTGATGCAATTTGGTTTCGAAAAAGTGGTTCTGGGGCTTGTACCAATTATTTTCTTATTTTTCTTTTATGCCAAGAGGCAAAAAATACAACGCAGCAACGAAATTTATCGAAGCTGGCAAAACATATACAGTGGAAGAAGCTATCGCTCTACTCGAGAAGACGAACTATGTAAAATTCGACCCAACGGTTGAGATTCATTTTCGACTCGGTATTGATCCAACAAAAGCAGATCAGATGATTCGTATGGGTATGACACTTCCTCACGGAACTGGTAAGGCTATCAAAATCGCAGCATTCACTGATGCTGGTGATGAAAAGTCTCTTATCAGTAGTGGTGCCCTCGTCGCTGGTGGTGATGATCTCATCACAGGTATCGAAAGTGGCTCTATACAGCTCAACTTCGATATCGCTATTGCTACTCCAGTTATGATGCGAAAAATGGGTAAAATAGCAAAAGTTCTCGGTCCAAAAGGTCTCATGCCAAATCCAAAATCAGGAACAGTTGGTGAAGATCTCTCAGGTATCCTCAAAGAACTCAAGGGCGGTAAATTCGAAGTGAAAAATGACAAACAAGGTGATATCCACGGAGTTTTCGGAAAACTCTCTTTTGGTTCAAAAAAACTCACAGAAAATTTAGAAAACTTTATTCAGCATCTCAAAGAAGCTCGTCCTACAGGTCTCAAATCAACAGTAACATTTATTGAAGCTGTCTACGTTTGTACTGCTATGGGTCCTTCTATTCCTGTAAAAGTGTAACCGAGATGATTCTTTCCAAATTAATCTCTCTTTGAGAGCTTTTTTTGGGCAAAAAATACAATAATTGCTGACAAAAGCGCTAAGAGAAGTAAGTGCGCAGGACCAGTCTGTGGAAGTTTATCGATGGGAACAGGCTCCTCAAAAGGTTTCTCCACTTCAAGCGGTTCACTAATAGCTGGAGGAGGTACTGCCCCAATACCAGTATCAGCGAGCGGTGGCAGTTCTCCATTATACACAACCCTGAGAGGAACGCGATTCTCTGGTGGGAGTTCTGTACCGTCGAGAGAAACAATTTTTTTCAGAGTGAGCTCATAGGGAACAGAGAGCTCCATCTTATTTTTGAGCGTAACGAGAACCACACGTAAATCCTCAGGAGAAGATTTGATCTCAAGGACAGAAACTGTTTTTTTTGTCTTTGTATTTTTGAGACTTAACTGAGCTTTTTTTGTATCAATAGGTCGTGAAAATGCAAACTCAATCGTCGTATCATTCGTAGCGAGAGGGTCTCGCGAGAGATTCATTTGAGGAATGGCACTAGATGTTTTTGCATGAAGTGGAATAGTACTTCCTATATCTTTCCCTTCTGCATTATTCCCATGTACGATCAGCGTATACTCTGTAGCCGGGGTCATCTTATCCAATTGTCCCTCATTTTTCATAATAAAATCAGTGTCGAGAAGCGGATTTGGTGTTATCGGATCGAGCAAGTCACTCTCATCATAAAAGACTTTATACTTTGTTGCCTCAGGAAGAGCTGTCCAAGTCAGAGTCATAGTAGTATCAGCAATTTTCTTTGCTTGAAGGATACTCTGGGAAGAATCAACTGCAAAGGCAGAAGCACCTATTGCCAGGAGAAAAAGAATGTATACTCTGTACATAGTAATTTATTATAAATGTACTCTAACAATACGCCAAAATCATACTTTGGGCAAGCAAAAAAATCTAGAACGAGAGGTTTCACTCTTGTCGAAATTATGATAGTCATTGTAATCATAGTTATTTTGACACAACTAGGCAATATAGGAGGTCTCTTCCGTAGTAAAGAACGAAGTAAAATCGAAGAAATTGCTGTCAAAATAGTCTCCACTATCGATGAAGAAAAAGTAAATGCCCTCCTCTGAAAAACAGAAGAAGAGAAAATAGTCAGAAAACGACTCATAAACATCTCACTACTAAATACCCTCAATACGTTCGAGATAGTATCAAAAGTGAATCTCGCAGAAGACGAGGAAACTATATATGATACTATCCCGGAAAAGAAAAAATCCTGGTCTCTTACTGGCCTCGAAACATTCGTTTATGAGTGCCCAAACACTGGCATCCCCCTCGTTCTCACTGATCTGGGAATCGAGTTTATCAATGATACAGTAGTATTTACGAGCACTACTGCATCCAGTATCCCCAATCATATCGTGCTCCTCCTCACTCACGTACATACCTCCCACGAAATTCATATCGACAGACGGACATGACTCACCTACGAACTTGATGGAAAGTGAAAAGACTCAAGTGGCAGTTGGCAGGTAACCTGTAACTAATTTATTTCTATGAAACTCATTATTTTCTCAGTTGGGCTCATTCTCGCTGTATGGGTCAGTGTTATCGTTTATACACCGACACAAGCTTTTGTAACAGATATAAAAGAGATATATCTGAAGAGTAAGGCAACACAGAGGACTATTAATCAAAAATCTGAAGCCACTATTAACACCATTACAGAGTCCTATAAAGAAATAGCTCGAGTATTTTGAGTAAAAGTGGCTGAAGAAAGTGTCAAAGAAGAAGTCACCACGCCTACACCCGCATGAAAAAAAGACCCTATTGAACAACTCTTCGGACACAACATCGCTCTCTGGATTGCAGCAGGAGCAGGACTCATGACGCTCAGTATGTATATGAATATCGTAGGTTTTATAACATTTTTTATGAAACCGCTCACATTCTTTATGAAATAAAAATCCCTTCTTTCGAAGGGATTATATATTTTGTAAGACTTACGCCCTCCCGAGATATTCGTACGTACGACTATCCACACGGACTTTTTCACCCTGACCGATAAAGAGTGGCACTTTGATTTCGAGACCAGTATTGAGCTTAGCGGGTTTGAGGTTGTTTGAAGCCGAATTCCCTTTCTCTCCTGGAGGAGTATCTACCACTTCGAGCGTCACAGAAGGCTCTATCTGGACATTGATAGGATTACCATCCCAAAACATCACCGTCGTTTTATCACCTTCCACAAGAAAATATTTTTTTTCACCGATGACATTTGCGTTAATAAAATAGCTGTCAAAAGTCGTCGTATCCATAAAGTGATACGCGGAACCATCAGAATATTGGTAGTCCGCATCTCGGAGCTGGATATCAGCCTGTTCGACTTTATCTACAGCATGAAATGTTGTCGACATCGACTTACCATTGAGGAGATTCACGATAGTACATTTTTCCATCCCTTTACCCATAGCCACTTTGAGATGTTCAGATTTTGTTACTTCATAAGGCTGACCATCAACAATAATTTTTTTGCCTACCTTGAGTTCGTCCATGCTTGCCATAATAACATTATAATGAGTTAAAAACGGGGAGATAATACACAAAATTATAAAAAGACAAGAGACTTCGCTCTTATTAGTGATAAATAACTAGTTTTTACAGAAGGATTTTTTCAGGAATTTTTACCCCTTCAAAGAAGCCATCAAATTCATCCTGCAGCATTTCCTGTTTTTTCATGAGGACATTTGAGATTTTTTCATGAAGGTCGCGATGAGCCAATATAATCTTTTTTGCTTGTTCATAGGCAACATGGAGTAGCTCCCGAACTTTTTTATCGACGAGATGCTTCGTTTCATCAGAAACTTCAGTCCCCTCAGCTACTTCTCAGAGATGATTGTCTGCAAGCATACGGCCAGCAATATTTTCCATACCAATATCAGCATCGAAACCATATCGAGTAACCATACTGCGAGCTATATCAGTCGCCCTCTCAATATCAGAACTCGCACCAGTTGTGATATATTCTGAGCCAAAGAAAATCTCTTCTGCAGCACGACCAGCAAAATACACAGTGAGCTCATCGAGCATTTTCGCTTTAGTAACATACGTACGATCTTTCTCAGGCAGAAACCATGTCACACCACCCGCAGATCAACGAGAAATAATAGATATCTTATGCACTGGATCAGAATGTTTCGTCATCTTACCAACCAGAGCATGCCCCACCTCATGATACGCTGTGAGCTTTTGTTCAAACTCAGTCATCACATGAGATTTTTTAGTGTTTCCCATCACGATTTTCTCGATACTGACCTGGAGCATATGTTGGGTAATCTCATGTGAATTATCACGTCCAGCGAGGATAGCTGCTTCATTGAGGAGATTCTCGAGATCCGCACCAGAAAATCCAATCGTTGAACTCGCAACCTTTCGAAAATTCACATCTTTCGCCATAGGTTTATTGCGAGCATGAACCTCGAGAATAGCAATTCGATCCTCGAGATTTGGAAGATGAATCGTCACTTTTCGGTCAAATCGTCCTGGCCGAAGAAGGGCACGATCGAGCACATCAGCACGATTTGTAGCACCCATGATGATGATATTTGTATCATTATCAAATCCGTCCATTTCCGTGAGTATTTGGTTGAGTGTCTGTTCGCGTTCATCGTGACCACCTCAGAACCCAGTTGATCGTTTCTTACCAATGGCATCGATTTCATCGATAAAGATAATTGCTGGTGCGTGTGATTTTGCTTCCGTGAAAAGATCACGTACACGAGCAGCACCGACACCAACAAACATCTCGACAAATTCCGAACCAGAAATAGAGAAAAATGGGACATTGCTCTCCCCTGCAACAGCTCGAGCGAGAAGTGTCTTACCTGTTCCTGGAGGACCTACCATGAGAACTCCTCGGGGGATTTTTGCTCCGAGTTTTTTGTATTTATTAGGGTTTTTGAGAAAATCAACGAATTCTTGAAGGTCTTGTTTTTCTTCAGCAGAACCAGCGACATCACTAAACATAATTTTCCCTTTTGCTGGCTCATAACGTTTTGCCTTATTTTTCACAAATCCCATCGGCCCACCACCTCATCCAGACATCATGCGTCCCATCAAGAGAATAAATAAACCAATAAATAAAATTGTTCCTATAATAGTAGGTGCTAGGTCTGCCCAAAAATGCATGGAGGAAGTATCAATAATTTTGACAGTATTGAGTGGCGCATTGAGATCAATGCCGATATCTTTGAGAGAATCCTGTGTAGGTAATATAGCTATTTCGGTAGGAGAATTCTCTGCTTTTATTCAGGAAAAATCAAATTGTGTCGTGGTTGGTGCTGGAACATCTGTGAGAGTGCCTATAACGGTAAAATCACGCACTTCTACCATACTATATTTTCCTGTTTTATAGGACTGAACAAATTCTGAAATTGGCACATCCCTACTCTGATTGAGGCCCTGAAAAAGATAAAAAATACTCCCTCCAAAAATAAGAGAAATAACTAGAAGACTCAAAAGTGCGGAATACTTTTTTTTGTTCGGCTTTTTCTTATTTCCTTGCTGGCCTGGAGTACCTGCAGCGGATGTTTCTTGAAATTTTTTCTTTTGAGATTGGGTCATGTCAGATTTCTTGTAAGCCATAAGTGAAAATAATGAATAAATGATTGGTCGCAGTATATGAAAAACTTTTGATTTGCAAAAACAGAAGACTAGCTAAAATAACCGAAATTTCTCGTATAATAGAACATTTCTATGCAGGCAATTATTCTCGCAGGCGGCTATGGTACACGTCTCTATCCTCTCACCATCAATGCTCCTAAGCCAATGATTGAAGTATGAGGAAAGCCAATGATTGAATATCTCATCGAAAAACTCAAAAACACAGGAGAAATATCAGAAATATTTATCGTTAGTAATGAGAAGTTTTCTCATATTTTTGAGGAATGGTTGGAAAGAAAGAAAATACCAAATATTACTATTATCAACGACAAAACGACTTCTAATGAAGACAGACTTGGATCCATCGGAGATATCCAGTATGTCATACAGAAAGCTGAAATCAATCAGGATGTCATTATCCTGTGAGGGGATAACTTTATGGAAGATGATTTCAAAAAGCTTTTTGAAAACTTTCATAAGAAAGGAAATACCATAGGTCTCTATGATGTAGGAGATTTGGAGTATGTAAAACAGTTAAGTAGCCCAATTCTTGATGCCGATATGCGTATTATTTCATTTATTGAAAAACCCACACAACCGACTTCTTCTCTCGTGTGAACACTCGTATACGTACTCAAAAATACTTCTCTCAAGCATATAGACGATGTCATAAAAAATGGTCAAGCTGATAGGGCCGGTGATTTCATCGCATATCTCTGTCAAAAAGAGCCAATCTATGGGCAAATTTTGGAAGGGAAATGGTTCGATATAGGTACTCTCGAACAGCTGAAAAAAGCTGAAGAGTGGATACATTTGAAAAAGAGATAAGACTATGGTAGTATGTCTGTATGAATACACATATCATTCAAACCATTGATACTTTCGCCGTTTTCGTAGGTCTCACTGGTGTTCTCGTGATACTTGCTGGCGTCTTGCATGGATTACTGAATTTTATTTCATTAGAATTAGGGACAAAAAGCAAGTATGTCTCTCATAATGCGATACGCTATCGTCTGGGGGTCTATCTCCTTTTGGGACTGGAGTTTCTCGTCGCTGCTGATATACTAGAAACCGTCTTTAAACCCAGCCTCGAACAATTGAGTATTTTAGGTGGAATAGTTATCATACGTACTGTTCTGAATTACTTCCTCAACAAGGAGCTTGAACATATCAAAGAAGATATAAAATAAGCTCAATGAAACACAAAAAGAAGCTTTCGGATACAGACCTCATAAATAAAAAAAATCTTCTCGAAATTGTCCATGATGGTCGATTTCGGGTCGCCATTTTCGGGTCAGCTCGTATCAAGTCTGAAGACAAGCTCTATCAAGATATAGGCCAGCTTGCCAAAAATCTGGCAATGAGTAACTATGACATCGTTACTGGAGGTGGGCCAGGTGCTATGGAAGCTGCTTCGATTGGGCATTCTATAGCGTCAAAATCTTGTCTCGAAGGGCAGTCGATTGGTATCAATATAGAGCTTCCTTTTGAACAGAAACCAAATAAATACCTCGATTTCACAGAAACAACGAGTACTTTCTCAGCAAGACTAGACACATTTATGCTTCTCTCCCATGTGTTTATAGTAGCATGAGGTGGTATAGGAACTCTCCTCGAACTCTTCTACACTTGGCAGCTCATGCAGGTAGGTCATGTCTGTAAAACTCCGATTATTCTCTGGGGATCTGAATATAAGAATTTAAAAAAATTTCTCCGAGAGGAAGTCGTAAAAAGTGGATTTATGTCAGAACATGAATATGACCTCGCAATACAGGTAGAATCACTCGAGAACGTCTTACAGCTCGTTGATATGGCCCACAAACAGTATGAAAAGGACGGAGAAAAAGCCTGTGTTAACATCAATCAATATATAGCAGGGGCTCGTAATCTCGGGCTGATTTAGAATCCAACTCGTGTACTATCGATTTCACGAAACTTCATATATTTCCCGTCAAATATAAATTCAGCATTCCCCACAGGACCATTTCGATTCTTACGAATAAAAATGGTGGTCTTCCCTTTATTGATATCATTTTCCTGCATTTCAGCATTGTTATAATACTCTTCACGATAGATCATGAGGACGATATCAGCATCTTGTTCAATAGAACCTGATTCTCGCAAATCAGAGAGGATAGGTTCTTTGCTTGAGCGACTTTCAACGGCGCGAGAGAGCTGGGAAAGTGCAATGATGGGGATATTGAGCTCTCGGGCAAGTGACTTTAATCCACGAGAAATATCAGATATTTCCTGAACTCGATTCATAGGATTATTTCCCTGAATGAGCTGGAGATAATCCACCATGACCATGTCGAGACCAGACTCTATCTTGAGACGACGGCATTTTGATTTGATTTCGAGGAGAGTCATACTCGCTGAATCATCGATATAGATATGAGAAGTGGAGAGCTGGGAAAGCGCGTCACCAATACGAGCAAATTCATCATCAGTGAGCTCACCTTTTTGGAGCTTCCAGGAATCAATACCCATAGCAGCACACACCATACGATCCGTGAGTTGTTCCCGGCTCATTTCGAGAGAAAAGACAGCAACATTTTTCTTTTTTGAAACATTCTGTGAGATATTCAGAGCCATAGCGGTTTTACCCATAGATGGTCGAGCGGCGAGGATTACGAGATCACCTCATCGTAATCATTGGAGTTTGTTATCGAGATTACGGAATCCAGTCATAATGCGTGAATGCTCTATTTGTTTTGGATCTTCATGAATACCAGCATATTCCTCATACCGTAAATCGAGAATATCTCTGATATGAGTGAGTTTATTTTTGATAAATGTCTGTGTGATTTTGAAGAGTGATTGCTCTGATTTTTCAAGAAGAGTATTCACTTCCGTTGCTTCATCAAAACCAAAAGAAGCGATGAGACTACCAGTGTTGATGAGTTTTCTGAGTACAGACTTTGCCTTCACAATCTGTGCATATTCATAGACATGGGCGCTCGTTGGTACTGCTATCGTGAGATCAGCGAGATAGGCATTACCTCCGATAGTATCTAATTGTCCGATAGAGGTCAGAGATTCTGAAACAGTGACGATATCAATGGGTCTATTCTTACGATACAACTCGATAATAGCAGAGTAGATTACGCCATGATTCTCATCATAAAAATCATCCGAAGCAATGATATCTGCTATACGGATTACTCCTTCTTTATCAATCAAAAGAGACCCCAGGAGACTGCGTTCTGATTCGAGAGAAGAAGGAGGAATTTTTGCGGACATAGAAAAAAATTATCGGTCAGAGAGTCTCTTTGCATCCGGATGAACACCGAGCTTTTCTTCTACTTTTGGGAGCCATACATGAACTACCTCATTATAGGGGTCAATCTTTCGAAGTGTGAGGAATGTGTCATAGGCCTTCTGATCAGATCCTACCTGGAGATGAGAAAGACCGAGAAGTTCATAACCGCGAATATGTTTTGATTGAATCTCTGTAAGACGACGAGAATAAATCAGAGCCTCTTCATATTCATGGAGCTCATAACCGAGTTCTGCGAGAGTCTCCAGGAGTTGAATATTACGGGTTTCTTTCTCGAGTCATTTTTTGAAAATATCATATGCTAATGTCTGTTTTCCTTGATGGATGAGGTTATTGCCGAGATAGACATAAGCATCGGCTTTTTTTGGATCATGATGGAGGATGATATCCCGGAAAAGAATCTCTGCTTTTTCGAAATCCTGTTCCATCTCATAGAGTTGCGCCAGGAGGATATTGAGATCCTCATTATGACGATCGATCATGAGACCTTCGATAATCTGAGATCGTGCCTCCTCATATTCACGGACGACGAGTTTTGCCTGAACAGATTTAAATATATTTTGAAGTGCTATCTTATCTTTTGCTGAGATTTTCTTTTTTACCCCATTGAGCGAGACATCGGCACGACGTGTTTGGGAATCAATTTTTTTCTGTTCGAGTGTATGTTTTCTACGTATACGTGTACGCTCTCTCTGGCGGAAGAGTTTAAATTCTTGCCAATTCCCAACTCGAGACCATAATCCATGACCAGTATGAAAAAATATGTAGATAACTCCTAAAAATATGAGAAAAAGTTCTCACCAAATAAAATTATAAAAAAGAAGAAAGCCCATAATTAGACAGATAATGAAGTGAGATGTTTGATACGTTCTTCGAGTGGGGGGTGACTCGCAAAGAGATGGAGGAAACCAGAAGTCTTTCCATCGATTTTGAGGGCGGCAATTTTTGGATCACTAGGGATTGCTATATTTGTCTCATGGATTTTCTGAAGAGCACG
>CXWK01007417.1_pt1 | contig 17399 bp, 8 predicted proteins | sample 590851 | NCBI WGS metagenome assembly CXWK01 (sample SAMEA3498364, study PRJEB10139) | wastewater metagenome | biome: wastewater treatment plant; material: activated sludge | place: Denmark | collected 2014-08-01 | reverse complement strand
CCGATGATCCCTGCATCCCACCAGTATTTTCGATCCGCGCCCCGAACGCGAATCGACAGGCCCTCAACCCGGATTGCTCAGCAGTCTCCTAGGACAGTCCCGCCGTGGCGTTCGATCTCGAATGTGAGCACTGGCGGCGCCCATCGCAGGTCCTCGGCTCGGTCGACCTTATGTTCCGCCATCGCCGCCTCTCGCGCACCGGACAGGCTGTCCCAGCACCATCTGAGCGCGTTAACAACCCGATCGAAGTCGGTGTTCGAGACAGGGCCTGGGGCGACCGTAGTCATGGTCTGACGGAGATCAGCCAAGTCATCACCCATAATGCGATTATATCATGCTCGATCCCCGGTGGGAGATCGCTTCGCGCTCTGATCGGCCGCGGGGCGGGCCTCGCCCGGCCGAGCGCAACTCGTCGCCGACAGCGCGAGAAGCGCCGCAACACCGACACCGCATACGGTCCGCAATCTCACCTTTGTCGACACTCTCCTTCGGCTGATTCGGCTCCCCGCACGACGGTACTCCCTCGACCTCCATGAGGTGCCGAGACCTCATCGGCCCGACTGTTCGAGGCGCCAGGGCCGGATCCGCTCCCGTGCGGATCGGCATCATGAGAAGCGTGACCCAGTCGGGCGATCGTCTCGGAGGCTCTCGGCGCCCCAGGCACCCCGGCCCCGTGGTCGTCATCCGAGTGGCCACCTCGCTCAGATCGGCTCTCGGGGGCTGTGGGAGGCCGTCAGTCAGGTGGCCGACCACGACGGTAGGGAAACGGATCGTACGATCATGGGTCGCGGATCAGCTGGAAGCGAACCTCTGGACGCGATGGTTTGTCTGGTCGGCGACGTAGATATTGCCGGAGGGACCAACGGCGACGCTGTGGGGCAGGTTGAACTGGCCGTTCCCGGTGCCGAAAGCTCCCCATTGGGTGAGGTAGGAGCCGGTCGCGGTGAATCGCTGGATGCGGTGGTTGACGGCGTCGGCTACCAGGACGTTGCCCTGCGGGTCAACGGTGATCCCGTAGGGGGACTGGAACTGGCCGTTCCCGGTGCCGGTCGCGCCCCACTTGGTGAGGTATGTCCCGGTTGAGGAGAACTTCTCGACTCGGTCGTTGCCGTAGTCGGACACGTAGACGTTGCCCGAGTGGTCTACAGCCACGCCCGCCGGGTCGTTGAGTTGGCCGTTTCCGTTGCCGGTCGTCGCGAACTGGGTGAGGTAGGTCCCAGTTGAGGAGAACTTCTGGATCCTGTTGTTGTAGTCACCGACGTAGACGTTCCCGGTGGCAGTATCGACGGCGATTCCGACGGGGCGGATGAACTGGCCGTTCCCGGTGCCGTTGGCGCCCCACTGCGTCAGGTACGTGCCGGTGGAGTTGAACTTCTGTACCCGGTGGTTGTCGTGGTCGGTGACGTAGATGTTGCCGGACGGGTCGACCGCGACGCCGGTCGGGTGGTTGAACTGGCCGTTCCCTGTCCCGAAGGCGCCCCATTGTGTGACGTAGGCGCCTGTCGACGTGAACTTTTGGATGCGGTGGTTGAACGTATCGGCCACGTATACATCGCCGGAAGCGGCGGCGGCGACTGCCCACGGGAACTGGAACTGGCTGTTGGCGGTGCCATGGCTACCCCACGCGTTGATGAAGGCCGGTGGGCCGGGCTGGGCCAGGTCGGCGTCAATGGTGGTGGTGTCACCGGCGGCGACAGCGAAGACGGAGGCACCGGTGTAGTCGGGGCTTCCGTCGAAGTACTCCTGGGTTCGGCCTCCGTTGGGGTCGATGATCGTGGCCCGGTAGGTGCCCGGCGGTAGCCCCATGACGGCATAGGTGCCGTTGGCGGCGGTGATCGCCCCGCCGACGAGGCCGGTCGGACCAATGGCGAGGACCCACGCGCCTGCAATCGGGGTGCCAGAGGGGTCGTCGACGATCGTGCCCGCCATCGTGCCGGTGTTGGGATCGAGCCTCGCGTTCGCCACGGCCGGGGCGGTCACTGACGCCGCGGCGGCGAGCCCGGTGGAGGGGAGGTTGTCGTACCACTCCATGTTGTGGCGGCCCGTGGAGTCGAGGATCGCCAACTTGTAGGCACCGGCGGCCACGTTCAGGCTGTACACGCCAGACGCGTTGCTCAGTGCGCCGCGGACCATGGCGTAGTCGGCGGCCCGTAACGCAATCACCCTTGCCCCGGCCAACGGGTCTCCGGTGCCCTGTTCGGTGATGGCGCCCGAGATCACCGACCCCGTACCTACCGGGGTCTGGGCGGGTAGCGACGCGTTTGCAACTGTGGACCCCCCGGCGGCCACCGCCACAGGCGTGGCGTCGGGGACGTTCGGCGAGTTCGGGTAGAACCGGGTGGCGTGAGCCCCGGTGGGGTCGATGAACCCCACGAAGTGGCTCCCTGGCCCCAGTCCTGGCAACGTCAACTGGCCCGACCCGTTCGCGACCACGGCCGCCTTGGGCGCCCCGGTGTTCGCCGTCGACGCCGACAACGCCAGACCCCACACCCCCGCAATGGGGGTGCCCGTACCAGTCTCGGTCACCGTCGCGGTCACCTCGCCCCTCGTCGAGACCATTACCGGGTCCGCGTCGACAGTGTTTCCAGCGGTCACCATCACCGTGGTCGGTGGGCCGTGGAACCCCCCGGTGTGCGCTCCACCAGGGTCGATCACATAGAGGTAGTAGGAGCCCGCCGGGACCGACACGCTGTAATCACCCGACCCGTTCGCGACGCCGCCCCCCGCGATCGAGAAGTCAGATGTCCGCAACACCGCCACCCACGACCCCGCCACTGGCGACCCCGAACCCGCTTCGGTCACCGTGCCCGACACCCCGGGAAGCGACTCAACCATGGTCGACACCAGGTTCGACTCGACCGCGGCGGTCTGCTCCGTGTCCACCGTCGCCGTGTTCGTATAGGTGCCGAGGTCGGCCAGAGCGGCGACGTGGGTGCAGGAGAGGTGGACAGTCGCAGCGATGGCGATCGAAGCTGGTGGCGTGGCGCAGATGGCGTTCGGGTCGGTCAGTGTCACGCCGGTTAGGACGATGGCAGCGTTGTTGTGGACGGCGATGTCGTAGTGGATCGTCTCGCCCGGGTTCACCGATGCCTCCGTTCGTGACTTGGTGACCGTCGGGTTCGGCGGTGCCGACTGCCAGTCGGGGCTGTTGTCCGAACCGGTGATCGCCGTCAGGTTCACTGGACTGCTTCCGTTGGGATTCATCGCGAACACGTCGGGGTCAGAGTTGGTCCCCCACCGGATGAAAGCGATCTTCTGGCCGTCAGGCGAGTACGCGGGTTCGGTGTCTGCACCGTCGTTGTTCGTCAGGCGTGTCTGGATGGTGCCGTCCGCGTTCATGACGTAGATCTCGCCGTCGCCGTCACGGTTCGAGTAGAACGCGATCTTGGTTCCGTCAGGCGAAACTGCCGGTGACCCGTCGATCCCTGCACTCGTGGTCAGTCGTGTCGGATTACTGCCGTCGGCATCCATGGCGTAGATGTCGCTGGCGCCCGTCCGGCCAGAGTCGAAGATGATTGTCTGGCCGTCGGGTGAGAAGACAGGCTGACTATCGCTGGCCGGGTTGTTCGTGATTCGTGTCTGGCCGGTGCCGTCCGCGTTCATCACGTAGATCTCGGGGTTGCCGTCTCGATACGCCTCGAAGGCGATCTTCTGGCCGTCGGGTGAGAAGGCGGGCGCGTAATCTTCGTTTACGGCATTCGTGAGTCGTGTCTGGCTGGTGCCGTCCGCGTTCATCACGTAGATCTCGGCGTTGCCGTCGCGGTTGCTCTCGAAGGCGATCTTGCGTCCGTCGGGTGAGAAGACCGGCTGACCATCTTCGATCGAGTTGTGGGTGATTCGTGTCTGGCTGGTGCCGTCTGCGTTCATCACGTAGATCTCGGCGTTGCCGTCGCGCTGAGATGCGAAGGTGAGTAGGCCAACCTGTCCCGGCACAACTGCCGCCACCGGACCAGTCCCCGCCACCAGCGCGAGCATCGACGCCACCAACGCCAGCACGACGCCCGACCGAAGTCCCGCCTCCGCTGTCATGGTCGGACGGTAGTGCCGACCAATGGCAAAGAGACAGGCCGAAGGTCCCCGAACCCCGAGTCGCTGGCCAAACACGCGGACCCCCAGTTGAGACGACCGTTCGCAGTGCTGCCACCGGACAAACGTCGACAGGCGGCTTTGCCCGTTGTGCACGCGGGCGCTGGTCTGGGACCAGTTCGGTCGGCTTCGGGGCTGTGCAGCCGCTCAAACGTGCCAGGAACTCGTCGGCCCGACTGCTCGACGTGGAAAGGCCGGTTCGGCGCCCGCGCGGGTCGGGGCGGTATCACAATGGCTCTGGCACCGCCGGGGCGATCGCCTCAGAACCCCTCAGCGCCCCGGAGACCCCCGCCCGCATTGGTCGCCATTGAGTCGTCCACGCCGCTCAGATGGGCGCTCGTGGGCTGTGGGAAGCCGCTGCATCGGTGTGACCGTCGCCATCGCCCCTCACGCCCGAGGGGGTGTCCGCCGGGACGGGATCTTCGGGGTGCTCGCTCCGGTACTGGTCGGCCACGAGATCTCGGAGGAGGAGGTGGCGGAACTGCCAGCCGCCCCCTACCCGGCGCAACACACCACGATCCACGGCCCAGTCGTAGAACCCCACCGGGTCCCGGGGAAGCACCCCCTCACGCCGCAGCCTGCGCCTCTCCACCAGCTGCCGCACGACGTAGCCGCCGCCATGATTCAGCCCGTTGCCCAACCCGGCGACCAACCCCAAGGGCAGCCCGAAGGCGAGCCCGACGGCCAGCCCCTGCATGCCGTGCGCCAGTCCGAAAACGAACCCGAAGGCCAGCCCGCCGCACAGCGTCCACTTGAGTGTTTCAGCGACCCAAGAACGTCTGGAAGCAGCCATGCCACCATCGGGCGTCCCTGGCTCGACCACCACGGAATCAACCTCAAGCACTGGGGCCGAAACGACGACGAGCCCTACCAGCCCTCCGAGTAGCCCGACCGCCAGCCCTCCGAGCAGCCAAGACACCAGCCCCATGGCCAGCCCGACCGCCAGCCCTCGGGCAAGCGCGGATCTCACCTGCGGCCAGGTCGGGCTGCGGAACGTCCGCCGAGTCGGCGGGGATTCCACCCCGGCCAGCCCCATGATCACCCCGAGGACGAGCCCGAAGGCCAGTCCGAGCAGCCTGTAGAGCGACCCGAAGATCACCCCAATGGCCAGTCCAAAGGCCAGCCCGTACGCGAGGTTGAGCCATTGGGGGGAGGGGCCGGTGGTGAGGTCTTCGAGGTAGAAGGCGGTCGAATCGCCTCGCGGGTTGGTGAGCGTGAACGCGGCGAGCCATCCGAGCCACCGGCGGGAGGCCTCGTACGGGTAGTTGCCGATGTCGTTGACGAGGGCGTGTCGGTAGAAGCTGTCGAGGATGTAGGTGGTGGCGGTTTTGCGGTCGGGTTGGTCGAGGAGGTGCCCGGGGTCGAGTTGGCTTCGGGTGGCGAGGCTGAGCAGGAGCGGGTTGGCGAGCACGATGTGAAGGTGCTGGTGGAGCCCGCCGGTGATGGCTTTGCGGAGCATCGTCCATTCGCGCGCGTAGCCGGGATCGGCTTCGGCGATCCGTCTCAGGTTGCTGGTGACGGTGGCGTCGGGAAGAGGCTGGACGTGGCCTGCGGTGAGGAGCCGTAGCCACGAGGTGGGTGCCTGGTCGTCGATGAGGGCCTGATAGTCGGCGATCCGACAGGTGATCACGACCGGCGCGGACGGCGGGGAAGGCAGCGAACCGACGTAGTCGTTGATCGCGGTGAGGCATCGGTCCCGTTGGCTGTCGCTGACCTCGTCGAGGCCGTCGAGCAGGAGAGCGAACCGGTGGGCGTCGACCAGGCGGGCGGCGAGCCCGGCGTCGCGTAGCCCGTAGCCCCCGATCGGGTCGCACAGATAGCCGACCAGCCATTCCCCGAACGTGGTGCCCGCAGCCCAGCCCGACAGGTTCACGACCAACGGCAGCGGGGCCGACGGGTCGGCGGCGGCTTGCTGGGCGAGGTGACCGGCGAGCTTGTACAACAGGATCGTCTTGCCGCCGCCCGGCTCACCGGTGATCAGCAGCCGCCCCTCCGCGGCATTGAACATCTCCAAGATGTTCCCGCCGTGTGTGACGGTGACCGGCACTCCGGCCTTCCACCCCTTGACGAGATCGACGGTGGGTTCCAGATCGAGGTCGGCGTACCCGGTGGGCAGGCCGATCAGGGTGTTGAGTTGGCCGCTGCTGCGCTCCCTCACCCGGTTCAACAGGGCTTGACGAACCTCGTCAGTGAACTCGGCTCGCGGGACCTGCTCGGGGTGACGCCACTTCTTCCACCGGTCCGACAGGGGCCGCCAGAACAGGACGAGGAGCAGCGCCCAGATGGCCGCGGCGACGAGGCTGTCGGTAACGCCGGGCGAGTGCGTCTCCCACCATGACTCACTCGCGATCACCCACCATCCGCTCACGACCGGTGATTCTCACAGGGTCGGGACTGAAGCGTCGGGACGGCCGGTCTGGTCGAGGTCCCGACGTGCGCCCCGTGTGGTGGACCCGTCGACACGTTGAGTCCACTCGACGATCGGGACGACGTTGGGTTGGGTCAATCCCCGAACAGGTCGCCGGGCCGGACTCCAAGGGCGTCTGCCAGAGCTACGACGTTGTCGATGCCGACGTTGCGCTCGGCGCGTTCCAGTCCGCCCACGTAGTTCCGATGCAACCCGGCGTGCTCCGCGAGTTGTTCTTGTGACCATCCCCTTTCGGTCCGAAGCCGCCGTACCTGCGCCCCGAACTTGACTCGGTGGGGTCGGGGCTGCGCGGACACGGTGGCCGGAACGTACGGACGGCACTAGGGTCGGTCTACACACGATGAGTGTGATTGGTTCAGGGGACGGGGGAGCGGCCTGTGGTGGGGTGTCAGAAGGGTCACTCGGCATCCGACGCCAACGGGCTCTGTGCTGCCTTCGGCATGCAGTCAAAGCGATGAGGTCGTGAGGCCGCTCGACGCCGATGCCGTCGGGAATCGCTCTCAGCCGCGATCGACCGGTGACGATGCCGCTCGGTTGATCATCGACCTCTCGATTACAGGGACACAGAGGGGTGCTTGTGGAGCATCCGCAGGAAGCCCAAGTCGGTGTGGGCGCACCGACGAGACGATTCGCGGTGAGGTCCCGCCCGTCAGTCGTAGTGTCCCAACAAGGATCTCGATGAGCCCCAAAGGTGGAACGTGAGCAATACCCAGAACCTGGCGAACTTCATCTGGCAGGTCGCCGACCTGCTGCGGGGGGACTATAGGCAGTCCGAGTACGGCAAGGTGGTCCTGCCGTTGACGGTGCTGCGCCGCTTGGACTGTGTGTTGGAGCCGACCAAGGCCGACGTGCTGGCTAAGCACGCCGAGGTGGCCGGGAGGTTCGAGAACGTCGAGCCGATCCTGCGTGGGGTCGCGGGCCAGCAGTTCTTCAACACCTCGAAGCTCGACTTCCCCAAGCTCCTCGACGACCCGAACAACATCGCCGCGAACCTGCGCGGGTACATCGCGGGGTTCTCGTCGGGTGCCCGCGAGGTGCTCGACAAGTTCGAGTTCGACACCCAGATCGCCAAGCTGGACCGAGCCAACCTGCTTTACCTGGTCATCGGGAATTTCTGCCAGGTCGACCTGCACCCCGACCGCGTCCCAAACCATGAGATGGGGTTGGTATATGAGGAGTTGATCCGCAAGTTCGCCGAGCAGTCCAACGAGACTGCCGGGGAGCACTTCACCCCCCGCGAGGTGATCCGCCTCATGGTGAACCTGTTGTTCGTCGAGGACGACGACTTATTGCGCCAGCCCGGCGTGGTCCGCACCCTGTTCGACCCCGCCTGCGGAACGGGTGGCATGTTGTCGACGGCGGAGGAGTATCTGTCGGCGTTGAACCCGTCCGCAGGGTTGGAGGTCTTCGGGCAGGAGTTGAACGACGAGTCCTACGCGGTGGCCCGCTCCGACATGATGCTGAAGGGCCAGGACGCCTCCCACATCTTCTCGGGGAACTCGTTCACCGACGACGGCCTCGCCGCCGCCACCTTCGACTACATGTTGGCCAACCCGCCGTTCGGAGTGGAGTGGAAGAAGGTCGAGGACACCATCCGCGCCGAGCACGACCACCTCGGGTTCCGGGGCCGGTTCGGGGCAGGGCTGCCCCGCATCAACGACGGCAGCTTCCTGTTCCTCCAGCACATGATCTCGAAGATGAAGCGCCCCGAGGACGGGGGTTCGAGGGTGGCGATCGTGTTCAACGGGTCCCCGCTGTTCACCGGGGCGGCCGGGTCGGGGGAGTCTGAGATCCGCCGGTGGGTCATCGAGAACGACTGGCTCGAAGGCGTCGTCGCCCTCCCCGACCAGTTGTTCTACAACACCGGCATCTCGACGTACTTTTGGGTGGTCACCAACCGCAAGGCCCCCGAGCGGCGTGGCAAGGTCCAGTTGGTCGACGCCCGAGAGTGCTGGGTGAAGATGCCCAAGAGCCTCGGCGACAAACGCAAGCAGATCAGCCCCGACCAGATCGCCGAGATCACCCGGCTCTACGCCGAGTTCACCGAAGGCGACCAGGTCAAGATCTTCCCCAACGAAGCGTTCGGCTACCAGCGCATCACCGTCGAACGGCCCCTCCGCCGCCGATGGGAGATCACCGACGACACCCTCGCCGTGGTCGCCCAGGCCAAACCTGTCACGAAGATGGCTCCCGACGCCTCAGAGGCGCTCCTGGCGGCTCTCAGAGGCCATCTCGGGACCTCCGAGAGCGACCGGGTGCTCGCCGCCAAGGTCATCGACCCCGTCCTCGCCCACCATGGCCTCACCGGCCCTCAGGCCAAGGCGGTGTGGGCGGCGCTGGCGGTGCCGGACCCCGAGGCCCCGGTCATCGTCGACCGCAAGGGCAACCCCGAACCCGACCCCGACCTGCGCGACAACGAGAACGTCCCCCTCCCCGCCATGCCCGTCACCTTCGAGGACGACGTGACCGGCCGACTCGCCAGCCCCGCCTACCGCCAGGCCATCGAGGACTACATCGAGGCTGAGGTACAGCCCTACGTTCGCGATGCCTGGGTCGACTACGACAAGTCGAAGCTGGGCTACGAGGTACCCCTCACCCGACACTTCTACACCTACGTTCCGCCCCGCCCCCTCCACGAGATCGACGCCGAGATCAAGCAGTTGGAGGCCGAGATCCAAGACCTGCTTCGTGAGGTGACGGAGTGAGCAGTGTCAGGCTCAAGGCAGTGGCCTTCCTCCGCACGACGCTTAGCTCGCAGGGGGAGCGGCCCTTCCTCAGCCTCGATGTGATTGAGAGCGGAACTGGTCGGCTCGTCCATCAGGCCGAGGTTCCTCTTCGACCGCCACCCGAGGCAGGCGCAGCCGAAGCTGCGCCTGGAGACGTGCTGTTCGGCAAGCTCCGCCCGTACCTGTCCAAGAGCCTGCTGGTCGGGTCACCGTCTTACGCCTCGACCGAACTGCTGTGCCTCCGCCCAAACCACGGTACGGACTCCAGGTGGCTCGCCTATGTCGTTCAGAGCCGGGGCTTCGTGGAGTGGACAGTCGCCACCTCCGATGGCACCAAGATGCCCCGCACCAGTTGGGAGAAGGCTGGCGGCTTCCGCGTTGACCGGCCGGGCCTCGGCGAACAACGGGCGATTGCCGACTTCCTGGACGCCGAGACGGCCCGTATCGACGCCCTCATCGCCAAGAAGCGCCGCCTCGTTGAACTGCTAACTGAGCGACGGTGGCTGGTGCTCGCAGACCTAATCGCTTCGGTGGAGCCGCCCCGAGTGCCCATGCGTCGGGCCGTGAGCACCATCACTGACGGTCCGTTCGGAAGCGCGTTCAGCAGCAGCGACTACAGCGAGAACGGGGTCGCCGTGGTGCGTCTCGGGAACATCGGGTTCGCCGAGTGGCGCGGGCAGGATCTCGCGTACCTTCCGGACGAGCGGTTCGCCGAGTTCCGGCGACACCAGATTGCACAGGGCGACCTGCTGATCGCCGGACTCGGGGACGCCAGGAACCACGCGGGACGAGCTTGCGTCGCGCCAGGGCTTGGTAAGGCGATCGTGAAAGGCAAGTGCTTCTGCGCTCGCGTCAACCGACGCACCGCCGTGCCTGAGTATCTCGCCATGTTCTGTTCGTCTCCACTGGGAGCGGAGGCCATAGCCATCGAAGCCCGTGGCTCGACGCGGTTGATGATCAACCTCGACATCATGAAGGCGATTCCAGTCCCCCTGCCCAGTACGTCGGAGCAAGCGATGATCGTCGAGCAGGTCCAGCGCGCTTGGGCCAGGACGGCGCGAACCGTCGACTCTCTCCAGCGGCAGGTCGACCTGTTGGTCGAGCATCGGCTGGCGTTGATCACGGCGGCGGTGACGGGTGAGTTGTCGGTGCCGGGGGTGGCGGCTTGATGCCGGGCAAAACGACGGAGTTGGCGTTCGAGGAGGCCATCGAGGCATCCCTGTTAGCCGACGGTGGCTACCTCAAGGGTGACCCGGCAGGCTTCGACCGGGTCCTCGGGTTGGACACCGGCGAGTTGCTCCTGTTCATCCGGGCCACCCAGGAGGCCGCCTGGCTCAGGCTGGTGGGGCTACACGGCGGTGAGATCGAGGCGCAGGCCAAGTTCTTCGACCGCGTGGCCAAGCAGATCGACCAGCGGGGCACCGTCGATGTCCTTCGGCGAGGGGTGGTCGACCTCGGGGTCACGATCCAGGTGGCGTACTTCCGGCCTGCCCATGGGCTGACGCCGGAGTTGGTGGAGCGGTACGACGCGAACCGGTTGTCGGTGGTACGCCAGTTCCGCTACGACCCGGCGTCGGACAAGACCATCGACCTGTGCCTGATGGTGAACGGGGTCCCGGTGGCGACCGCGGAGTTGAAGAATCACCTGACCGGCCAGACCGTGGAGCAGGCCAAGGCCCAGTACCGCAATGACCGGGACGCCAAGAACGTGAGCTTGGCCCGGCGGGCGGTGGTGCACTTCGCGGTAGACCCGGACCTGGTGTTCATGACCACCCGCCTCGACGTTGAACGGACCCGGTTCTTGCCGTTCAACCGGGGCGACGACATGGGTGAGGGCAACCCGCCCAACCCGGCCGGGCATCGCACGGCGTATCTGTGGGAGCGGGTGTGGGCGCGGGATGCCTGGATGGATCTGTTGGCCCGGTTCGTGCACGTCGAACAACCGACCACCGGCTCGGCGATCGCCAAGGCGAAGGCGGGCGTGGTTATCTTCCCGAGGTTCCACCAGTGGGACGCCGTGCTCCAGCTTGAGGCCGACGCCAGGGTGAACGGTGCGGGCCAGCGGTACCTTGTCGAGCATTCGGCGGGGTCGGGGAAGTCGAACACGATCGCCTGGCTGGCCCACCGGTTGATGTCGCTGCACGACGACACCGACGTGAAGGTGTTCGACAAGGTGGTGGTGATCACCGACCGGGTGGTGTTGGACCAGCAGTTGAAGGAGACTATCTACCAGTTCGAGCACGCCCAGGGTGTGGTGGAGCGGATCGAGAAGGGCTCCACCCAACTGGCCGAGGCCCTCACGGGCGACCAGGCCCGGATCATCATCACCACCCTTCAGACGTTCCTGTATGTGCTCGACAAGATCGGTGACCTGTCCGGCCGCTGCTACGCGGTGCTCGTCGACGAAGCCCATTCGTCGCAGACCGGCGAGTCGGTCAAAGCCCTCAAAGCCGCCCTCGGCTCCGCGTCCGCCGAGGCCGTCCTCGCGTCCGCTGAAGCCGCGGAGGCCGACGGCGTGGAGGTTGACCCGGAGGACCGGTTGGCGGCGTCGGTGGCCGCTCGGGGGCATCAGCCGAACCTGTCGTTCTTCGCGTTCACTGCCACCCCGAAACCGAAGACGTTGGAGTTGTTCGGCCGCAAGGGGGCGTCGGGCAACTTCGAGCCGTTCCACCTGTATTCGATGCGCCAGGCAATCGAGGAGGAGTTCATCCTCGACGTGTTGGCCAACTACGTCACCTACGACACGTACTGGAAGGTCGAGAAGGCCGTTGCTGAGGACCCCGAGGTCGACAAGGCCAAGGCTCAGGCGGCGATCGCCCGGTTCGTGTCGCTGCACCCGCACAACCTGGCTCAGAAGGCCGAGATCATCGTCGAGCACTACCGCCGACACGTCGCCCCCAAGATCGGCGGGCACGCCAAAGCCATGGTCGTCACCGCGTCGCGCCTTCACGCCGTCCGGTACAAGGAGGCTCTCGACCGCTACATCGCCGACAAGGGCTACACCGATGTGCACACCCTGGTGGCGTTCTCCGGAACCGTGGTCGACGAGGGCCTGGAGTTCACCGAGCCGAAGATGAACGCGTTCCCGGAGTCCGAGACGGCGGCCCGGTTCAAGGGCGAGGCCCCGTTCGACCCGGCCGACTTCCAGGTGATGGTGGTGGCCGAGAAGTTCCAGACCGGCTTCGACCTGCCGCTGCTGCACACCATGTACGTCGACAAGAAGCTCGACGGTGTCCACGCCGTGCAGACCCTGTCACGGCTCAACCGCATCCACCCGTACAAGACCGACACCTTCGTCCTCGACTTCCGCAACGACACCGAAGCGATCCAAGACGCCTTCCGGCCGTTCTACGCCTGCACCGAAGCCACCCCCACCGACCCCAACGTCTTGTGGGACGCCCGCGACCGCCTCGCCGACGTGGACGTGATCCGCCCCGCGGATGTGGACGCCTTCGCCCAGGTGTTCTTCTCAGGGGCTGACGACCAGGCCGCCTCGGGGCTGATCAACGCTCACCTCGACCCCGCCGTGGACCGGTTCAAGGGCCTCGACGACGACACCCAGGTCGACTGGCGTTCCGCCCTCGACCGGTTCGTGCGGCTCTACGCCTTCCTGTCCCAGATCATCACCTACGGCGACCCCGACCTCGAACGCGACTACGTCTACGCCAAGGCCCTCGCCGCCAAGCTCCCCCAGACCGGCTCCGGCAGCCTGGACCTCGGCTCCGAGGTCGAACTCACCCACCTCCGCACCGAAGTCACCGCCACCGGCAACTTCTCGCTCGACGGCGGTGGTGAGCCGCTCACCGCGATCACCGGCGACGGCACCGGCCGCAAGGTCGAGCCGACCATGGAGGCGCTGTCCACCATCGTCGACCTCCTCAACGAGCGGTTCGGCACCAACCTCAGCGATGCCGACAAGTTGTTGTTCGACCAGTTCGAGGAGGACTGGGTCGCCGACCCCGACCTCGAAGCCCAGGCCCAGTCGAACACCCTCGCCAACTTCGGGTTCGGGTTCGACAAGAAGTTCGAGGCCACCATCATCGGCCGCATGGACATCAACGACGAGATCTTCCGGCGCCTCATGGACGACGCCACCTTCGCCGAAGCCGTCCGCAACTACTACCGCGAGCGCGTCTACGAACGACTTCTCGAGGACGCCTGATGCTTGCTGCCACCATCGTGATGGCGGTCGGTACATGCGCTGCGGCCATCGTGGCTGTGGTTGCCATCCGGGTTGCCCGAAGCGCAAACAACCAGGCTGAGCGGTCCGCCGATGCCGCTGAACGCTCAGCCGTGGAGGCGAAGCGATCGGCCGACGCCGCCCAAAGGTCGGCCCAAGCCTCTGAGGAGACCGCCGCCCTTGAACACGCCCGCCGCCATGACGAACTAAAGCCGAAGCTCCGGCTGACTCACCTAGATGAGGAGTCGCCTGTGAGCGACCTGGTTCGGCTGGAGAACCAAGGGCCGCTGGTATACGACATCGAGAGGGTCGTGCTCCTGGATCGCGAGATAGGACCTGCCGATGGCATCGGCACACCCGGCAACAACGGATGGAGTGAACAGCTAACGCCTGACCCTGCTGCGTTGGATCTCGGCGGCCGCATTGATTTCTCTCTCCATCGACGCAGCGCCGAAGACGGTGGAGAAGTGCGGGTCCGAGCCGAGTGCCGCAACCAGGTCGATCAATGGTCAGTCGTGGTCGCCGTCGACCTCCGGGACGTTCCCACCGTCACGGAAGTCGAGTGGTGACCCTGCCAAGCCGCACCAGCATTGGTGAGCGACTCCAGGCCAGTTCCTCCGAAGTTCCGAGCGCACGCCGGTGTCGCTGAAGCGTCGGCGACAGAGAGCGCGTGCAGACGCCGACGCTCGGCGCGAAACCGAGTGATCGCTCAATTTCCCCAAGAGCAGCTTGTGCCTGCATGGTGACGTGGATGCTCTGGTCATCCATTCCGCGGTCGTATGCCCAAGAGACCCTGGGACGCTTCTTCCGACCCATGGGTGTCTTGGTCGACCTCCAGCAGAGAGGAGCCCCACCCCGAACGGGTGGACCCACAGGTGGGGAAAATCAGTGAGCAGGTATGGGGAAGTTCACGTGAGCGTGGTCACCACGACCATGAACACCGGGTAGGCGGCCAAAACGAACCACGCAATCGCCCAGCCGATAGAGGGTCCTGCCTCGACACCGAGGACCGGCAGCTCGCCACCAGCGCCGATGGTGACGCCTCCCAGGCGATCCAGACGACGACAACGGCCATCAGGACGTTCGACACGGCGTCGACCGCCTTCGTGATGAACACTCCATCTCGTCTACCTGCCACTAGATCCCCTCTCCGTCATGATGGGCTGGCTACCGTTCGTGTGTGGCTTCCAATGATCGCCTGACGGCCGCCCGAGACTCCGCGGCCACATCGGCATTCTCAAAGGCCACCGTCACGTACTTGGACTCGGTCTCGTCTACGCGCCAGGCAACATAGAGTCCCCGATCGCCTCCATCCACTGCGACGAGGTCCCTTGTATCGGTCACGTCCGTCAGCGGGATGCGAGACGGGTTGAGATCGATGCGTAAGTGCGGTGCATCGAGGAAGAGGATGATCTCCGTAGAGGTCAAGAAGAACAGACAACCAAACGCTGAGCGTGCATGCATTGCGACGTATTCCACGTCCTCAACGAGTAGGCGCTCCGCGCCGGGCGAGACGAGTTCAGCGACGCTCTGCCAATACACCGATCCGACAAGGGAGTCAGACCGGAACGCGTCCTTACCTGCTGCTATGGCGACCAAGCTCTCCGCCGCGGACCTGCTCATCCCAAGGTCGAGCACCGCTCCTTCGCATTCAACGAGAACGGACTTTGTCGGCAGCAGCCTTCCCGACTTCCCAAGCCGGGTGGTTGTTCGCCACCAGGGGAACCGCTCCATGAGATCAAGATGTGGACTGAGGTAGTAGAGGGCGAAGTTCGTCGCAATCCAATCTGCCTCCGTCACGGCCCCACCCGACCCAGATGTTCGACCCGCCTGCCTGACAGATCCGCGCCCTCGCGTTTGCTCGTACTCCTCGTAGAACCGCTTGTCGAGGACCTTGCATCTGGCGGCACCACCGTCGAGCAGGTCGGTGGTATCGAACCATCGGAGACGCAAGAACGCATCGACGGCAGCAGGACGAAGCGCCGCGCCACTCATTCGGCGATCTTCTCATGGCTGGATCGCCGCCGCAGTGATGGCGGCAATTGGCTTCCTTCTCCGCTTCCCTACAGGCCGAGTCTGGTGGCCGCGTTGTCCGTGAACAGTGACCCTCGCCGTATGTAGCCCCGGGGGACCTCCATCGGGTTATGCCCCGTCTGAATGGCGATCTGACGGTCATTGCCTCCTGCCGCCGCGACCGTCGTGGCGAACCCGGCTCACGCAGCACCCGTAACTGCCCCCTCCGGGTCGATGCAGGAGCTACGAGCGACCCAGGACCCTGGCCACTGTCGTCGGATGCCACCGGGCGCCGCCCCGCTTGGTGCGACGACCTTCCTCGGTGAGGGTCGCGGCAAGCTCCCGGATCGATGAGCCCGCCGTCTGAAGTTCCCGTGCCGATTTGGGAGAGCCGCCTGGGTGGGTGTCGAGTAGCGTCCCGCCGGGGGCACGAGTATGACCGGACGGCGTTCGCTTCAGTGGCTGGCCGTAGTTGCGGTCGTCGCCATGGCTGCGTCGGGGTGCGGGGGCGGCGACGAGGGCACGTCGGGCGGCGAGGTGATCCGTGAGCCGGTGGACGAGGTGGGGCCGGATCCATTCACCGAGTCGGTGGCAGAGCCGGTGTCCGCGGTGACGGCGACGACGTTGGTGGCTGCGGGGGTGGACGGTTCGGACCTGGGTTCGGTGCGGGGATCGTCCGAGGCGGTGTACGGGGGTTCGTTGGATGAGGGCGAGTGCGACGCTGACCGGCTGGTGGGCTTCCTGGAAGAGAACCCCGACAAGGCGGAGGCGTGGGCGTCGGTGCAGGGGATCGCGGTGTCGGGTATCGCCGGGTTCGTGGCGGATCTGACCCCCATGGTGTTGCGTCAGGACACCCGGGTCACCAACCACGGGTTTCGCGACGGTCGGGCCACTCCTCGCCAGTCGGTGTTCGAGGCGGGCACCGCGGTGCTGGTGGACCAGCGGGGGGTTCCGAGGGTGCGTTGCGGGTGCGGGAACCCGTTGGCTGAGCCGGAGCCGACCGCGACCGCGCCTCGGTTCACGGGGCCGTCGTGGTCGGGGTTCCAGGAGACGACGTTGGTCGTGATCATCGAGGGTGCCACGGTCAACCAGTTCACGCTCGTCGATGTCGACACCGACGAGAGGTTCGTGCGCCCGGCGGGCACGTCGGGCGACCAGGACGACTTGGTCGAGCCCGAACCGCCTCCCACCACCTCTACTACCGAACCGCCCCCGCCTCCCACCACCTCACCGCCGCCACCTCCGACTACCGCACCGCCCCCACCCCCGCCGCCAGAACCAGTGGTGGCCTCGACCCCCGAGGAGGCGGCTCGCCTGCTCATGGACGCGGTGAATGCCGGGGACCGGGAGCTGGCGTTGAACTACGGCACCGCCGCGGTTGTGGACGAGTTGCTGTCCTACTTCGTCGGCACGGGAACGGGCGTCGACTACTGCGAGGCGGAAGGGAACGGCGCTGTGGTCTGGTGCCTCCTCTCCGGCCTGTCTGGGGCTCTGATGACTGATGGCAATTACGTCACCGCCTACCAAGGCGAATGACTGGGGCAGTGGCCAACGGACCGACCATACGAGGCGACTAATCACAGCCCGAGTCGCGTCGCGTCGCGGCGTTGTCGGAGAAGAGCGACTCGTGTCGGATGTATCGGCGAAGCACCTCCATGGACTGGTGCCCGGTCGCGTTGGCGATCTGGCGTTCGTTGGCCCCGGCGGCAGGCCCAGCCTGGTGGGGGTCGTTGGGATTCGTGGGGTGACTTGGTGGAGGGGGTCGACAGGCCGCTTGTGACCAACGGCTCTATGGCTGGGAGGGGGACGGTGTGACACTCAGTGAATGATGGAGTTGAGGTCTTGGGTGGGGCGATTGGTCGTGGTGTCCCTTGTGGCTTCGGCGCTCGTGGTGGCTGCTGTGGGCAGCGGGGCCGGTGCGGTTGAGTCGCCGCCGAGTCACATCGCTACCTGGGGTGCGAGCGGG
>CXWK01093375.1_pt1 | contig 17417 bp, 13 predicted proteins | sample 590851 | NCBI WGS metagenome assembly CXWK01 (sample SAMEA3498364, study PRJEB10139) | wastewater metagenome | biome: wastewater treatment plant; material: activated sludge | place: Denmark | collected 2014-08-01 | reverse complement strand
GCCGAGAAGGTGCGTGCGCGCTACGAGGGGCCGGACTTCGATGCGCGCCCTGCCCGCCGCGCGCGCGGCGCCACGGCGCCCGCACCGACGCCCGCGCTCCCGGCGCCTCCGCGCCCCCGCCGTGCGCTGCCGGTGCTCCAACCGACGCGGCGCCCCCGCGAGATCGCAGGCCCCGCGTGGGCTGCGCCCGCGTCCTCGCACAAGGCGCTCGGGTTCGGCGCCGGGTCGCCGGAACCGCAGCGCGACACGATTCAGGTGATGCCGAACGACATCCCGACGCGCATCGTCAAGGTCTCCATCCCGGTTCGGCGGTCCAGCGACATCCGCCGCCTGCGCAAGTACCGGATGCCGAACGGAGAGGTCGCGGCGGTCGGGTGGTTCGTGGACGCGGAGAACGCCCACACGGGGCCGACGCTGGTGGACGAGTCGGACTACGGGCGCAGCCACATGGACCTCTCCGTCGCGCCGGTCGTGACCGATCGCGTGCTGCGCGAACTGCGCGCCCTCACGGGCAAGGTGCCGCAGGTCGAGGATGTGACGGGCACCTTCACGATCCTCGCGACGCGCGCGCCCGTGGCCTACGACGGGCACAGCACCTTCGGCATCGCCCAGGGGTACGTCCCGCCCGAGTACCGGGACCTGGACACCGGGCCGTGGCGGGTGGTGGCAACGCCGGAACGGTCCGCCACCTGGCAGCGCAACCGCTACGGTTCGGGCTCGTACGCCTCGGTCGAGACGACCCTGGACGACGTGCGGGCGTACTTCGAGGGTCGCACGGCCTCGCCCAAGAGCCGCGCCCTCGGGTTCGGCGCGGGGGGCGCAGAGACGCTGCGCCTGTCGCGGCTTGAGGCGGCGATCTCCGCGCAGTTGGAGGCGCGTCTCGGCCAGGCGCCCTCCAGGGTGCTCTACGGAATCAAGAACGCCCTCCGCGACGGCAACTACAACGAGACGCTCGCGCCCGCCAACAAGCACTCGCGCGCGGTGTTCTCGTTCCTCACGGGGTTGAAACTGCCGAGCACGGAGAAGGGCACGCGCGCCCTCTTCGTGGGCAAGCCCTTCTCGCTGATCCCGCCCTCGCGGTGGTTCGAGGGCACGGATGCGTCGGCCCAGATCGCGCGCGCCGACAGCGCGTGGCGCGATGTGCTCGCGTGGATGCGCAAGCGGTTCGGCCCGGACCATTTCCAGGCGTCCACCTTCCCGCCCGGTGCCTCGCGGCCCGTGCTGCCGAACGTGCCCGGTGCCATCGCGGCGATGGGCGCGACGGACGCGCAGCACTGGCGCGGCATGAACCCGCTGCGCCTCTACGTCGCGCAGGTCACGAACCCGAAGGGCGAGCACCTGCCCAAGCAGGCCGTGGCGTTCCTGATCTTCGCGGACAACCCCACGCACCCCTCGGGCCTCTTCGGTGGCCCGGCCACGCTCCTGCCCGCGGACGATTGGAAGGAGATCCTCGGGGACTACCTCAAGAAGCACGGGGTCGGCGTGTGACCGAACTCGCGGTCCGCATCGAGGGCGCGGCGCCTCCGGCCACGCTGCCGGACGCCGAGCGCATGCGCGGCGCCGCGAGGGCGTGGCTCGCCCGGGACCCGAGCCCGGTGATCCGCGTCTCACCCGAGACGCCCGTGCCGCTGCGCGAGGCGATGTTCAGCGAGCTCGCCGACGAGGGCGTCGCAGAGGTCGCGCCCATCGCCCGCCGCGTGTCGAGCGACGTGTGGCGCGCGCACTGCGCCGCCGCCCCGAACCGATGCGTCGCGACGGACCTGATCTACCGCCAGCGCCTCGCGGCGGCGCTCCTGGACGCCGTCCACGACCTCGCGGTCTACAAGCCCGACCCCGTCGACGGGCTCTACGACTTCGTCTCGCGCGTGCCCGAGACGCTGCGCCCGCGCCGCGGCACCGGGCGCTCGGCGCTCACGGGCAAGATCCGGGGATGGGGGGACTGCGAGGATCTGTCGATCCTCTACGTCTCCCTCGCGCGCGCCGCGGGCTTTCGCGCCATGCCCGTCTGGGTTCAGCAGGACGGCGCCTTTCAGAACCACGTCGCCGCCGTGGTGTACGTGCCCACGGTGCTCTCGCCCTCGGGCGAGCCGCGCTGGGCCGAGACGACCATCGAGGGCGCGCAGATCGGTGAGCACCCCTGGGTCGTGGTCGAGCGCCTCGGCCACGGCCCCCGCGTTTTCGGAGACACGCCATGATGATCCCCCGCCTCGCCAAGCCCATCTCCCGCCTCGCGCTGCTTCGGGCCGCGCGCGCCGCGTCCACCGCGCCCGCGGGCCAGAGCGATCCGCCCGCGCTTCGGCGGGTGACGCTGCCGGGGCGCCTGGCGCCCGGCGTGCGCCTCTTCGCGGTCGGCGACGACGGTACGACGCGCGACGTGACCGACGCCATCGGGGACGACCTCGGGGTCCTGGTGGCGCTCGACGAGGGGCTCCTCGCGGCGGATGCGCAGGGCATCGTGCGCTGGCGCCAAATGCCCGCGGTGCGCCCCTCGGGGGCCGTGGGCGACCCGATCCGGTTGGAGCTCGCCAACGCGTCGGAACTCGGGATCGCCGGGGGGTCCATCCGCCAGGGAGCGAGGGACATCACCCGTGCCGCAACGCCCGACGGCGTCGCGGCACGGTGGGGAGATCCCGGGGCAGGGTTCCCGCTCAGTTCGTGGTTCGTCGGCGCCGTCGAGGGCGACGAACCCATCGCGGTGAAGATCGGAGAGGATCCCACGCGCCTTTTCTCGCTCGGCACGGTTCGCGTTCGCGAGGCGCGCATCGACCTGAACCGACGGGCCGTGCGCCTGCGCAACCTCCCGAGCAACGGCATCGTGCGCCTGCCCGATGGGACGCGCATCGGCGGAGGTGCGTTGCCCAACGGCGCGTATGGCGCGCGCGACGGCGCCGACTGGGTATTCGGCGTGCCGGTCGAGACGCGCGAGATCGTGCTCGACGTGGGCGCCCAACCGCGCCGCGTCGAACTCGCGCCCATCGCCGAGAATGAGCGCGAACTCGTCATCGACGCATTGCCCGTCGAAGTGTCACCGGACGCGCCCGGACCCATCGAGATGCCCGATCGAATCACCCTTCGGTTGTCCGGTTGGCAGAACGGGTTTTCGGTGTCTGCCCCGGGCGTGGGCGATCTCACAGGGTCGCCGCCCCCCGGGCGCGACTCCCCGTGGCTCTCGGACATGCGCGGCCAACCGGATCCCCTCGCAGGGGGGCAGACGGGGACCTGGAACATCGGCGCACCGAGCAGCGTTCGCGCGATCGTAGTGCGCTATGGACCGCGCACGGTGCAGTCCTTCCGCGTGCCCGCAGCGAACGCCAACGGCGCTGCTGCGGTCGATGTCGCGACGCCATCGTTCGCCGCGCTGCGCCTGCGCAATCTTCCGCCGCACTCGCGCGTCTTCGATGGCGCGACGGACGTGACCACGCAGTCTCCGATCGGCGGTCCGGGCGGTTGGGATGGGCGCGACTGGATCATCGGACTGCGCAGCGATGCCGGGCAACTCGTCGTGGTCTATCCGTCGGGCCGTCGCGCGACGCTCCAGGTCCCGAGGACGATGGTGCGCGGCGAGCGTGTGGCGAGCGTGCCTGCGGACCCCGGGGCCACGCCATCCATTCCGTCGATGGTGACGCTGCGCCTGCGCAATCTTCCGCGCGGTGCAGACGGGCAACCCGCGGCGAGCATCGTGATCGGCGGCAGCGCCGCGACGTTCTCCTCGCGACCGGGCGGCGTGTCGGCCGCGTGGGAGGGGAGCGACTGGCTCCTGGGAATGCGCGGCGAAGATCGCGCGGCGAGCGTGCGGTATGCGTCGGGTGCGACGCGCGACCTCACCTGGCCCGCGCCAACCGCGGGCCAGACGGAGGTGATCGTCGACGCTGCGCCACCCGCGGGCGCGGTGGCGACCTCGCGCACGACGCTGCACCTGGAGAACCTTCCCGCAGGCTCGCGGATGTACGTCGGTGCGATGGATGTGTCCACCGACAGCACGACGGACGGGACCTCTTCGGGGTGGCTCGGGCGCGTCGGAGGAACCTATGCCATCGGCATTCCCACAGGAACGACAGAGGTGCGCGTGGTGTACCCCGCCGACGCGGGCGTGGCGTCGCGCACGATCTCGCTCCCGGCGCCGGTCGGCAACGTCATCACCGTCAACGCAGCGCCGCAGACCGTGTCTGCCTCCATGGTGAACCTGCGCATCGTGAACATCGCCGAGGACACCCTCATCCTGGTGGGCGAGCAGGACGCGACGACGTGGTCGCGCGCGGACGGCGCGCGCGCGAGCTACGACGCCGCGACGCGCACGCGCACCATCGGGATCCCGACCTCCGTGCGCGCTGCGAGGCTGCGCGAGGCGAACGGGACCGTGCGGACCCTCGACGTGCTCCCGCCGCCCGTCGCCGGGATCATCACCGTGACGCTCCCGCCGCCCGTCGCGCCGCCCACGCGCCGCAACGTGCGCCTCGTGGGGTTTCCGCCCTCCTCGCGCGTCTACGTGGACGGCCTCGACGTGACGACCGACGCGCCCACGGGCGGTCATCCGGGGGGATGGGTCAACCGAGAGGATTGGGAACTCTCCGTGCCCTCCACCGCGCGGTCCGTGACCGTGCGCTACCCATCGGGCAACTCCCGCACGCTCGCGCTCGGGTCGCCCGGCGCCGACGGGTTCGTCGAGGTGACGGTGCCCGTGGACGCTGCGGCCCTCGGCGACGGCGCCCAGGGGCCGGACGGCCTCCTGCCCGACGGGGCGCGACGCATCAACATCGTCTTCGTGGACCTGCCCGCGGGGGCGCGGGTGATGTACGGCGGGGCGGACATCGCGCGCGCCCCGCAGGCCAACGGCTCGCCCGCGACGCGCCGCGAGGTTCCCGGCCCCATCACGGGCCTCGGCGTCGTGCCCGCGACCGAAACGGTGTTCGGGTTCGCCCTGGATCCGAACATCACGCAGGAGATCGCGGTGCTGCCGCCCGAGAGCGCCCCCGGCGCGTGGTCGCAGATCCAGTACCCGATCAACGCCCGCGAGGTGCGCGGCGACGTCCTGCGCCTGCAATGGTCGGGGGTCCCGGGCGTCACCACGAACACCTCCACGAACCCGCTCGCGGGGACGCGGGTGTGGATGATCGACCCGCCCGTCGGGACCTACGCAGTCGCGCACATCGGGCGCAGTGGCGACGTGCGCCTCTCGGGTCCCACGACGCAGCTCTCGCGCGCGGCGGCGATGGGCGACCCCCCGGCGACCTCGGACACCGACGTCACCCAAGGGGCGCGCCTGCCCCCCGCGCCGGTCTGGGTCACGGAGGCGACGCTGCCCGCGGACGTGGCCTCAAGCGCGACGGTCGAGGTCGTGCTGCCGAACGGCGCGCGCCTGCCCGTCTCGCTCTCTCCCGTGCCCTCGGACGGCATCTTCCGCGTCGACCTCTCGGCCTACCCTGGCGCGCGGCCCACGCAGTCGTCCGCGGGCGACCACGTCGCCGTGCCGTCGGCGCAGGCCAGCGCGTCGGGCGGTGGCGGCGCGCTGCTCCTCGGCCTCGCGGCCGTCGCGGGCGGCGGGTTGTGGCTCTTCGGGCGCAAGGGCCAGGGCGCGCGCCCGAACCCCGCACGCGCCTCGACGCACTCCCCCCGCAGCGCACGCTGAAAGGACCCCTTCTGCCATGTCGCACTACGCCCTCCTTCGCACGCGCCTCGCAGGTCCCGCAGGGGACCCCGTGCCTCCCGCCCCCGTGCCCGAGGTCTCGATCGCGACGATCGACCCGAACCTCGGCGACCGCGCCGCCCTGGAGGCGCGTGTTCGCGCCGCGCGCGGGCCACTGGGCGCGTCCGGCGCGCACGCCTTCGTGCTGATCGTGCAGAACGCGCCGCCCGAGGCGCAGGTGTACGCCCGGGTGCTCGGGAACGACCGCGCGATGACCGAGACGCGCGCGCTCATCCCGCTCTCGCCCACGCCCAGCACCGAACGGGTCGCGGGACTTCGCGGGCGCGTGCCCGAGACCGCGATCGACCTCGAAATCGCGCTCGCCGACGGCCGCGTGGTTCGGGTGCCGTGGGAGGCCATCGCGCCGCTCGCCGACGGCAGCGACACCGCCGTCGTGGACGCCGCGCGCATCGCGCCGCCGCAGACCTTCCTCGCGCGGCACGGCCGACACCTCGCCGTGGGCGGCGCGGTGGCGCTCGCGGTCGCCGCCGTCGTGGCGCTCTCCTCGGGCGATCCGGCGCGTCCCAACCCATCCTGCGGACCGGACTGCGGGTGCGCGCCGTGCCGCAAGCGCCACGGGCGCAAGGGGCGCTGACGGCCATGACGCTCCCCGAGTACCCCCAACTCTTCGGCGCCTCGATCGACCGCGAGAAGCACGTCGCCCTGCGCGAGACCGGCGCCGTGCTCGCGGAACTGCGCGCGTCCCCCTCGCACAACACCCGCACGGAGAACGGCGTCGCGCTCTTCGCGCACCTGGCGGACATGGCCGGTGCGCGCGCGTGGATCCAGGAAGCGTCGCGCATCGCCCGCGGGCACCGCAGCGAGGACGCGACGCCCGCCGACGTGCGCGCGCTCTGGACGGCGTTCGGCAACTTCTGGACGTGCCTCAACGTGTGCCCCTACGGGTGGGCGCGCTTTCGCTGGCGCTGCGAGGATCTCTGGGGCTACCCCCGCGCCCTCGGCGAGCGCCGCAACGCGGGCCTGGCCGACGCGGTGCTCGACGCGCGCGAGGAGGCCGCCGAGGAGGCCGCGCACCGCCGGGGCATCCGTTGGGAGACTGTGGACTACGACGCGGGGGACCCGAGCAACGCGCTCTGGTGGCGCGGGCGGAGCCTCTGTTGGACCGCGCCGTCGGGCGCGAACTGCGCGCCGGGACTCTGGCGCGGCGCCATCGTGTCGATGCTGCGCGCGCTCAACCCGGCGCACCAGGTCACGTCGTTCGGCGCGATGGACGGGACCAACCTCTACTTCGGGCGCTTTCTCCCGAGCGACGTGGGGCAGTCGGTGGGTGAGGTGCGCAACGGCATGCCGTCCGCGGGCGCGATGCTCCAGCGCCCCTCGACCGGCGAGGGGCACCGGGTCTGGCTCTGGAACGATGGGACCGTGCTGGAGATGCCGCCGCCCGAGGATGGCAGCCGCCGCCCGAACGGGTTGATCCTGCCGGTGGTCGTGGGCGCCATGAACACCTGGGGCGTCGCGCGCCAGGACGCCTTCCTCGACGACCCGAGCGACCCGCTCTCCTGGAACCAGATCAACGTCCTCAACGTCCCGGTCGCGCCGGTCATCCCGCCCGTCGCGTGGTACTGGGACCTGCTCACGGCGCCCGTGCCGGGCCTGCGCGTGGACGGCGAGCAGGAGGATCTGTCGCTCGTCGAGTACGCCGGGCGCACGGGGCCTGCGGACATGATCCGCGAGGTGCAACGCGACGTGCTCGCCCGCAACCTCATGCTGATGAGTCCCCCGGGCCGTCCGCGCATGAACGACGGCGAACTCTTCTCCACAGCAGAGCGCGATTCGCTCGCGCGGGAGACCGCAGCGTCGGCAGCGAGCATCGGCGACGCCGCGCAGATGCAGCGGACCGTGTCGACCGTCGCCACAAGCGCCACGGCCGCCGCGACGGCCATCAACCCGATCGCGGGCGTGATCGTCGGCGCGGGCGCCTTCGTCGCGGTCCTGATGAGCAAGGCGCTCGCGGCGCAGGGCGCCTCGTCCTGGCGCTACGTCGACGTGTTCGGGCGCCTGGCGCCCGCCTACGAGCAGTTCGCGATGTACGGCGACCGCGTGAACCTCCAGACCGCGATCAACCGCGTGGGAAGGCCCGCGGCCTACCCCGAACGCACGCGCGTCAATCCCTGGGACCTCGCCGTCCAGGCGCCCGATCTCTCCTGGGCCATGGGCGCGGGGGCGCCGCGGCCCGAGACGCGCATCCCGGCGACGCGCACGGTGCTCCTGCGCGGCCTGGATCCGGTGCGCGGCGCGCGCGTGCTGGTCGACGGTCGCGATGTGACCACGCAGCGCCAGGAGAACGGCGTCGTGGCGTCCTGGCAGACCTCGGACGACTACGGGCCGCTCTGGGTCCATGGTGTGCCCGAGACGGCCGCCGCGCTCACCGTGGTCTATCCCGACGGCACGAACCGAGAGATCGCCCTCGCGCCGCTCCCGCCCGACGTGGAGGGAGAACTCAACATCGCGCGCTGCTCGCTCCTGGTGGACGCGACGCCGACCGCACAACCGAACGAGGTAGACGTGAACAACCCGCAGCCTGCGGTCGATGGCGCGAGTCAGGGGTACCCGCCGCGCACGGTGGTCCTGGTGGGGCTCGTGCAGGGCACGCGCATCTTCGCGCGCGGCGTGGACATGACCGACGTGCCGATGCTCTCGGGCGACATCGCGCAGTGGATCGACACGACCGTCGCCGCGGGACCCGCGACGGGGTGGGCCTTCGGGGTGCCCATCGACGACGTGCGCGTGCTCGACCTCGCGCTGCCCGACGGCGCGCGCCGCTCGATCCCGCTCCCGCCCACGACGGCGCAGACGGTCCACGACCGCGTGACGGTGATCGACCTGCGCGCGGGCGCTGCGCCGCCGCGCGCAGACGCCTACCCCGCGCGCACGCTGGTCCTGGTGGGCATGCCGCGCGACGCGCGGGTGTTCGTCCACGACATCGACGTGACCGACACGCCGATGCTCTCGGGCGACGCCGCGCGCTGGATCGACTCGACCCTGCCGGGCGTGCAGGGATGGGCCTTCGGCGTGCCCAACGACACGCGCGAAGCGGTGATCGTGACGGGCGCGCAGCGCCAACCCGTGCCGCTCCCCACGATGGACCCCGCCCTCGGGGTGCAGGGGCGCGTCACGACGATCGACGTGCGTTGGGCATTTCCCGCGCAGGCGTCCGCGGGCGGCGGCGTGGGGTTGCTCGCGGCGCTCGCGGCGCTCGCGGCGGGTGGGTACTACGCCTCGAAGGGAGTCAAGTGATGCATCCGAACCTGATTCGTCGAAGGACCCTGGTGTCCCCGAGGGTGCGCCCCTCGGGGGATGGCGAACCGCCCGCGCCGTTCGTCGCGGTGCCGCGCGAGGGGTTTCGCGAGCGCGAGCTGCGCCCGTTCGAGATCGCCATGTTCCAGCAGATCCTCGCGGCGATGGGCGCGAACGACGGGGGCCGCATGCGCCCCGACGGAGAGCTCGGGCCGCGCACGCGCGCCGCGCTCACGGAGTTTCAGCGGTGGTGGGACCCCGCCGCGCTCGCCAGGCCCAACGCCGACGTGGGCGACGCGGGGTTGCGCGGCGGACGCACGCGCTACCAGGAGGCGCTCGCGAGCGTCGGGGGGCGCGTGGCCGTCGACGGCGTGCTCGGCCCCGTGTCGCAGCGGCTCCTGATCTGGCTCGCGATGCCCGTGTCGCGCGGCGGCGGCGGGGAGGCGCTCGACTACGCCTCGGTGCCGGTGGTGGGCGGCGTGCGCCCCGCGCGCATCGTCCTCGTGGGCGACGCGCCGCGACCCGAACGCTACATCCTGCGCGCCCCGCCGACGGGGACCGATTTCGGGCTCCCGACGTCGCTGCCTTCGGTGGCGGTGGGCGCCGCGCAGGTGATCGGGCGGCGCACGATCGAGGTGTCGGGCCTTGACCCGGCGCGCGGCGCTCGGATCTTCGTCGAGGGGCGCGACGTGACCACGCTCGGTCCCGAGGACGGGTCGCGTGCCCGTTGGGTCGCCGCTGGCACCTGGCGCGCGGGCATCCCCGAGGCGGCCCAGGCGATCCGCGTGGTGCTCGGCGAGGGGGGCGCGCTCGACGTGGCGATCCCCGCGCCGCCCGACGGCTCCGAGGGGAACATGGTCGCGCGCTCGGTCCGCGTCCTCATCCCGCCGCGCCCTGCGCCGGCGCCGGGGAGCGACCCCGCCGCCCCGCCGCCGCCCCCGTCGCAACCCGCGACGGTCGTGGCCGGAACCGTCCCCGCCGATCCGCCCCCGGTCACGCCGGAGACGCCCCCGGTCACGCCGGAGACGCCGGGCGTGCCGCCGCCCCCGGTCACGCCGGGCGTGCCGCCGCCGCCGCCCGTGGTCCCCGGGACGCCAGGCCCTCCCCCGCCCCCCCCGGCGCCGACCACTCCTGCGGCGCAGGCGGGCATGGGCGGCGGCGTCCTGGTCCTCGGCGCCCTCGGCGCCGTGGCCGCCGTGGCGCTCGCGCTCGCATCCCGCAAGCGATAGACGCGCGCCCCGCTGCGGTTCTGGGCCGTGGCGAATGTGCCAACTGTGCCTTGACGCGCCACATGGTCGCGGCTACCGTCGCACCCCGATGAAGACCCCCGGCGCCTCGCTCCGCGCCCCCGCGCAGCACGTGAGTTCGCTCATGCTCGCGACCGTCGCGCCACACCTCACCGATCCGACCGAGCGCGGGTTGCTGCTCGCCGCAGCCGCGCTCATTGAGAACGCGCCCGACGTGGTCGTGCGCGCGGGCCGGGTGCTCGTCTCCAAGGAGTTCGCCGCCTTCGTCGAGGCGTACCTCCGCGAGCCCGCCGTGGACCTCGGCGCCATGGGCGACGCGGTGCTGACCGCCGCGAAGAAGGGGTGCGACGCGGCGCCCCGCGATTGCACGCCGCCTTCGCGCGTCGAAGGCCCCGTGATGATCGACGAGGCGCCCTCGGCGTGGGTGAGGACGGTCGCCTGCGAGGAGCGCGGAGAGCACATCGACGCGTACGAGGTGTGCGTGCCCGGCGCGACCGATCTGCTCGCCCGCCATCTCTCGTGGGCGCCAGGGATGCGCCTGCGCGCGACCTTCACGGTGAAGGCGATGGGCCACACGGTCCGCATGGAGACGATCCTTCCGGCGCCCGCCGCGCGCGCGGCCTCGCCCGAATACCTCGGCCAGCCCGTCGAGCTCTTCTCGGCGCACCTGGAGGACGGGCGGATCCACTTCGAGGTCGCCCAGCAGGTGAAACCCCCTGCCTCGGAGGCGAAGTCGCGCGCGAAGGCCAACGCCGTCCCCGCGAAGTCCAGGTCCGCCGCACGCCGGGCGAAGGGGGGCGCGTGATGCGCAAGGTGACGGCCACGGACCTCGGGTTCCCGCTGCGCGCGAGCGACCTGCGCGCCGCCGTGAACCTCCTCGGGCAGAGCACTCTCCCGCTCGCCCGAGGTCGCGCGCGGCGCGGCGTGCTCGCGCTCATGGGCATCGGAGAGGCGCTCCCTGCGATGGGGGCGGGGGCGCTCGACCAGTTCGTGCGACTCGTCGGGCTCTGCGCCGAGGACCCGGAGTTCGCGGCGCAGTTGGAGGGCATCTCGATGCGTCTGAATCCGCCCGAGGGCGCAGGCAAGGCGATCCTGTCGGTGCTGCATCAAGTGCTGGCCGCAGCGCCGCAGGTGGCGCAGGGCGACGCGCCCATTCGCTTCGTGGGGAGCGCCTTCGACGACGGGTGGGCGAAGGACTACTACGCGGTCGGGGGCGGCGTGGATGGCCCGGTGTCGGGGCTTCTCGTGAGCGATGCGCGCATGGAACTCGCAATCGGGGACGCGGACGACGCGCCGAGGTTCGAGGTGGCGACCCCCGCGGCGCGCGCGGGGGTCTTCGCGAGTGCTCCGCCCATCGTGTCGGTGCTGCGCGCAGAACCGTATGACGACCTGCGGATCCTCGTGCAGCAGCGCGTGCGAATGCCCGACGTCCCGGTGCCTCTCGACGTCGGGCAAGGGAACGCCAAGGCCGAGAAGCGACGGAGAGCGCGCGGCGGCGCCCGGAATCTCAAGGTGATCCGCGGAGGCCAGGGGCGCCCGGACCCCGGGGGAGATCGCCCCACGCCGCCGCGCACGAAGAGGCCCAAGGCAGGGCCGACCAAGGAGAACGCGTGAACCTGCAAGCACGTCTGCGAAAGATCCTGTCCAAGTCGCTGCGGCCCATCGCGCACGAGGGGCACACCCGGGGCGTCTGGCACGCTCACCTGGAGCGCCTCACGGCGCGCTCGCAGGACCATGCGTGCGCCGAGCCCGAGGGCGGCGAGGATGGCTTCGCGGTGGTCACGGTGCGCCTGCGAACGTCGCTGCCCGTCTGGCTCGTGCGCCAGTATTGGCGCCGGGAGCATTTCTCGATCGACACGGCCCCATGGGGCCACTACGCGACCGTGTACCTCTTCGGCGTGCCCACCTTCGCGGTGGCGAGCCCCATCGAGCAGTACGCCGCCCTCGACAGTCGCGCCCACGAAGAGGCGGGGGAGAGGTTGGCGGGCCGCGCCGTCGGCGATGTCTACGTCTCCGAGGCGTACGTCGAGCAGGCTCCCTGGAGCGGGACCGTGGCTTCCCTCACGCTGCGCCAGCGCATCACCGAGATGGGCAAGACGGACTGCGGCGTGGACGCGTCGGTCGTGTGGGAGCAGTTCACCGTGTTCGGCCTGCATGTGCCCGAACCCAGGGAGGCCAAGATCGAGGTCGTGAGGACGGATCTCTGCGACGCGCACGGAGAGGCCCTCTACGCGGTCTCGATCGACAGCAACGCCGCGCCCGATCGCGACGGCGTCTCGCGCACCATCACCGCGCTCCTGCGCAGGCCCTCCAACCACGGCCTCGACGCGACGAAGTTCGCGCGCGACGAGACGTTCACGCCGTACGCGCTCCTCAACTTCGACGGCGCGATGGGCGAGTGGGAGATCAACCTGCGCGACCGCTGGACCACGCGACGCGACGGCGCCGCAGAGCAGAACCCCGCGCCGCTCAAGAAGGCCCCGGCCGTCGAGGCGGCGCCCGCGCTGTACCCCCCCGACCTCAACGCCGATCCCGCAGCGCACCCGGGCGACGACTCCCTCGCGCGCCACGTCCACGACATCCTCGCCACCCCGACACCCTGATCTCCGCGCGCGACGCGCAACGCACGCACCGCAAGACCCTGTGCGTTGACCGTACTGGCCCACTATGGCACAGTCGCGGCCATGGCCTGCACCACCGCCACCTGCACCGTCCCGGTTCATCTCCCCTCTGGCGACAGCGACGGAGGGGGCGGCAAGGGCGCTTCGCTCGCGCTGCTGCGCATCAACGCCGCGCGGCGCTCGGGCGCGAAGCACCCGATTCTGGGCGGGCGCCAGGTGCGCTTCCCGGTGGGTGCCTCGGGCATCTCCGCCCCCGAGGGGTCGGTGAACGCCGCCGCGGACTGCGGGTGCCAGGGGGACGACGAGGGCGCGGCATGCGGCGCGGGCGGGTGCGGCCCGTCCTGCGACTGCGCGCCCTGCGCGGCGCGCTACGGCAACGCGAGGCCCGTGGCGACGCCCATCACGGCGTTCGCGATGGGCTACCCGCAGGGTCCCGAGGCGATGCGCGCGGCGCAGGCGCGCGGCGACGCGGCCCGCGCGTCCGTCGACGCCGCCGTGTCCGACGCGCTCGCGCCGTCGGCGGGTCCCGCGTGGCAGGCGTCGGCGATGCGCCAGTCGGGGTCCTACCCCTCGCGGACCCTGGCGCTCCTGGGCCTCGCGCCCGGTTCCCGGATGTACGCCAACGGCCTCACGGGGCCGGAGGTGACGACCGCGCCGATGCTCTCGGGCGAGGCCGCGCGGTGGATCGACACGACCTCGCCGGGGGAGAAGGCGTGGGCCTTCGGCGTGCCGGACGGCACCTCCAGCGTCGCGGTCGTCGCGCCCGACGGGGCCGTGCGGATGATCCGCCTGCCGACGCTCAACGCGAGCCTCGACGCCCGCGCGCGCACGACGCTTCTGAACGTGCGCGACCACGCGCCGACCGTGATGTCCGCGCTCCGCCCCTCGGGCGCAGCGGCCGTCCCGCACGGCTACACCGAGGGGCAGTGGCGGGCGATGAGCGCGCAGACGCGCGAAGCCGCGCGCCTGATGGCCCTCGCGCGCCCCGCGGGCGCGGTGAGCGCGCCGGCGCGCCCGTGGGCCGAGCTCACGAACGCCGAGCGCGTCGCGCTCATGCGCGAGGTCAACGAGCGGATGCTCGCCCGCGAGCGCGCCATCGCGCCCTCGGGCGACCCGACCGACGTGCCCATCCCGGAGTGGGCCAGGGGGCGCTACTCGCAGACCGAGTGGAACGCCCTCGGCGCGCCGGGCCGTGCGCAGGCCGAGGAGCAGTGGCGCGCCGCGCAACCGGGCCAGGGATGGGCCTTCGCCGGGGGACTCATCGGGAGCGCCACGAGCATCGTGACGAACGTGCTCAACGGCCAACTCCAGCAGGATCTCGCGAACATCCAGGCGCAGTCCGCGCAGGGCGTGGCCGCGCAGCAGACCGCGGCGGCGCAGTTCGTCGCGACGACCAACCAGCGCATCGCCGAGCTCCAACTCGCCGCGGCGCAGGCCAACGCCGCGGGCGCGCCGGCGCAGGCCGCGCAGTTCCAGCAGGCCATCGCGACCATGCAGCAGGCGCAGGCCGCCGCGCAGTCGCAGAACCAGCAGAACATGAACGCCCTCGCGGCGGCGATGGCGCAACTCGCGCAGGGCCAGCAGTCGGGCCGCGACGCCGGGATCTCCCCCGTCGTCCTCGGAGGTGGGGTGCTGGCCCTCGGCGCGGTGGCGTTCCTCGCGCTGCGGAAGCGGTGATCCGATGCCCGCGACGATGACCTCCGCGCAGATCCAGGCTGCGGCCTCGCGCGCCCTCGCGCGCAACCCGGCGTGGATCGGCACCCGCGGCCCGCAGGGCGCCCGCGGCGCCGTGCAGTCGACCTTCGTGCAGGCCGTCGCCCGCGGCGCCGTCTGGATCCACGAGAACGACGGCGCGGCCTATCTCTACGGCGCCGACCCCCGCCTGGTGGTCGAGCACCTCCAACGCGCCGCGAGCCGCGCCTCCGAGCGCGCGGGCGGTCGCGGCATCGCCGTCGACGGCAAGTGGGGGCCGGAGACGCGCGCGGGCCTGGTCGCCCTCACGGGCAACTCGCAGGCGGCGCTCAACAAGTCGCTCCTGGAGAACGCCATCCGCCTCGCGTTCCACGGCGGCGACGGGCAGGTGGTGATCCCGCTGCCCGCGCAGCTCCCGGCGTTTACGACCGTGCAGGCCGTGGCGCCCACGCCCAACGGCAACCTCACGCGCATCCTCGTCGCGCAGAACGGCAACGCCGTCGATCCCGGGGCGCCCGAGAGNNCTCGCTCGTGAACGCGTCCACCGCAGGGCAGGGCGGCAACGCGTCCAACCTCGCGGGCACCGGGGTCCCTCCGGGCACGCTCCCCGTGTGCGATCCGCGCCTCGCCATCGCCGCCGTCGTGCCGGGGCGCGACCCGGTGATGTGGGCGCAGATGTCCAACGCCGACCGCTTCAAGGAATGGGAGCGGTGGATCGGGGACGATCCCGTGAACCGCGCGTGGCCCTTCTGCGTGCCGGGGCAGTTCCCGACGCCCGCCTCCGTCGCGCAGGCCACGGGGCAGACCGCGGGCCAGCAGAGCGCCGCGCCGCCGATGCCCCTGCCGGGCCAGCAGGGCGCCCCGCAGCAGGCCGGGGTGCTCGGCGCGCCCCCCGACGCGAGCACGCCCGCCGAGGGCGGGTGGGGCGTCGCGAAGGGGCTGGTCGTGGCCGGGGGCGTCGCGGCCTTCGGGTACGTCGTCTACGTCGCGGCGCGCGAGATCAAGAACCCCTCTCCAGACCCGCGAAGCAGGAAGTGACGGTCGCATGAAGTCGCCCAGGTTCTATTTCGACGCGCAACCCACCTACGACTACTGGATCGTGAACCAGCACGCCCAGGACGGGCGGATCCAACGCGTCGTGTTTCGCACGGCGAACAAGTCCCGTTCGGATCGCGCCGTCGATGCGCTCAACCGCGCCGTGGAGAAGTTCGCGCGCCGCCGCTCCGACCTTCCCAGCGACCGCATCCAGGCCGTGCCGCATGACGGTCGTCGGGGCGGGGAGGCGGTGATCGATCTTGTCGACGACGAGGTGTACGCCGAAGGGCTGCCGCGCGTCGAGGCCGAGGAACTGGCCGGGGCGATCTGGAACGTCGCGCACGACATCGCAAGGGTCAATGCGCGCGCGAAGACTTCTCGGCCCAATCCAACCGGCGCGCATCGCGCCAACCCGTCGGAACCGGATGCGGGCGGCGGGTACTGGATCTATTTCAGCGGGAATCTGAACGAGGAAGACCCTCTGGACCGCGGCAGTTTCACAGAGCGGTTCTTCGTGGACAACCGCGCCGAGCGCGATCTGCTGATGCGATATCTCAGGCACACCCACCCCAACAACAGCATCCGTGAGACGGTGATCGAGTCCTTCCCCGAAGGCGTCGTTCCCGAGTCTGGGCGCCCCTCGCCGTCGAACTTCGTGCCCAAGTACCGCTTGTCGGAGCGCGCCGACACCCGCGATCGCGGCATGGCGAAGTACGCGGCGCGGGGACTTCTGCGACATGCCGCCGAATGGGCGAAGGGTTCTGGAACCTCCATGGTTGTCCGGCGCAAGACCATCAACCTCGGCACTGCGCCTCGCATCAATCCCCGCAAGAGCAAGCGCCGCACGACGCGGCGGTGATGGTCCCAACGCACTTCGCGCAACGCGGCGGTGATTCGGCCGTCGCAACCCAGAGTGATGTGAGAACGGCGACAGAGGTAAGACAATGAAGAACGATGCGTTGGACCCGAGCCGCTCGATGATGATTGTGGAAATCGTCTACGAGCACGGGAACTGGTTGGAAGATGCCCGGGGTGAGAACGGCACCGAGCGCAAGAAACTCGCGATGGCGTTTGCGAAGAAGGCGCATGCGAAGACGGGGATTTCTGGCGACGAGGCCATCTCCATCTACGCGACGGATATCGCGGCGCATGGGATCGGGAAGTGGGTTGGCGAAACCCCTCGGATCAGCGGGGAGTGGGCATCGTTCGGTGTCGAGTCCGTCGCGGATGTCAAGAGGGTCTCGCGGCGCTTCGATCGCGAAGGGTTCAACTACGACTTTCCGTACGTCATCGTGCAGGGCCTCATGCTGTTCCCGCAGGGATTCAACGGACCGAGGTTCGGCGTCGAGTCGTCGAATGAAAGCCGCAGCCTGGACGAGTGGGTGGAGCGCAACGATCGTGCGCCGCGCAAGTCCTCCTCGCACCGCGCGAACCCCATCGTCGACTGTCGCGGCAAGAGCGACACGTACAACCGCTATCGCAGCGCGATGGTGCTGCACAACGGCGAGTGGGTGAAGGTCGACGGGTGCTGGGCGGGCGCGCCCGCGAAGGTGCCGAGCTACCACGGCACCGTCAAGCGCACGGGCAAGGGCACCACCATCTCCAAGAAGGTCGTGCGCCAGAAGGCGTCGCGCACGGCCGGGCGCGTCAAGGGCGTTCGCGCCCGCTCGCGCAAGTGACCCCGGGCGCCGCCGCGTACCGACCTCGCGCGGCGGGTGCCCGACAACCCCTCACCGGAGACCCGCCGCCGCCATGAAGCGCCCCCGTACCCGCACCCGCCGTCCCGGTTCTGTCGATCCCCGCACGCTCCCTCCGGGCACGCCCTACGCCTGCGACGACCCCTACGTCGGGGCGCGCGTCGCCGTGGGCAAGGCCGCGGGG
>CXWK01016575.1_pt1 | contig 17429 bp, 16 predicted proteins | sample 590851 | NCBI WGS metagenome assembly CXWK01 (sample SAMEA3498364, study PRJEB10139) | wastewater metagenome | biome: wastewater treatment plant; material: activated sludge | place: Denmark | collected 2014-08-01 | reverse complement strand
TCCCCATTCCGAAATACAATGAGCTTCATCCACAGCAAGTAAATCTATTTTTATTTTTTTTATCTCATCGACAAAATCTTTTTTACGAAATCTCTCAGGTGTTACATAAAGCAGTTTAATTTTTCCCCCAACAAAATCTTTTAATCTTTTTTCCTTTTCTTGCTTGGATAATGTTGAATTGATAAATGCTGCAGAAATATTTTTCTTTCTTAATGCGTCTACTTGATCTTGCATCAATGCTATTAACGGACTAATAACAATTGTACAGTTATCAAAGTAAAGAGCGGGAATTTGATAACACAAAGATTTTCCGCTGCCTGTGGGCATTAAAACAATACAGTGTTTTTTTTCCACAGTAATTCGCTTAACAATTGCCTCTTGTTCCCCCCGAAAAGAACTAAAACCAAACTTATCATTCAATATTTGATAGATATCATTCATCACTTATTTTGAATACTTTTAACTAAAATTAAGAAAACATGGATATTTGTTATAAATATATACACATTTAAATCGATAATATTAAAACACTTTGTAACAAATATTTTTTTAACAATCGTGTTTAAATATAATGTCAGCGGGTAAATATGGTCTTACTCTCAAACATTAGGGAGAAAAAATGCAGACTGAATCCGGCAAATCCATTCTTCTTGTAGAAGATATGGCAATTATAGCGATGGCCGAAGCAAACACGCTTAAGAAAAATGGCTTTAATGTAAAAGTTGCTTACAACGGAAATGAAGCAATAAAAATTGCCTCCGAAAATCCAAATCTTGATTTAATCCTTATGGATATTGATTTGGGCAAAGGAATGGATGGAACTGAAGCTGCCCAAATAATTCTTAAAACTCACGATATACCAATCGTTTTTCTCTCAAATCACACAGAAAAAGAAATAGTTGAAAAAACCGAAAAGATAACTTCCTACGGATATGTAGTTAAGAACAGCGGAGAAACTGTTTTGATTGCATCTATTAAAATGGCGTTTAAACTTTTTGATGCGCACCGGTTAAGACTTGAAAGTGAAAATAAACTTTTAGAAAGTGATCATAAATTTCATACCCTGGAAAAACAAATTGATGATGTTATCTGGACGATGGATATGAATTTTAGATTTACGTACATAAGTCCTTCCGTTGAAAAAATGCATGGATACACCGTAGACGAAATGATGAAATTAAACCTGCAAGATTATCTTACCGAGGAATCAGCACAAAAAGCTATCGATGTTTTGGGTGAAGAAATAAGCGCTTATTTAAAAGACAAAATAGAAAAAAATATTGTTACCATAGAAATTGATCAAAGAAAAAAAGATGGAACTGTTTTTCCAACGGAAATAAGAGCCAGATTTTTACTTGATGAACACGGGCTTCCATCTGGAATTATAGGTGTAAGTAGAGATATAAGCAAAAGATATTTAGCTGAAAAAGCATTGAGAGATAGCGAAAAAACTTTAAACCTGGCATTGGAAGGTGCTCAAATTGGTTTATGGGATCAGAATTTCAAAACAGGCAAAGTATTAAGAAGCGATCTTTGGGCAACAATGCTCGGTTATCAGCCCGAAGAACTTGATTCAAGTATAGACTTTTGGAAATCACATATTCATCCCGATGACCTGCCGGCAACTCTTGTTGAAGCAGCAAAGCACGAACAAGGCTTAACAGAATTTTTTAAAGTTCAGCATAGATTAAAATGTAAAAACGGAAATTATAAATGGATATTGAATTGGGGAAAAATATCAGAAAGAGATGAAGAAGGAAAACCTGTAAGAGCATTAGGAATTCATCTCGATATTGATGAACACAGACAAATAGAAGAAAGCTTAAAGCTAAGCGAGGAAAGACTAAGATATGCACTTGAAGGAAACTCCGATGGAATTTGGGATTGGAATTTAAAAACCGGGGCAGTGTATTTTAGCCCTCACTATTATACAATGTTAGGATATCAACCAAACGAATTTTTGCCAAGCTATGAAAAGTGGAAAGAGTTTTTACATCCAGATGATTTAGTTAAATCTGAGACTACGATTTTGTCAGCAATTGAAATGTTAAATTCTTTTTCTGTTGAATTTAGATTAAGAAAAAAAGATGGGAGTTATTGCTGGATTCTCTCGCGAGGTAAAGTTGCCGAAAAAGATAGCGATGGAAAAGCATTACGAATATCAGGCTCACATTCTGATATAAATGAAAGAAAACTTGCTGAAGAGGTATTGAAAAAGAATGAAAACAAATTAAATAGCATATTTAAAGCTGCCCCAATTGGTATTGGGGTTACTTCTAATCGTGTTTTATTAGAAGTAAATGATACTACGTGTAAAATGCTTGGTTATAACTGTGATGAATTAATTGGAAATAGTGCTCTAATGCTTTATCCAACAAAAGAGGATTACGAGTTTGTTGGTAATGAAAAGTATGAGCAGATAAAAAAATATGGAACAGGCACAGTTGAAACTAAGTGGAAAAGAAAAGATGGAAAAATGATTGATGTTTTGCTCAGTTCAACTCCACTTAATTTAAAAGATATTTCCGGCGGTGTAACTTTTACAGCGCTTGATATTTCCGAACGAAAGAAAATGGAAGAAGCACTCAGGGTTAGTCTTACAAAATTCCAGGTTTTATTTGAATCTTTCCCACTTGGAATAACAATATCTGGCAAGACAGGAAATATAATTGAAAGCAATACAGCCGCGGAAAGATTGCTGGGCTTATCTTCAGTAGAACACAAGCTTAGACAAATTGATAGCGGTGAATGGAAGATAATTAACACCAACGGCAGTACAATGCTGCCGGATGAATACGCAAGCGTTAGAGCATTAAAAGAAAATCGTCTTGTAGAAAATGTTCAAATGGGCATCGTTAAAAGCAAAGACGATATAACCTGGATTAACGTTACTGCGGCACCCATTCCTCTTGAAGATTTTGGTGTTGCGATTGCTTATGGAGATATTACGGAATTAAAAAAAGGAGAAGAAGAGCTTAAAAGAAACGAACAGATGTTCAGACAATTTTTTAATGTTAGTCCCGATGCAATCTTTTTATTGCGGGAAGACGGAAAATTTATTGATGCAAATCAAGTTGCGCTCGATAGATATGGATATACTATTGATGAACTTATTAATATGACTCCTATTAATTTAGCCCCCGATAACTTGCACTACGAGGCATCAAACAAAATAAAACTTGCTCTGGAAAATGAATTAAACTTTGAATGGGTTCATCGCAAAAAAGATGGTACTGAGTTTCCTGTTCAAATTCATTCTAAACCAATAATATTAAAAGGGAAACCCTCAATTTTTGTTGAGGTCAGAGATATTACAGAATTCAAAAAAAACGAACTGGCTTTAAAGAGCAGCGAAGAGAGATACTCACTTGCTCAGAAGGCAGGTAATATTGGCAGCTGGGATTGGAATTTGCAATCCAATGAGTTAAAGTGGTCAGAGCTTGTAAGTTCTATGTTTGGATTTAAAGCTGGGGAGTTTAATGGAACAATTGATGATTTCTGGAACAGGTTGCATCCTGATGATATTCCTGTGATTCAAGAAAAAATTAAAGCTACCATTGAAAATAATGAAGATTATATAGTCGAACATCGGATTATTTTTCCAGATGGAAGTATTAAGTGGATGCTGGAAACTGGAAAAGTATTTAAAGATAAATTTCAAAAACCATTTCGTATGCTAGGTATGGTACAGGACATTACCGAAAGAAAACTTGCAGAAAAAGAAATCTTGCAAAGAAAAGAAGAACTTGAACGTTTTGAAAAAATTGTTGTTGGCAGAGAACTAAAAATGATAGAATTAAAAGAAAAATTAACCGAGATGGAACAGAGACTAAAGGAGTATCAAAAAAATGTTCACTGATTTTTCACAACTTAGAAAGTTTCTTGTACCTGAATTTGTTTTTGGAGAAGGGGCAATGCATTTGGCCAGCAAGTACGTTAGAAGATTTCAAGCAACAAAAGTTTTTCTTGTTACAGATAAAGGTCTTGCAGAAGCTGGATGGTTAAAATTATTAGAAGATGACCTTAAGTCTGAAAACATAAACTATGTATTATTTGATGACATTACACCAAATCCTAAAGATGAAGAAGTAATGAATGGAGCAGAAATTCTTAAACGAGAAAAGTGTGATATAGTTGTTGCACTTGGCGGCGGCAGCCCGATCGATTGTGCAAAAGCAATTAGTATAACTTTTACAAATAATGTTTCGGTTAGTGAATTTGAAGGGATTGATGAGGTTAAAATTCCAGGACTGCCATTAATCTGCATTCCAACAACAGCCGGCACCAGTGCGGATATTTCTCAATTTGCTATCATCAACAGTAAAAAGGATTTTAGAAAATTTGCGATTATAAGTAAACTGATTGTTCCTGATGTTGCGTTGATTGATCCGAAAACCACAACAACAATGTCTCCAAGGCTTACAGCAGAAACAGGGATGGATGCGCTTGTTCATGCAATTGAAGCATATGTTTCTAACGCCAGCTCGCCCATTACAGATATAACCGCTCTAAAAGCAATTGAACTTATAATTACAAACTTACCGTGTGCTTATAATGAGCCTAATAACATGAATTGTAGAACAAATATGATGTTAGCTAGTTTACTTGCCGGGTTTGCATTTTCAAATGCAAGTCTTGGGCTTGTTCATGCAATGGCTCATAGCCTTGGTGGATCTTTAGATTTTGCACATGGTGAGTGTAATTCCTTGCTGCTTGAATCTGTTATTGATTTTAATTTTGATTCTGCACCAGAAAAATATTCTGAAATTGCAAAACTTTTTAATATCAACGTAAAATCAAAAAATCACGAAGAAATTAAAATTGCTTTAAATGAAGAAATAAAAAAACTGAAAAAGAGCATTGGAATACATTATAGTTTAAAAGATATTGGCGTTACAAAGGATCATATAAAATTACTGGCCGAAAAAACGATAATGGATGGATGTCTTGCAACAAATCCTAAATTAGTTGATGTAAAATCAATAGAGGAGTGTTACTACAATGCACTCTGATATTGCAAAAAGATTAGCTGAAATAAGAAGTAAATTTTTAGGCATAGAAGAAAACTCTTCAGTTAAAAGCTATTATCCGCAGCTTAAAGAAAAGATAATCGAGCTTGAAGAAAACGAATTGTTTTTAAATGACAAATCAAAGGCACTACTAAACATCTTAGAGGATCTTGAAGTTGAAAAGAAAAAAACGCAGGAAAGTGAAGAGAAGTATCGTAGATTTTTTGAGGAGGATTTAAGCGGAGTTTTTATTTCTACACCTGAAGGCAAAATCAAAGCAAGCAATCCTGCCTATGCCCGATTAATGGAATACGATAGCGTTGATGAATTGTTAGCCTCAAATCCTGTCGAACACTATGATCAGCCACAAGATAGAGTTGTTTTTCTTAATCTGCTTCGAGAAAAAAGGAAACTTATTGATTATGAGGGTTCACTTGTTACAAAAAAAGGTAAACGCATTGATACTTTAGAAAACATTATTGGTGTTTTTGATGACAACAACAACATTATTGAATTTTGGGGTTATGTTAATGACATTACCGATAGAAAAAACACGGAACAAGTACTTAAGAATGCTGCAATTGAAAAAGAAGCGTTGCATCGGGAACTTTTGCATAGAGTTAAAAACAGCTTTAATCTAATTAAATCACTAATGTATCTTGAGCGGGAAAAACTTGATAACAAGGAAGCAAGCAAAATATTTGAGAATCTGGAAATGAGAATAGGAACCCTTTCTAAAATGTACTCTCTGCTTAACTTAAGCGGAATATCGCAGCAATTAGATCTGGGTGGGTATTTGAATGAAATCACAAAATCGTTAACTGAATCTTATCTGGAAGATCCGGGTGCTGTTGAATTAAAATCAACGTTTGAAAAAACAATTACTTCACCAAGAACAGCATCTTCAGTTGGATTAATTGTTAATGAGATTTTAACTAACTCACTTAAGTACGCTTTTCCGAATAGCAGAAAGGGAATTATTTCTATCACCCTAAAAAACAATAATGGCAATGCAGAGATAGAAATATTTGATAATGGAATTGGCGTATCTGAAGATTTTGAACTTGAAAATTCCAAAGGGATGGGTTTGCAGCTTGTTAATATGTTAACACAACAACTTGATGGTAAAATTGTGGTTAAGCAGGAAAATGGAACGCGGTTTAAATTAATATTTCCATTAGAAAATTAGCATATAGTTTTTCTGATTTATTCATTACATTCCAATAAATAATAATTGGAGTTTTGATGACTAAATATTTTGCAGCTCTGTTTTTACTATTCTTAGTTTATGCCTGCACACAAAAACCAACTGCTGATCCAAACTATGTTAAAGAAATTAATGAATGGGATGCAAAACGAGTTAACAGGTTAAAAGCCGATGACGGCTGGCTTAATCTTGCCGGAAGATTTTGGCTTGAGAAAGGTGAAAGTACATTTGGTTCTGCAAAGGATAATGATATTGTTGTTGAATCATCAAAGCTGCCGGAACATATCGGCTCATTTATTTTTGAGGATTCCGTTGTAACATTTAGGGCACTAGATGGCGTTGATGTTATGCTTGGCGATATGTCTGTTAAAGAAATTGTTTTAGTTGATGATCAAAAAAATGATGTAACGGTTTTACAGATTGGTTCTGTAAAATTTAATTTAATTGTAAGAGATACTTTGTATGGAATTCGTTTTCGTGATTTGAATTCAGATCTTGCAAAAAACTTTAAGGGAGTTGATAGATTTCCTATTGATGAAAGCTGGAATATAACTGCGAAGTTTGAAGCATATAATCCTGTTAAAGAGATTGATGTGCCTAATGTGCTTGGACAAATAAGCAAAGAAAAATGTCCCGGTGCAGTTGTGTTTGAACGTGATGGTAAAACACACAGAATAGATGCAGTTGATGAGGGTGGAGATAGATTGTTTTTAATTATTGCAGATCAAACAAGCGGTGAAGAAACTTACGGCGGCGGAAGATTTATGTATGTTAACAAACCGGACTCAACCGGAACCATACTTTTAGATTTTAATAAAGCATACAACCCGCCGTGTGTATTTACAAAATATGCAACGTGTCCTTTGCCTCCGTTGCAAAATTATCTTAAGCTAAGAATAGAAGCCGGTGAGAAAGTTTATGGAGAAGGGCATTGAGATATAGTAGTTGGGACGAAGGTTATAGTGCTTTTACAATCTTATCAATTATTAATTGATAATCGTTTAATACCATTTTGTTGTAAGAATTATATAAATCAAGATGCTTTTGAACCTTATTGGGTTTAATAAACTTAAGAATTTCATAGCTTTGTATTAAATCAATTTGTGCAACGTTAATCAGATTAGTTAAAACTAACGAAATGTTTGGTGAAGGTTGACCTTTATAGTTTGATAAGAAATTTTCTGTTAATATGCCCGTTTCACAATGCACAAAGATACTCGCAAATTTATAGATGCTTAGGTATATCTGACTAAGCTTTATGCTTTGAATAGGATCATGTTCATCTACGAGTTCATCTCGCTTAACACACATCTCATATTTGTTAAGGTTTGTCCATTTGTTTTTGAGTCGGTCTTTTTCAAAATCAAAATTAGGGTCAATACTCCTTTCATTGAAGAACGTCTTAAGTTTCGCGTGGTTTAACTCATCTTGAAATATTTTTTCTATTGAACCATAAATTAGCGGATCAATATTTTTTATTGCCTGTGAATATCGATAATCAGATCTTTCTATATCAGAGATGAATGGTTCAAAACCATCTTTTTTCTCAGAGTTAATCAGAAAAGAAGAAACAATTAGCTGCTCAAATCTAACTCGTAAAAGAGCGAGTGCCTCTATTGGTTGAGCAAAAGTAGTTAGCAATCTAACAGATAAACTAGTATTCAACGAATGATACATCAATAGAGACAATACTCGCGCCTCAAGGCTGTTCCAATCTTCAGAAGATTTCCCTGCTAATTCGCTTGTGAGAATAAATGATTGTTCAGAAACATTTAAATATTCTTTGAGCTCTGGAACTGCATCAATCAACGAACCATATGTTTGCTTAAGTTGTATCATTTTTTATAAAGACTACTTTTTCCAATCACAACATAATCCCTTACCTTACTAATTTCAATCTCGACAATGCACTTATTTCTTAAATTTAAGCTGTACCAAAACCGCACCAGATGAAGCAATCAGCATTCCAATAATTTCTTTAAATGAAATATCTTCCCCAAGAAATATCCACGCAAGTACTGCAATTTGTATAAGCATTGTTCCGTTTATTATGCTGGATTCCATAGCGGTTAAAGTTCTAAGTGTATAATTCCAGATAGTCATCGCTAAGGCTGTGTTTATAATTGCAAGCCAGAGAAGATAAAAAATGTTCTCAACGTTAATGGTTGGAAATCCCTGGAGAGTTATGCCAACAGATAAAAGTATAATGGAACCAATGCCCATACTAATAACAGTTATTACAATAGGAGTTAAATGCGATTTTCTGTTTACACTTCTGCCAAGTACAGCAGAGGCTGCGTTTGCAAATACACCAACTGTCATTACAATCAATCCCATTGATTGATTACTGCTTAAGTTTACCGGGTAAAAGTAAGTTAGAATTCCAGTTATAAATAATGCTACACCAAATATCTGCAGCATGGTTGGAATTTCTTTTATTAAAAATATTGCCAGCACAGCAACAATAAGCGGAGTAAAGTTTAACCATAAACTGACCGTTACTGCGGGAAGAAGTGAGAGTCCGATGAATTGAGTGCCCTGTGTAAATGTATAAAAAAGTATTCCGAGTAATGTAAGATTTATCCAGTCCTTGCGATTAAGAGTTTTTACGATTGCTTTATTTTTCTTTGTAAATAAAAATGGAAGCAGAAAAACAAAAGCAATAGAGTATCTTAATCCTGCAAACACAAGCGGTGGAATTTCTTTTAATCCAAATTTTATTATCACAAAAGAAGTTGACCAGAGAAAGGTTACAAACAGCGCAAGTAGTATTGCTGTAATTTGATTGGAGAGATTTAATTTCATTGATGTAAAATTATCAAGATCTATGATATGTAAAAAATATTTTTATAAGCTTTTTAAAAACAATTCAATTTTTTATATATTAATTTTAGATGAGCATTTAAAAGAAGAACCTACAAATCCATAATTACAAAAGGGAAAAAATGAAAAAGAATAGAAAAACATCCCGCTTAACGGGTGTACTATATTTCATTATCATTGCAACGGGAATGTTTGCAGAGTTTTTTGTTCGAGCAAACCTGATTGTTCCCGGCGATGCTTCCGCAACAACAAACAACATAGTTGCAGCAGAATCACTTTTCCGGCTAAACATATTTGCAGATCTGGTTATGATCATCTGCGATGTTGGATTAGCAATACTTTTTTATTTGTTGTTAAAACCCGTTAGCAAGCCACTCGCATTGCTTGCTTCTTTCTTCAGGCTGGCGCAAGCAACATCGCTTGGAGTAAATTTATTAAATATGTTTTTGGTTCTACAGCTTATCAGCGGGGCAAAATATTTTGCTGTGTTTGATTCTGCACAGTTAAATGCTTTTGTAATGATGTTTCTTGAATCTCACTCTACGGGATATACTCTTGCACTCGTCTTCTTTGGTTTTAATCTGATTATTCTTGGCGTGTTGATGTATAAATCAGGCTACTTTCCTAAAACACTGGGCGTAATGATAATCATAGCGGCATCAGCTTACTTGCTGGATGCATTTGCAAAGATTCTGCTAATAAATTACAACAGCTACCAGGAAATAATTACAATGGCAGTATTAGCACCGGCATTTATTGGCGAGCTTGCTCTTTGTTTGTGGCTGTTATTTAAAGGCGTAGAAGAAGAGCGACTAAATTCCATTACAACCTAATTAAAAAACAGAGGAGTTATGAAAGCAATAATTTATGATACCTACGGTCCACCCGAAGTATTGAAACTTGTTGAACTAAACAAACCCGTACCAAAAGAAAGTGATATACTTATAAGAAATCATGCAGCCTCAGTAAACTATGGGGATATATTAGCGAGAAATTTTAAAGATGTAACTCCGCATAAATTTAATATGCCTTTTCTCTTCTGGATAATGGCAAGAGCATTTTTTGGATTTAGCAAACCAAAAGTAAAAATTCTCGGCAGTGAGTTTTCCGGTGATGTTGAGGCTGTTGGAAAAAACGTAACAGGATTTAAAGCTGGTGATAAAGTTTTTGGTTACCGCGGACAAAGTATGGGGACCTACGCAGAATATTTTGTTGTTCCCGAAAAAAGTGTTGTCACTTTAAAACCTGAAAATATTTCTTATGAAGAAGCCGCCGCAGTTCCCGGTGGAAGTATGGTGGCTTTGTTTGTATTGAAAAAAGTTAATATTCAAAAGGGAGAAAAGGTGCTTGTTATCGGTGCATCGGGCGGTAACGGAAATTTTATTGTGCAGATTGCAAAAAATTTTGGTGCAGAAGTTACGGGTGTTTGCGGTACCAACCGTGTAGATTTTGTTAAGGCATTAGGTGCAGATAAAGTAATCGATTACACAAAAGAAGATTTTACTAACAACGGTGTAAAGTATGATGTAATTTTTGATGTGCTTGGCAGAACAGGATTTTCAAAATGTAAAAATTCACTTACAGAAAATGGAAAGTATGTACTTATAAGCTTTAAAGTAAAACAGCTTTTACAAATGATGTGGACATCATTAGTTGGCAGTAAAAAAGTTATGTGTGTATTATCTCCACAAAAACCCGAAGAGCTTCTTGCCGTTAGTAAGATGATCGAAGAAGGAAAGTTAAAATCGATTATTGATAAAACCTTTCCATTGTATAAAGCTGCCGAAGCACACAAATATGTTGAGCAGGGAAACAAAAAAGGAAATGTTGTAATAACAATTTGATGTTTGTGTCTTGTCATTCCCGCGAAAGTGGGAATTTAATCCAATTCAAAAAAACAATTAACTACTTCTTAAGCTTGTCTTTAAATATCTTTTCAAACTTTTCTACTTTTGGTGTGATAACAAAAGAACAATAACCCTGATTGGGATTGTTATCATAATATTCCTGGTGATAATCTTCTGCCGGATAAAACTTATCGAGCTTTGTTATTTCTGTTACAATTGGTTTATCCCAGATCTTTTCATCGGTTAATTTGTTCTTGTAGTATTCTGCTTTTTGTTTTTGCTCATCATTATGATAAAAAATCACAGAACGGTATTGAGTTCCAACATCATTCCCTTGTTTATTTAAAGTTGTTGGATCGTGCGTCTTCCAGAATATTTCCAGTAACTCATCAAAGCTAACAACGGAAGAATCGAAAGTAATTTGTGTACATTCAGCGTGTCCTGTAGTCCCTTCGCAAACTTCTTTGTATGCTGGATCATCAACAGTTCCGCCAGAATAACCAGACACAACAGTTACAACCCCATTTACTCTTTCAAAGATAGCATCTGTACACCAGAAACAACCGGATCCAAATGTTGCAGATTCTAATTTTGGATTTTTATCATTCATAATATTTTTCATTTCCTGTTTTACTTCAGATTTACCTTCGTTACAACCGATAAAAGAAATTATAATTAGTAATGTGCTAAATGTAATTTTTAATTTCTTCTTCATCTTCATCTCTAGGTTTTTATTCTCCGTGTTTTCTCTGTGATCCTCTGTGTAAGGATTTTACAATCACTTGCACAGAGTTTTTAATTGAGAAACGCCGAGTAATTAATATTTATTACTTTAAAAGTTTAAACGCGTGTGACCATCTGTTTTCTCTAAATCCCGGAATGCACCAGAGAATGCAGAGCGGCTCAATTGCGCGTGCAGCTTCAGCACCACCTAGGTCCTCTACTTCCCAGCCAAAATTATCAAGTATTTCCTTAACCTTTGCTTTTGCATTAATATTATTTCCGGCAATAAACATTGTGGGTTTTACTCCGTCAAAATCCGGATTAACCATAAGAGCATTGCCAACACAACTGAAAGCTTTTACAAAATGTGCAGACGAAAACTTAGTTTGCAGAGTTTCCATCAATGACGAGTTTAAATCAGTAAAGAATTGTAAAACACCGTTTACTGGAGGTGCATCTGCGATCGGGTTTGTTGCATCAATTATAGTCTTGTTTGTAAGATTATTTGTACCAGACTTTTCTAATACATTTAATGCCGCTGTACCTTTTACAGCAAGAACTATAAGTTCTCCAAATTCAGCAGATTCACTAAAAGAACCAACTGATGCTCCGGCACCGGCAGTTCTTAACCATTCGTTTAATTTGTTCGTGTCGGAACTTCCTATTTTAACCTGGTGACCATATTTTAAGAAACCCGCGGCTAATGTTTTACCAACGATTCCGGAACCTAATATTCCGATCTTCATTTTGCCTCCTGTTTTTATAAATAATTGTTCAATTGATTTAGTTGATTAAACTTATAACATTAATTATACAAGAAAAATTCACTTAGCCATTCATATCTGTATTTATGATAGTTATCACAAGAGTATTTATTAAATAATTATTGCTTAATCAAAAGTTAATTTATAGATTGAAGCGAGCATCTTATAAAAACATTTCATCCACATTGTAAAGGCTTTTGTGGGTAAGAAAATAGCAATTGCCGTTCCTAAAGGCGGTGTTGGTAAAACAACAACTGCAGTAAATCTTGCAGCAGCATTTGCTATTGCAGAAAAGAAAACTCTTCTGATTGATTTTGATCCTTCCGGCGCCTGTTCTGTTTCTCTTGGTTTTGAAAATGAAGTTTTGCGCGGTGATATTTTCCAGGTTATTAGTTTTATTAAACACATTGATTCAGTTATTCACACAACAGAATTACCTACATTAGATTTTATTCCATGCAGTATTAACTCCGGTGAAATTGAAGAAAGAATTAATCGTTTAACTCGTAACATTTATTTGTTTGAGAATATTCTAAACCAATACGCTCTAGCTCAGTACGATTATATTATAATTGATTGTCCACCTTATTTAAAGGGATTAACTACCGTAGCATTAACCGCAGCAGATTCAGTTTTAATTCCTATTCGTGCAGGACAATTTTCAATTTCTGCATTAAAAAAAATGTATAACCATATTGTTTGGGTTAAAGAAAATCTTAATAAAAGATTAACTGTTGATGGTATTCTTTTAACAATGTTTGAACCAAACACAAAAGCGTGGGGATTAACAAAGAGGGCCTTATTTCAAAATTTTGGCAATGATATTTTAAAAACAGTAATTCCCAAAAGTATCACGATTACTGAAGCCGAGTTTTATGGAAAGCCGACAATGTTGTTTGATGTTAAATCAAGCGGGTCTGTTGCCTACCTAAATCTTGCAAATGAACTAATGAATAAAGATTTGAATGCTGGTGATGGTTTTTTAGAAAACTTGATACAAAAAAGCCCCGAATAATCGGGGCCTTTTATTTTTGAACAACTAATTAACGTTTTAATTATTTTCTGAAATATTTATAGTATTTTTCTTCTTCTTGAGGATTATGACTAAGGCAACAATAAATAAAATCGCTAAACCAACAACTGCATATAACCAGGTCAGGTCTTGAGGTGAAACAATAGATTTCCATTCAGCCAGTTTCTTTTCAACAGCATCTTTTTGTTCAACTGCGAGCAGATTATTATCAAGCAAATACGGCATCCACTCTGTAGAAATTGTTTTAAACCAAACACTGTCAGTAAAAACCGAATAAACTTTTTCTGATTCATCTTTGCTTTTTACACCGTAGTTTTTTATTTCATCAGAAACGAAAGTAGTAAGCACATCAACAAATTCTTTTCCATTATTAAACGATTGAAGATTGATGTTGTTTAATGAAAATTCTTCATTAATAGATTCCCAAGCTTCTTTATTAATTCTATTGGACCAAACATTAAAAAGGTTATCTATTTCTTTTAGTTCTTCTGATTTATCTTTTTTATCAGCATAAACATCTACAAGCTTGGTACCTACTTTACGCCACATTGCTACAAAATTTCGCTGTTCATCTTTTACATCACCAAGATCATTTGCTTTTAATGATGTTACTTCAAGAAACCTGCTATTATCTCTTAGTGATTTTTTTACGGTTGCCAGCAGATTATTTTTTTCCACTTGAGAGTAAACCTGTTCTTTATCCTGTTGAGTCATTGACGAAACATCGCCTGCTAATTTTGGCGTTAGGCTATCAACAATACTGAAAATCAATTGGTCGCGTTTTAAAATTGTCGCTCTTAAATCGGAAACTAATTTTTCAAGCTTTTCAATTGCTGCCGCATCTTTTCTTCTTTGCGATTCAAGTACAGTAATCTGATTTAATAATTCATTGTTTCTTTTATTTAAAAGATCTATATCAGATTTTAAGACAGTAACCTCGGTTTTAAGCACATCTATTTCTGTAAAGTCTCCTCGTCTTAAATCAAGCGAAGAATTAAGATTATCAAATGTAGAGTTAAAATTTTCCGGATATAAGCTTTGATCCAGAATTTCTTTTTTTGTTGAGAAGTCTCTTCTTAGGTTTTGTATTTCTATTTCAAGGTTACTAAGCTCATCAACACTTGCCGCCCCTTTAATTCCATTTACAATATTTTGATAGCGTTCTTTAAAGCTTTGTACCATTTCATAATCTGATTGAGCAAATAATGCAGCAACATTAGACAAGAAAACTAAAATTAAAACATTAATTATCTTTTTTTTCATTTTACACCTTCCTCAATTCCTTCAGAAGTTAGTTTATAGTTTTTACCATCATCAATCAATTCAATAAATGGTTTTCTTTGGTTAAATGCAGGATTTGTTAATCCTGTTTCACCTAATTCTATTTTGTTCTCAAGTGTAAATGAATTTTTTTCAACACCAAACACATAAACATTTTTAAAATCAACGGAAGTCATAAAATAAAAACCCTCGTGGTTTCTAATTATGCGAAGCGTTTTACCTGCATAACCTAATGAATCCTGGGTTTCTTCAAGAAAAAGTGCTTTGGTATCAAATAAAATTGCACTTCTTTCTTCTTTAACAAAACCATTTTTATCTATCTTTAAAACAGCTTCAATCGGCCAGCCAAACTCAGCGGGAGTTAGGGTTAGAGACGAGCAGGATGATAGAACAACTATTGTAATTAAAATTAAAAATAACTTTATATAGGCCATATTATCTCCTAAGTAAAAATCGTGAGTGTAAACTTAAGAAATCCCTAAACTTCACGAAAGACAGAAATTGTAAAATATTCTGTAATTTTAAGCCTTTTTCGAATGGATGGTGAGTTAGTTTTCGGCAGTGGGGCTCTTGTCGTTTGTTTGGTTTCTTGAGGACGATAAAATATTCCTGCTAGATTTTTTTAGCGCATCTGTAAGAAGATATTCAATTTGGGAATTAATGCTGCGCAAATCATCTGCTGCCCACTTTTCTAAGGCGGCATAAACTTTATCATCTATTCTTAATAAAAATTTTTTCTTTTCGGCCATGTTAAATCATACCCGTTATGATCCGGCTCCATTTTTTTTATTCTCAATTAAAAAATACCAGATCATCATGATTATCCACGGATTCTCATCTAAAAGAGAAGATGGTTTTAATATGGTTACGCTGTTTTTATCCTTAAATGAAAATTGATTTTTTATTTCAACCAACAATTCTTCATTTTCTGAATATACTTCGCAAAGTTTTTTAAATGCACCAAATTTAAGATTGATAACTTGACCATTCTGAAAAGCAATCTTGCCTTTAGTTCTAAAAAAGTTTGTGGTTAATGACGCAAATGACAACTCATAACCAAATTTTCTTATTCCAACTTCTGTCTTCCAAAAACTTGGTTTAAATAACTCATACTTATCATCAAATCCTTCAACAATCACACTTAAACCAAATAATTTTGGATAATACATTTTGGCCAAAATTTCTGATGATGAATGAAATTCAAATTCTCGTTTAAAAAAGGAAGGTTGCATCAATGTTAATTCTTCACCAATATAATTTGAAAGTTGTTTCATCTTATTCATTATTCTTTTTGTAGTTAGAGAAGACATCTTTTAAAAAGATGTCTTCACTTTCCAATTAAACTTTATTGATACAACGTTCCTGTATTAATAACCGGCATAGCTTCGTGGTCCGCAACTAATGCAACCATCAGGTTATTAACCATCTGAGCTTTTTTCTCTTCATCAAGCTTAACAATGTTTTTGTCGCTTAAATCCTGCAATGCCTGCTGAACCATTCCAACCGCACCCTCTACAATCTTAAATCTTGCCGCTACGATTGCCTGAGCTTGCTGTCTTCGTAACATCGCTTGTGCAATTTCCTGTGCATAAGCAAGGTGTGTAATTCTCGCTTCAACAATTGTAACGCCTGCTACTTCAAGTCTTATCTGAAGTTCTTTCTGAAGATTTTCTGCAACTTCTGTTGGACTGCTTCTTAAAGATTCCTTTTCTCCTTCATTCGTATCGTAAGGATATTCTGAAGCAAGAGTACGAATTGCCGTTTCAGCTTGAATGGCAACAAATTGTTCGTAATTCTGAACATCAAAAATTGCACGCGCAGAATCAACAACCCGCCAAACGATTACAGCAGCAATCTCTATAGGATTTCCGTGTAAATCATTTACTTTAATTTTATCACTGTTAAAATTTCTAATTCTAAGTGTAACATGTTTTTTGGAAGTAAACGGATTGACCCACCAAAAACCTGAATCTTTAACTGTGCCTGTATACTTTCCAAATAAAATTAATACTTTAGATTCGTTTGGTTGAATAACCATAAATCCGCCAAAGCTTAAAAAGGAGATAAAAACAAGTGGAAAGAAAAACCAAAGAAGTGTGGTTTCTTCCGTCTTAATTACTGTCACTAGAAGAAAGACATCCAAAGCGAAAAGAGCAATTACTATAAATAATGCAATAAAACCATTTGTTTTATTAGCTGTTTTTTCAGTTATTTTGTCCATTTTACATTCCTTTTAAAATTGCTATCGCAATGATATCATATTGATAGCAAAAAGTCAAATGAAAATCTATTTATGGCAACTTCTTATAGAAATCTTTTATTTTTGCTCATTTTTGAATTATTTAACATATATTCCTGTTACAACAGGTAACAATAAGAATTTATGAAAATACTTTTAACTGGCGCAACCGGATACATAGGCAAAAGACTACTTCCCGTTTTAATTGAACAAGATCATGAAGTGATCTGTTGTGTTCGTGATAAAAAGAGATTTCCCACAGAAGGAATATACAAGCATCAAAATGTTTCTGTACTTGAAGTTGATTTTCTAAACGACATTCAAATTTCAGTGTCAAGTATTATTAAAGGTATTGATGCCGCTTATTATCTCATCCACTCAATGAGTTCAAATGTAAAAGACTTCGGTCTGCTGGAAGAAAAATCTGCAAACAATTTTATAAAACTTGTCGAACCAACATCTGCAAAACAAATTATTTATCTTGGTGGAATTGCAAATGAGGA
>CXWK01050464.1_pt2 | contig 17450 bp, 15 predicted proteins | sample 590851 | NCBI WGS metagenome assembly CXWK01 (sample SAMEA3498364, study PRJEB10139) | wastewater metagenome | biome: wastewater treatment plant; material: activated sludge | place: Denmark | collected 2014-08-01 | reverse complement strand
GATGGCAACCCGAACCCAGGGGACACCGTCACCTACGTGATTCAAGCTTCGAACGTAGGCAAGGGGAAGGCCGAGGGAGTCTCGTGGGAGGACAATCTCAGCGAGGCCCTCGACGATGCGACCTACAATAATGATGCGGTCGCCGAAACTGTGTCCGGGACCGGGTCTGCAGGAACCGTGTCTATCTCGGGAGCGGGAACGAAACTCGATTGGGTGGCGCCCGACCTCAATGTGGGTCAGACCGTGAACGTCACATACACCATGACGTTGAAAGACCCGGCGACAGGCGACCTTCAACTGCGTAATGCGATTATTGGAGTAGGCCCGGGCTCCAACTGTCCTGAGGTGTCGGTCAACCCCGATGCTGACTGTTCTGTTGCGAAACCGCTTCCCCGTATCGTCTTTAACAAGACGGTAGACAAGACCGTTGCCGAACCAGGCGACACGGTCGCCTATACGGTAACCGCCACCAACGTGGGCTTCCGTGACGCAGATGCTTCGTGGACGGATAACCTCACCCGCGTACTCGACGACGCTACTTACAATAATGACGCGAGTGTCACCAGCGGTTCGGGGACCGTCTCTTACACTGAGCCGAACCTCACCTGGGCGGGCAGCCTGAAGGCAAGCGAAAGCAGCGTCACTCGATACACGGTCACCGTCGCCGACCATCCCAGCGACCATCGGTTGACAAACACCGTGGTCGGCACGGGACCTGGATCAAACTGTAAGCAGGCGGATTCTGAAGCCGCACCGTGCGCGACTGAAGTTCTTGTCCCCGAAGTGCGGTTCAGTAAGAACCGTTTGACGAAGGGCGTTCTCACGCCAGGGGACACGGTAGACTACCAGGTGGTGGCCAAAAATATTGGCGCAACCGCCACGCCAGCATCCTGGAAAGACAGCCTTCGGCAACTGCTGAAGACATCCAAGTACAACAACGACGCGAAAGCCGCGAACTCTGACGGGTCCACCGACAACGTAGGCGCCGTCACCTGGGAAAAGCCTGTCTTGTCATGGTCGACAGATTCGCTCACTCCAGGCCAGCGAGTGAACGTGGAATACTCGGCGACCGTCCGCAATAAGGTTGGGAAGGTCGACAAGAAGATTGTGAACATTGTGGTCGGCACCGGACCAGGGTCCAACTGCACTACTCGTGAAGACCCTAACAGCGAGTGCCACACGTTCGCTCCCATCGCGTGGGTGCAGTTCGAAAAGCGCATCATCAACCAGAAGGATGTGTATTCTCCCGGCGATAAGGTGCGCTACGAGATTCTCGCGAAGCACCGTGGTCGGGGAACCATCCCCGCCATGTGGTCCGACGACTTGAGTGGGATTCTAGATGATGCTCGCTACAATAACGATCAGCGTGCGAAAACGATTCGTGGAGAGGGTCGGCACGGGTCCGTTGTGTGGGAGCGGCCGCTCCTCTCGTGGATGGGTGATTTGAACACGAAGCAAACAGTGTCCACGAAGTTCTCCGTCACACTACGACAGAACATTGGTGACGGAAAACTGCGCAACACTGTTGTCGGAGTGGGCTCCAGCACGAACTGCGGACCCGAGTCCACTAACCCCGAGTGCCGCACCCGTTTCACTATTGAGAAGACCCCAGGTCTCGGCTAATCGACGATAGTTGCTGAAGCGAACCAGATGAAAGCGCTTCAGCAACTATCGCGCGACGAAGCGTGAGCGATTAGCGATTAGCGATTAGAGTTTCTGCCACTCGTTCCACGTGTAGTTCCAATAGGAGCCGGGGGTTCCATTGTGTACGCTCATGGGGTTCCCGGTTCCTCGCGTGATAACCGGGTCTCCCGCGCGCACCCGCTGGTAGAGCCAGCGAGCGTCCTTCACAAACAGGTTAGTACACCCATGGCTGCCATTCCACTTACCAATACGATGGTACGCCCAGGGAGCGCCATGGAGATATTCTCCGTCAGGAGTGAGTTTGATGGAGTAGGGGGATTTCACGTCCCAACGGTCACCGCGTTCGTTGCCAGTCATCCGCAGGCTACGGTGTTTCTCGCCCGTCAACACTTTGATGCCACTATAGGTTTCCCAACCTTTATCTCCGAGCGACACGGGCATGCGTTTTACTGTCTTACCGTTTTCGACCACAGTCAACCGGTGCTTCCTGCTATCCACCGTCATCACGAGGGAACGGCCAGTTTTGAGGGTGAGAGAGCGGGTTGCCTGCTCGTCTCCCACCACTGTCGCGTGTGGCGTGTCGGCGAGGGGGACGCCAGCGAGATCAACTGAGACCGCGATCTCTGTGTTGGCGGGCCAAAAGGCTTTCGGGCGGTAGACGATGGTGGTGCTGTTCACCCACCCCCACGAACCCGCCGGAAGCGTTTTAGTGCTGGAAATAGCGAGGTGCGACTCAATCGTCTCTCGGTTTTCCTGGGGAACCGGGGTGGGCAGTTTGATGGAAACCAACTGTCCCACTCCCACTGGCTTGCTGCCCACGCCGTGGACGGTAATAGCAGAGCGGATGACGGGGCGCTCGCCCTGTGAAACCGTTGCGCTCACGGGAGATTGAGCGCCCCACGCCATGAGTAGAGCGCACCCAGCGGCGATCGTGGCCATCGGGGAACGGCTCACTCGCCGCTGCCCTATGGTCGACATCTTCTACTCCTTCAGTATTGGAAAGCCCGGTTGGGGCTACAGGCTTCTATCGGCGTCCCACGCGTCAGCGGAGCACTCGACCCGCACCGGCAAACCGGGTTGCCCAATAGCCAGAACGCAGTGGCTCCACTACAACACCCACGCGTGGATTGTTCGCACCAATCTGCTTCCCATGCCCGATATACATGGCAACATGTTGAGAGCCACCCGGGCCATAGAATAGTAGATCCCCGGGAAGAAGATTCTCGCGTTTCACGCGTTTCGTTTCCCGCATTTGAGCTCCGGAATAGTGGGACAGTGTTTCCCCTACTTTCGAGTACACCCATTGTGTGAAACCCGAGCAATCAAACGAATGCGGCCCACTCGCGCCATATACATAGCGGGCTGTCTTCTTCTTCCTTAGTGCGATGTCGACAACCTTCTCACGCTTCTCCTCCAGGACGGCTAACCGCTTTTCTCTTGAGGTTAGGCGATCCTCAGCTCGCTTCTCTGGGGTTGAAATTCGGGGATCTCCTTCCGGAGTGGCGACCGCTAATGCTGGCGTTCCAGCGAGAGAGACCAGGATGAGGGCGCACGACAATAGAGTTGTTTTCTGTTTCGACATGATGAGTGGAACTACTCCAATAGTGGCGGCGCCTTGCCCAGGCGATGGGCGACAACAGGCATCCGACCCGTCTCGCCGCATCCCGGCACGAACACGACGGCTCGCTGGCGACGCATCACCCCCGCGCTCTCCTGAATGGAGCGCTACTTTTGATAGGGCAACACTCCCCATATCGCTCAGTAGAAGCTTTCAGAACACTGTACGGAGCGTGGCGAATATCACTCTCTCCCATCTGGGTATCCTTCGTACAGTGTTTCTTTGGCAACAATCGCTAGAACACTGTACAGGGCACCCCATCCCCTCCGTACAGTGTTCTCGGGAATAGTTCATCTTCTTTCAGGGAAACGCCAGTGACATTCCCGCCTGTATCAGGCTTCCCGCGACGGCCATGTTCACATCGAACACATCCTCTCCCCTCTCACAACGCTGAATATAGTCACTTTTCGAACTGTGGCTGAATGGCAGAGCGGTGAGTGCCACCCCCACCCGCCTATCACCGTTAGCCCCGATCCCTACCCGTACCGCGTGAGTGCGCAAGAGCGTTTCGTCAACAGCGGTGGACCATCCGGCCTTGACTGGGTCCCGGGAGAACCGTGGGGTCGCTTGGAACCGTTGGGAGGGAAGCGTGGAACGCATCCAATCAAGAACCAACCCAGCGGGACGCTCGCGTTCCGCAGCGTGAACCAAAGCCACATATGCCAGCGCAAGCGTGTGAGCGCTCACCAAGACACGCCCGAAGGGGAACGCGACTGGATCGCGATGTTCGGACCCGTCAGTGAGGAAGGTGACCCCAGTACGGTCGGCAATAACTTGTAGCACTGTTTCGGTGCCGCCCGTCGCGTCCCACATGTCTTGGGCGCCACGATTTTCACTGACCAAGATCGCTGCGGCCGCGTCTCGCATCCACTCGAACACTTTCCCATGTGATTGGTACGCGTCGAAAGAGATCCAGGCAAGCAGTGGTTTGAGAATGCTGGCGGAGCGGAACAGCCACTCCCCCGAGTCGCCAGCCAAGCCTTGTCCGGCTGCGAGCGCACCGCTTATCCAATCATCGCCTTCCATGGCGCCCCACACGGCAACTGGCGTGACGCTATGCGTCGTGTCCTGGCTGTTTCCAACGTTCTCATTCACTATCATCGTCCCCCGTTTCTCGATGCGAGTGGAGGACGTTCTCGAGCTCTCTAATAAGTCCGGTCTCATCTCCAACCAACGATTTGGTGGATTCCATTCTATCGAGGAGAGTGGCGAGAACCTTCTCTTCGACGGTTCCCACGGAGAACGCGTAGTAGGCGTTGGCGGCTTGTCCGTCGCGATGGGCGCGCCCTTCAATTTGGATGGCTTGGATCCCTGAGTAGCGTGGGTCATGAACAATGAGGGAGCGAGGATTATTGCTTGCTTTCGACCCGTCGGCGAGAAGTTCGGCTTGGTGGAGGGAGAATCCTTCCGCGGGGGTAAACAGGACAACTCGAGCGTCACCACGCTGGAAGCGCAGTCGTTCGCTTTCCCGATCAGCCGGATTCCTCCCATCCATCACGGCGACCTTCACTTTCGCTGACTCGAGGCTCTCCTTGATCGCGTCCAACGTTTCAATAAACTGCACGCTGATGGCGACCTGATGGCCATTCGCGAGCAGGTCGAGGGCATGCGCCGCGGTACCGTCCACTCTAAGGAGGCTTGCTTTTTGTCGAAAGCGCAGTTGTGCGACAAGTCCGCCTTTCGGGTTTTTCCCTCGTTGCATTAGTCGCATTTCTCGGCGAAACTCGGTCCACGCGGCGAGATACCGAACCCTGTTCACGTGCGACAAGTCGACGGGGAGGAGAATCCTCTGAACTTCGGGCCATCCGGCGATATCGGTGGGGAGTCGCCGCATCGCCACCGGGACCCGTCGATCGAACAGGAGTTTACGCATGTGGGAAATATCGCGTTGCCGTTCGGCAGGGTCGCCCGTCCACTCCCATTTTTTCCATCGGGGCTCGAAGGTGACGTGGAATCCCTGTTCCTCCAGCCACGGCCCGAAGTCGCGCAACTCGGAGGCTTTGCTGCCGGTCACCTGCGCGAGAAGAGGAGCGAGGTAAGACAGTTCGGTGGGGTTTTGCCCCGCGGTGGCAGACAGCCAGAGGACGAACGGGGCCTCGGCAGCGGGCTTGTGGTATTTGGCGATGCGCGCAGCCGCCATAGAACGTTGCGCGCTCATGTTCTTCAACTGGTGCGATTCGTCAAACACCACGACATCCCAGTCGACGAGGGATTCCCCGTCTCGCGCGGTGCGTTGGTTTTTCGTGCGTTTCCGTTTCGCCGAGGCCGCTGATTTAGGGGTGGAGAGCAGATGTTTTAAGCGATCGTAGTTGATGACACAAAACCGCATATCGGATGGTGGGTTGATGTCGGCGATAGTGCGTCGCCAATGGGGGACCACAGCGAGAGGGCATACGATCAGAACCCGCTGAGTGGGTCGGACCATGCCCATGAGCCGGATGGCGAGCCCGGTCGACAAGGTTTTCCCCACCCCCACGTCGTCGGCGAGGAGGAACCCCCGGGCGCCCGCTTTCGCAGACCGTAGGATTGCTTTCACGGCCACTGTTTGGTGTGGTCGCGGTGTGAACCCGGGTCCGATGGTATTGATTTCACGCAGAATTGAACCGTTTATGTCGTCTTCAATCCAACGCTCCCACGAGTAGGGCGCGCTTCGATAGGGGGAGAGTGTTGCTGGGAGGGGACCCCCGGTGTACACGTGTGCTCGTTTACTGGGGTTCCATTCCGCGCCGTAGTGTCCTGCGATAGCGCGTTCTTCAAAGGGAACGTTCAGTATCCAGGTTCTCTCGCTCACTGGTGGTGCCCCGTTCAGTAGCTTGAGTAGTTGTCGAAGCGGGAGTATTTCCCTAGCCAGGTGAGAACTACTTGTCCGGTTGGTCCCGCGCGTTGTTTGGCGATGATGACGTCGGCTTCCCCCGCGCGGGGAGACTCGCGGTCATACGCGTCTTCGCGGTGGAGAAGCATGACAACGTCAGCGTCCTGTTCGAGGGAGTTGTGAACGACAACTCCTTCTGCGAGGAAATTGTGGGGTCCGGGGACGGTCGCGTCAAACACTTCCTCGTGGGAGACCTCTTCAATGTTGGTGATGGGGTCCCAGATGATGGGAGTGCCGACCTCGGGGCTGTGTGCGAGAGGAATGTGGCCCAGGATTTCAGGAGCGGCAGCAATCTCGTCGCCGCGACTGTATGCCTCCAATGGGGCCCAACCGTTTTTCCCATAGAGGGGGTGGTTGCGGGTGGCGTACAGTGTTCTGCCGTTTAGGGTAGACAGTCGGAACACTGTACGGTGACCCGTGGAGAAGACGTGGCTCATGATGGCTGGGTAGAGGCGATGGTTGGGTCCCATTGCCCATACGGGGATTTGTTTTGCTTGAGAGTCGTAGAGTTCTCCCATGGTGATCCACGTGTTTGTGTCGGATCGCAATACTCTGGTTCCGCGGGTGAGGCAGCCTGATTCACGTAAGTCGGAGATGACGGGTTTCTTGTCTTGCCGCTGTTCCGGCCCACGGTTTAGCTGGCTCAGCGCGATCACGGGCACGTTCAATTCTTTCGCCAATAGTTTTACCCCGCGAGAGATCTCTGACACTTCCTGCTGGCGGGAGCTCGATGGGGTGGCGGAGTTCATGAGCTGGAGGTAGTCGATGACGATCATGTCTAACCCGTATTTTCGCTGCCAAATCCGGGCTTTCGCTCGGATGTCAGCGATCGTCACGGTCGCATCGTCGTCAATGCCCAACACTTTGTCTTTCATGCGAGTGGATGCGCCCAACAGCTTCTGCCAGTCGGCTTCCTCTAGAGCGCCCATTACTCGGAGTTTTTTCGCGTCGACGAAAGCTTCCGCAGCGAGCGCACGCATCCCCAACTCTTGGTCGCTCATCTCTAGCGAGAAAATGAGAACGCTCTTGTCTTGGCGCACGGCCGCGTTGCGGGCGATATCCAAGGCTAGCGCACTGTTGTGGGTGGGAATGCTCGTTTCGCCCGCGAGGAACATGCCATCGTCGGCGTCCACTTCCACACATCGCACCGGAACACTGCGGGTTTCCCGCACCTCCATGATGCGCACCCACTCTTGGGCTCGCTCCGCATCACTGTAGTCAATAATTCGAGAACCCCCCGGATAGTGGCTCAACTCGCGAGTCGTGTGAACGGTCGTGGCTTCCATGTCGCTGCGAGTGCGCCACAAGTGATCAGCGTCCGCAACGATGTTGGACCCGTCGGAGAACGTTAGCTGGTAGCACTCGCGATCGAACATAACGCGCGTCGCACCCAACACGGTGACCGGGCGCCCCGTGGGGGACAGTAGTTGTTCGCCGGGTTGTATTTCCCCCATGGTGGTCCAGCCGGTGGGGGTGGGCAGTGGGGTGTCGAGGGCGAGGGCTTTCCCCATGCCGGGGCGAGCAGCGATGATGATCATCTGCCCGGGTTGTAGGCCGGTGAGTTGGGAATCCAAATCGGTGAATCCTGTGGACACTCCCTTCACTGCTCCCACGGTTTGGAAGGTTTGGATTTCGTTGAGGGTTCCCGCGAGCACATCGCCGAACGTGGAGAGGTCGTCGCTGACGGTGGTGTTGGACAGTTTGTCGAGGTCTGCGCGAAGTTGTTCGATAATGGAGGCGGGGGTTTCCCCGGCGCCCGGTTGAGCCAACTGTTGGGCTCGCACACCCAATACGGCTACTGAGCGGCGAGTGGCTGCTTCTTTGACGGCTCCCACATAGAAGGTGAGGGAGGAGGGCGCGGGAGCAGTGGAGAACAGTTCGGTGAGGTAGATGCCCTCGCCGGGGATCTGTTTGAGTTGGTCTCGTTTTACGAGTTCAGCGGCGACGGAGGGGACTTCGACGGGCTTCTCTTCATCGTTGAGGGCAGCGACCGTCTCGAAAATAAGCTGGTGGTGGGGGTGGTAGAAATCTTCTGGCTGTAGTCTGCGGCGGGCTTCGGTGAGGAGTTCGGGGCGGTCACCGCTCAATAGGATGCCGAGGATTGCTTTTTCAGCACCCTCGTCGTGGGCGTGAGCCCCAGCGGTCTGTTCCGACGCCATGTGTGAATCCCTACAGTGTGTTTCGTGACGTGTGAGCCGAGTGGACGGGAGTCTTCTTCGGCTCACACTATTCCTCTCGGCCACACACTCCCCTCAATTCTTGCCTCAGGGTGTGGTATCGAGTGGGTGTCGCGAGGGCAGGACAACCGCTAAGGGCACTAGCAGCTAGCGTTCGTGGATGGGGCAGAAACCGAACGGGTGTTCCACGGTGTTAGGCATGAACCCCGCGCGCCCCGTGCAGCCAGGGGTCACCGTGCCCGGGACCGTGCGAGAGTTGAGTTTCGTGGCGGGAGCATCATTGAGGCTACTGCGTTTGCGGGTGGAGACACTGACAATGTATGCGGGGGTGATGTGATACGCCTGCCCTTTGTCGGTGACAACGAAATCATAGTGTTTCACGGAAGCAAGCCCTTGAAGGGTGACGGTCTGACCGCCTTCCCCATAGGCTTCCACGTTCACCCACTCTCCCAAGTAGGGGGTGAAGTCGATACTTTCCCCGGTGGAGATCATGAATGTGCTCGCGAGAGGTCCCGCGTATTTCGCGTACCCGAAACTGGGGGGATAGGACTTACCGATACTCTCACGCACTTGTTTCTCGCCGTCCTGGAAGTTGGCTGCTCGGCCGTCGGCGAGAATGCGTTCGCTCCCGCTCGTTTTGTCGGTCAACACCCAATAGCAGGAGTGGTGGTCTCCGGTGATGGTGACGATGAAGTGCGGGGTTTCCCACCGCCACGCGCTGCCCATGCCGGTGGCTGAGTGTGACCAGGGGATTCCTGGAAGCCCAAGGTTCACCCTACCCACCGCCCTTCCCGTGACACTGTTAGCGAGTTTCCGGCTCCGTGCTAGCGTCATCGGCGAGGGGAGAAAGTCGCCACGCGTATCCCCTGGAGGGAAAGTAGGACCTCTGCGGCAGGGATGTCTCCCTCGGTTTGCCGTTGAGCCACATGGGTCGCAAACTGTTGCCACACGTCAGGCGCCAGGTGGGGCAGTTGCTGTTGCCCACCCAAAGCAGCAGCCAAGGCCAAGGGGACCGCCAAATCACCGCACCACACTGCCCGACTCTCGAGGATAATAAGCGCGTGTTCTGGTGCACGTATTGTCGTAGTTCGCGCCTTGCGGTTCTTGTTGCGAGAAGGGTAATAGCGGGCGACCGTTTTGTCAGGCATCACCTGTAAGAACTCATCCCAACCATGATCGCCATAGAGATAGTCGATCAGGTGCGCGGGGCCAACTGACCTACCCCGGCGGTAGTGTCGGTCAATCCAGTTGGCGAGGCTTTGATGAGCGGCAGGGCGCACTGTTTCGGCTTGCCGTCGTCGCTCCACTGCGAGGGCGAAGCAGCCGGGGCACACAAGCTTGTCATCCGGCCACCGTCGATAGTGCCGCGAGGGAATCCATTCATCGCAACCAAGCGTGGCACACCCCTGACGCGGGTAATTGTCGAGGATCGCAGTCACACCCTCACTATACTCTGTGGGCACCATGTTTGGCAAGCCGCTGACCAGCGGGGGAGAAACTTCTGTCACATTTGTGTGGATTCTCGTGTTTCGAGAGGTTGCGAATACCGATACCACTAGTGTATAGTGATAGTAGTGTGTGAGCCTGCTGGGACAGCGTTCTGGTTGGCTTGCATCCCCGATGGAATACTGGAGCCCCAACATTATGGCACTGTTTACGAGTTTTGATGGCGTTGACAACAACGGTATCCGCGCTGAAGTGAACGTTCAGGTGGGAACCGGACGAGTGAAAGAAATCGTCCCCCGCGGCAAGCCCTCCCCCGACGGCACATACCGCAACGTGGAGGTCGTCTTCGACCCCGACAACCCGCTATTGAAGCGGAAGGTTTACGCGCTGCTCGACACTACCGCCAGTGAACTCTACAACTACGCGCAAGAGGCTCTCGCCGACCAGCGCACCGTCACCTTCCGCATCGAATCACAGCGCAAGCGCGGTGTGGACCGCACCATCAGTTTCGCTGACCTACAGCACGCGGAACAGGTCGTGCGAATTCTCGCCGCCATCGACACCGTCATGTCACACGAGGCGAAAACCGATCCCGCGGAAGACCCCTCGAAAGACAACCCGAGCGCGCTCGAACAGAACCGAGCGAAAGCCACCGCTGTTTCCACCACCGTCGGGACGCCCGGCTACGATCGGAGCACCGTGCTCGCCGCGGTGGCTGCCGCTACCGCGCACAATGCGCAAGGGGTTGTGGATGCCCTCACCGCCCAAGCCCTCCTCGCGGGAGTAGAACCGGACGATCTCTTCCCCACCATCCCCGATTATGGTTCCGTTGAAGTCGCCCACGCGCTCAAAGCGGAAACCTTCGCCCTAGAACACCTTATCGAGTTCTATAGCGCGCCAGTCACCCCACGCTCTAAGGAAGACCCCGTTGAGGTTTCGGACAGCATGATTGCGCAAGCCGCAAGTCTGGGGCTCACTCTCCTGTCCGTGGCTGATGATATCCAGCAACGCGCCTGCCGCCTCACCGAGGCGGACCGACGCCAAACCTCCTACACGCATGCCCTCGACCTTGCTCTCAACGCGATCGACACCCGCTACAACTTCCCCATTGGGCGTGACGAGGAAGAAATCGCTTCGTGGCGCGACAAGGTTGTCGGGGAAACCTCCGAACGGCTCTACGGAGTTGGCTGCATCGCTTATGGCCGACTGCCGGAAAGTGATACCCACGACGGTGAGACAGCGGTGCATATCACTAACACCAGCCCTCTCGAGGCTCCCCCTGCCACCGAGCCCCCGCACGAGGAGGAACCGCGCCCTGTAGACACAGTGCCTGCTGAAGAAGCGACCACGAGCACCCCTAGCCCAGTCGAAGCTCCCGCTGAGGACGAAGTTCTGTCCGTTGACGAGGTAGCCGCAATGCTGGACGCCACCGTAACCGAACCCACAAACGCTGAGGTTGCCGCTGACGCGGCCAGCGAGACTGTCTCCCTCGGCTTTCAGCCAGTTAGCCCTCGACTGTCGCCAGACGACGCTGGTTTCCAGGCTCCCGATGCCGACCTAGTGGGACGCATTCGAGCCCTCTGCTCAGATGCCAACATCAGCGACTTTGCCGCCATCTCCAACTGGTTGGAAGCCAACGTCGGATCGCGGAATGCTCGCACGGTGCACGCTCCCCTATTGGAGGAGTTCGCCACCTACTACGAGACGCAAGGCTCTGAAATCGTCAAGCGAGACGTGATTATCGCCTAACAGCCGTCAGACACAACAGCACTCCAAAACACTGTACGGGAGGATGGGGGTGTCCCGTACAGTGTTTTCCGGGTCAACCCCCAAAACACTGTACCGAGCATCCCGAAAGCCTCGTACAGTGTTTTCGAATTCGAGTGGGCGTGAGCGCCGATAGCCTGACAATGGCCAGACGAGGATCGAAAAAGCAGACACCGAGCGAATGCTCTTGGTGTCATGCTCCAATACCCTCGCCACCCCCACACGCGTGCCCCGAATGCGGTCTCAACCCTGTTGCTAGGCAATATCGCATCGTTGATGAGGCCATCGCCCAACAGATTTCCAAGGGCTACCGGGTCACCCCACCCGCGCGCCCCGCAGCGAAACGAACGGCACCCCCGACCGGCACACCTACTGCAAAAGCCGCCACGGCTAAGAAGTCGACCGCCAAGAAGACCACAGTAAACGACACTAAGCCCGCGACGTCGAAACCCGCCGCCAAACCTGCCTCGAAGAAAACCACAACGAAAGCGAGCTCAAAACCAGCCAGCGCACAAACAACGGCCGCAAAGACTGCGGACACTCCCACCCCTAGTGGCGCCACCACGGGGAGGGCTCCAGCGCGGCGGACCGGGGGAACCGAAAAGGCTCCCGCAGCGAAACCCTCAAAAAGCCGGTCCACTCACGCTCGCGTGAAACCCTTCAACACTGAACCCCTCGGGCAACCCGTATGCGGGGTTGACCCGGGAGCCCGCTACGTGGGTGTTGTTATCCGCGATGGGGACGTGGTTCTTCACGCATCAACACTAGTCCGGCCCCAAGACATGTCCGGAACCGACTGGGCCCTCAACAGTGTCAAACAGATCAAAGAGATTCTTACAACCTATCCCGACATCCCTATGGGTGTTGAGGGTGTGAACGATCCGAAAGGGTTCCACCGGGGGCAACATGCAGCCATTAATCCTCGTGACATTATTAGAGCGGGAATAGTGTTAGGCGCTGTCGTCGCCACTTGGGATAATGCAATCGTTATTCCCCCGGGCGGCAATGGTTCTCAACATGCAAGTCACTATCCACCCGCTATTGTGGGTCGCCGCTCAAAAGAACTCCCTGGGGACTCTCAGGGAGCTGGAACGCGGGGGCACGAGCAGTCCGCTTTCGACGTCGCAGGGAAGACAGCCGCGAAGGTATACCCCGCCCCACGGCAACGAATTACCACCAGATAGCCGCAAAAACAACTTGTTCACACAATTTGTTTGACATAATGCTATTGTTGGGGCTACACTATGGGTATGAATACGGTAACCGACTTCGCGGCGATTGCGCCTGAACCATTGGGGGAGACGCTTAAAGTACCCGAAGGCACTAAACTTGCGTGCATCACGAACAAGAAACTGTTCCAAGATCCCGCGCTAGATCCCGACGAATACACATTCAGTATTGCCGATGCGAACGACCAGCGTCGCACCGCTTACGCGCAACTGGCTGCGGAATCTCGAGCCATCGCGAAGTGTGAAGAATGCCCGCTCCTGCAGAAATGTGGCGAGTGGTCCACCACAAAACACGTTTCTGGAGTCGTCGCAGGGAAAGCCTACCGAGACCGGCATGAACCCACCCTCATCGATAAATATATCCTCGGCGAAGAGCCCACCCGTCAGGAACTCATCGCCCTATGGCTGTTTGAGGACCACACCCTCACCTGGATGGCGCACCGACTCAACCTAAGCGTGAACACTATCGCCCGGGAACGCGACAAGATTCTCACTCCCCCGGAACCTCTCACCCCAGAGGAGCAATACGCTGCCATTCGCGACCGCTATAGTGAAGCAAGCGCGGCCATGTACCGACTCCTCGCGAACAGCGTCACACCCGTGGAACGCAGCATCGTTATGAACACCCTCGTGGAGAACACTCCCCTCGAGGACGCGCTACGCAGCGCACCCACCGATCGTAACTACCGCAGCGAAGAGTTCAAGATTCGCCGCGGCGCACGCACCTACGCGAAGAACCTACTGCGCTCCGCCCTACGGGACGAGAAGATTGCAGCTATCGACGTCGATGGTGTCGCGCACTATCGCATCGTCGAGGAAGCTTTCCGCCTCGCATGGGTCACCCCAGATGGAGCCGCGGACAGCGTCGAAGACCCTGTGCACCACACGGCAGCCTAAGGACAGGGGCGGAACCAGTAAAAAGGGCGGCTGCGGGCGGCCGTGGATCCCTAACAAATTGTTTTGTTGTGAAATGAACCGCTGGGGAGAGCGATAGATGCTTCATAGACCACAAGTATGAGGAGCTTAGGATGAGCGAGCAGGAAGCTTGGGACACTGTAAACAGTTGGGAAGAACTCGAAGAGGGTGCCGCGCCCGTGAAAACTGTCCCCGTCGTGCCCGCGTTCGCCAGACGGTTCCCCAAGCGCACCCTCGTGCTCGCCGGGGTCGCCGCGGGATGCGCTCTCATCTATGGCATTCTACAGTCCACCATCGCAACAGCCCCCGCCAACGCCAACGCCGACCCGAACGCTTTCTTCGCGCCCTGGCGATACGCAGCCATAGGAGTCTACTTTTTGTGGGCAATGATCATTTCCGCATCCGGCAGCCTCTTCTCCTGGCTATTGCACGTGCGCGACAAAGAGAACTCCCAGCGAATGCTCGCCCTCGCCATGCACAAACGGGCCCTCGCAAAGAAGCGAACCCCTAATCCCCACACGCGCAAACGCAAATAGGGAAACGCGGTCCACGTTCTAGATTGCACGTTGACAAGATTGTGGACCATGCTGTATAGTGGCAGTACACGCACGAGGACGGGAACATTGTGACGAAGGTGCACACCAGCCCCACGGGAGGCTGGACAGTTGAAGGTGACTCCAAACGTGATAACCAACACTCCCACGCTGGCCCCGAAGAACTCCCCCAGCGAACCCCCGCACACCTACGCAAGAAGAACCGACGAAAATGGTGTCGCGGAGTAGAAGGTGTAAACCACACGATGGTTATCACCCACGTGTACAACCTGGGAACCAATATCACCTGCGTCGAAGGTAACTGTAGCGAGTGCGGTATCTCCAACAATCGCCTCCTCAATCCCGACTACAACGCTTTCCTCGAAACCGTCAAAACGCTCCCCCACTCCCAACTCTGGGCAGGCACTCCCGTTCCCCTCCCCAACCAACACGATGAGACGAAGGAACCCACAGAAGGCGGAACCCCAAGAATTTCCTGAAAAACCGTTGGGAAACGAGTAGTGAAACCGTTTCGCTACCGATAACAGCTTTGTTGCTCACGCCAAACGGTTGGAGCAACAAAGACAGCAGAGATCAAACAGTAGTTAGGATAGAAAACAATGGCTGGAGAAACCCAGATCACCATCAACGGCAACTTGACCGCCGACCCCGAACTTCGGTTCACCGGCAGCGGCATCCCAGTAGCCAACTTCACGGTTGCGAGCACCCCCCGCAACTACAACCAACAGTCCGGCGAGTGGGAAGACGGCGAAACCCTCTTCCTCGCATNNTGGCGACAGGCAGCAGAGAACGCCGCTGAAAGCCTACGCAAGGGCATGCGCGTCCTCGTTCAGGGCCGCTTGAAGGCACGCTCATATGAGACCAAAGAAGGCGCAAAGCGCACTGTGTTCGAGATCGAGGTCGACGCCTTCGGCCCGGACCTAACCCTCGCGACCGCCAGCGTCACCCGCGTCCCCCGCAACGGTGGGAACCAGGGCGGCCAGCAGGCCATACCAGGGCGGCGCCAGCGCAGCCAACGGAGCAGACGCGCCCTTCTAAAAAGACTTGGCGGACAACCCCCCTTGTCCCCCAAGAATCGAGCCCCCGCACGGAACACCCCCTGTCCCCCGTGCGGGGGCTCACCCAATTAGGGGTTAGCCAGAGAACGCCTACTCTTTCCAGCGTCCACAACGCCACTCGCGCCGATAGACACCAGCATGACTAGCAGAATCGCGCGGCACCACGACACCCGCACACTGATGCGCGGGTTTTCGCTGATAGAGCTCATTATCACTGTTGCCATTATCGCGATTCTCGCTGCAGTCGCCACCCCCATATTTCTCAACCAACGCTCGAAAGCAAGCCAGAGTGTTGCTATCGCCGATGGAAACGCGATCGCCAAAGAAGTTTCCACACTCATCACTGGCTACACAAATTTGGGAACAACTCCCGTCGCCAACAACGCCTGGCTAGTACCCACAGGAAACACTATCAATGTCACCTTTAGCGGAACCCCAACACCCAACACGCCCACCACCACAATCCCCACGCGCATCACCCCCGGAGTCGCCCTCACCAGCAGCGGATACACGGGAGGCGTCATCACCAATGGGGCCACCTGGTGTTTCGCCCTCACCAACGACAGCCAAACCGTCGTGTATAGCGATCGGGGCTACCAAGAAGATGACACCATTTGTGAAGCCAACGGTGTCACCTGGGCGGGAAGCGCCCTCCTCAATGCGAACCGAGCCACAGGCAGTGACGCCGACGGAAACACTGTCGGCTTCATTACCGCTGGTCCCACCCTCACCTCAACCACTGAAGCAGCACACCAGGGCACACGCAGTGTACGAATGAGCGTCGTAGGGGGCGGAGTTGACCGACTCTCCGCGGGAATCGTAGATGTGCCCGTCCAACAGAACACCAGTTATACCGCTACCGTCCGAGTGCGGGGAGCGGCTGCCGAAAACGACGGGGTATCCCTCATATACCGCTGGTATGGCAGCGGCGGTGGGACTATCGGATACAGCAGCGCTGGCCCCGCCGTCACCCTCTCCCCCACCGGCTGGACCCAAATCTCTCACACCGCCACCAGCCCCGCAGGAGCTACCGGGGCGGGGGTATACATTTATCGTTCACCGCTCAACACGGTCGCCCGCGACTACTACATGGACACGTGGACGTTCACCCAAAACTGACCACCCACGCCGCCACACTCCGGAACCCGCGGGTGAACCCGAGAACCCGGCTCCCCCACCGATACCACCTTTCCCCGACCAGTGCCACATCTATTTGAGCGGCTGGAGCGGCGCATCGAAACGCCAGCCCGCACCCACCCAACTGCTCTCGCTCGTGCGCCCTGAATAGTCGCGCGGTTATCCAAGAGCGCGCGGGGTTCCCCCGCTAGCAGGCGAACCCGGTGAACAGCCACACGCCCATGCCTCAACAATCGAAACACCGCCAACGCCGATACCGAAACGCATGGCGAAAACACCCAAACCCACTCCCGAACCCAGCGCGCCCGCTGGTGATCCGGGAGCCGCTGGGGACCCCGCCATCACCGAAACACTCTCCCAACACCCCATTTTCAACCTCATCCCCGCCGACCCACTCCAAGAAGCCGTCCGATGGGCACTCGCAAACCCATGGATCATCCCCATCGCCCTCATTGTCACCTATATCGCCTACAGGGAAGGATGGAAATACCTCACCCAACAACTCGAACAACGTGGGAAACAACTCGACCCCCTCAAAGTCATCATCCGCCGCGGCAAACAAGTCCTCCTCAAAGAAGACTACTGGCCAGTCATCCAAAAGCCTCAAAAGCTCGCCATCAAACTCCAATGGCTCAACTGGATACGTCTCACCCGCACTACCCTAATCTTAACCCTCGTGTGGCTCATCGCCCCACCCACCAACTATCTTCCCCTCCCCCAAAACACGACCGACCAACTATGGCTCTATGGGCTAGCCCTCATCCTCGCCCTCTGGGTATTCCTGTCCCTCCACGCCAAAAAGGTCAACATGTACCGCAACCAAATCCGCACCCAAATGTTCAACGTCGCCCAAAGTGAACTCCGCTATGAGGGCGGCGCTGAACTCGCCATCACTGGATACATCAACATCACCGAATGGCTCGACCTCTACCAACCCGGCGAAGTCCACGTCGCTTACCCCGCCAAATTCCGCAGCGAAGACGAACGCGCACGAGCCGCCTTCGAACGCAACTTCACCGGCACCACCAGCGAC
>CXWK01060539.1_pt1 | contig 17451 bp, 16 predicted proteins | sample 590851 | NCBI WGS metagenome assembly CXWK01 (sample SAMEA3498364, study PRJEB10139) | wastewater metagenome | biome: wastewater treatment plant; material: activated sludge | place: Denmark | collected 2014-08-01 | reverse complement strand
GACTGGCGCTTTGAGGCGCACCTGCAGTCACTGACGGACTGCCGGGTGAGCGTGTACGACCCCACGGTGACCCCCCGCTTCTGGGCCCGGCGCGCGGCCGGGCGCCTGCGACGTCGGCTGACCGGCACGCTCGACCTCGATGTCCTGCGGACCAACGATGAGTCGGGCTTTCTGCGTTACCGGCGCTTCTTCGCTCACCGCCACCGGGAGCACATGGCGGTGCGCGTCGGGCCGGGTCCGGGCGAGGCCTCGCTGGCTCACATCCTTGATCGCTATCGCGACCGGGCCGTCTTTGTGAAGATGGACATCGAAGGGGCCGAGTGGCAGCAACTGGATGCGCTGATCGAGCGTCAGGATCGCATCGTGGGGGCGGCCATCGAGTTCCATGGTGTGCCCGAACGGATGCCCGAGCTCCTCGCCTTCGTCGCTGCCGCCACCTCATGGTCGGTCATCGGGGTGAGCGTGAACAACGTGGCTGGGGTGGACGAGACGGCGACGCCGCAGGTAGTCGAGGTCAGCCTCGCCCGCACCGACCTGCTACGACTCCGACCGGCGCAGGGACACGCCACCACGCTCCCGCGACGGACCAACTCGTCACTCGGCCCTGCCATCGACCTGCACTTCGAGACCCGCAGGCTCGACCTGACCACCCCGGCTGACACGAATCCGCTGGCGCGACCGGGCCCAGCGCCCGTGGGGCCGCAGGGCATCGTGTTGTGCATCCCGCGCCGCTGCGGGCTCAACGACGTCCTGGTGCAGATCTGGGAGTCCTTCTGTTACGCCCGGGCGCAAGGGCGGCAGCTGTTGATCGACACGCGCCTGAGTGGATTCTGGGACGACCTCGATCGATACCTCGTCCCCACAGCGGAGACTGCCGCGGGGGCGGTGCCCATCGTGACTCACGTCAGCGACGCCGACATCGCGCTACTGAACGACCAGACCACGTATCCGGCGGACCGCCAGCGACGACTGGACTTCCTCTACCGCGACACGGCGGTGCGCACCACGGGGGTCCACCACGATCAGCGCCTGAGACGAACCCTGCAGTTCCCGTTGGATGCACTGCGGCTGCCCGCACAGCCACCGTTCCGAGCGGGAATGACCCGTCGATGGGAGTTCTTGGCCGATGCGGTCATCCACCAGCGAAGCGGCTACGACGATCACTGCTTCAGTCCACGCCCCGAGACTGTCGTGGTTCATCACCGCAGTGGCGGTGGCCCGCAGTCCATCGACGCGCTGCGCCTGTTCACCTTCACCGATGCGATCCGGGCGGCAGTGCGGGACGCATTGGACCGCTGCGGCGGGGACTTCGACGCCATCCACATCCGCAACACCGACTTGCGGACCGACTACCGCGACGTTCTGCTTGGGGTCGGGCGCAAGTCGGCGGGACGGCGCGTCCTGGTGTGCAGCGATGATGCCGCCGTCATCCGCAACGCGCGCACGATCATGGTCGACTGCGACGTGATCACCGCCACTGAGACGCCCGACACTGGGGGCAAGCCGCTGCACAAGCTCGGCGCCCACCGAGATGTCGCCACCCGCCGGCGAGTCAACACCAACATGTTCGTGGACCTGGTGTGTTTGGCCGCCAGCCGGACTCTCACGGTTACCGCGACGAACCAGGGGATCACGTCCGGGTACTCGCAGTTGGCCCGACTGCTGCACGACGACCCCGAACTTGTCCGGCAGTTGCTCACAGCGCCCGCTGCCCCCCGCTCGGCGTTGTCAGGTGACCGGATGCGGGTCGATGGGCAGATCACCGGGGCGCGGCAGGTAACCTCGGCACGGTCACCGGGAGGGGTGCCATGAGCGAACGCGAGATCTGGCTACGCGATCCAGCAGCTGCTGTGGCCGAGGACTTCGGTGACGAGGTCATCGTCATGAATCCGACCTCGGGCGCGTTCTACTCGCTGCGCGGCCGCGCCGCCGATCTGTGGCGCGGCTGCGCCGAGGGCGCCGATGTGGCGGTCATCGAGTCGATGGTGTCCCAGCACGACGCCGCCGAGGCCGGGCTGATGACCGACATGCTGACGGAGTTCCGGAGCACGGGCGTGCTATCGACCGGCCCGTCGGCCCGGCCCGCCGACGAACGCGTGATCGTGTTGGGGGACGAGCCGGCGCAGTTCACCAAGAACGAGGACTTCAACGACCTGATCCGGCTTGACCCGATCCATGACGTGGATGACCGCGGGTGGCCGTTCCAGAACTAGCCGGCCCTGCGACATCGGTCGCGGCGCGTGCGGTTATCGCGGGTGAGCCCTGGCACATCACCGCACCCGCCGACCTGGCGCAGGTGGTGCGCGTGGCGGTGGGTCATCTGCCCACGTGGTCGGTCGCGCCCGATCCGATGACGCTCGATCTCAGGGCCGCCCCCATGGACACTGCCTCGCCTGCTCCGACGTCAGGCACCGTCCAGACCCGCACCGGAAATGTGGTGCGGCAGGTGTTCCCGGGAGTCCAACTGCGCTACGACGCCACACGCGCACAAGCCGCAGTCGTGCTGCACGGCGACGCCGTGGGGACGGCTATCCGCACCGAAGTGCTGGCTCGGATGATCATGCTGCGGGCGGCATCGCGCGGCCTGGTGGCGTTGCACGGCGCCGCCGTCGGCGGCAACGGCCGGTACTGGGTGATCCCGGCCGTCGGTGGCACCGGCAAGAGCACAGCCACCGCGGCTGCGGTTGTTGCAGGCTGCCAGGTGCTGGGCGACGACCTGCTGCTGTGGGACCCGACCAACGGTGACCTGCACAGCGTCAGCGGCACGCTGCGGCTCACACCCGACGCGACGGCACGTTTCGACAACTCGGAGCTTGCCGCGGCCGGTGTCACCAACCTGTGGGATCGCCATGACGGCAAGGTCGTCATGCGCATCCCGGCAGTGTCACTGCGTGCCCGCGGAACCCTAGCCGGACTGCTGCTGATCGGGGCCGAAGCACCGCCCCCAACACCCGCGGGCGCACTTCGGGCGCTGTCGAGTTCACTGTTCCAGTTCACTCGAATCGGGGTCGATGCGGGCCCGGCCGCCCGGGCAATTGCGGATCTGTCGCGCCACGTTCAGATTCGCTCGCTGCGTCGAGACCCCGACTTGAGGCGGTGGGGACTCACGTTGGCCCGGTTCGCCGAGGGGTCGCCGTGAGCGCATCCCCATTGCCGCCGGTGGTCCTCATCGTTTTCAACCGGCCGGACCTGACTGCGGCCGCTATGCAACGACTCGCACGAGTTCGCCCCGAGCGCCTGCTGGTGGTGGCAGACGGACCTCGGGATGCCGCCGAGGCCGGCCTATGTGAGCGGACTCTGGCCACCGTTCGCGACGGCATCACGTGGCCCGGCCAGGTCGACTGGTGCGTCAGCGACACGAATCTGGGATGTAGCGAGCGCGTCAACAGCGGGTTGGACTGGGTGTTCGAACGGGTCGATCGCGCGGTGATCCTGGAAGACGACATCGAGGTCGCCGAGGGCTTCTTCCCGTTCGCCGCCGACGCGCTGACCCGGTGGCGCGACGACCCGTCGGTGGGTGCGGTGTCAGCGCGCAACGAGCTCATCGACTTCGCGCCTGCTCATGGCGCCCTGCTCGTGCGACGCTGCGGCATCTGGGGGTGGGCCACCTGGGCCGACCGCTGGCAGGACTACCGGACGCGGTTCCCCGAGGCCGAGCCGGGCCTGCTCGACCTGCTGCCCCACGACCAGGCACCGCTGCTGTCGCGCCTGCACGCCCACTTCCTGACCCGCCGGGAGTGGGAGACCAGTGGGGTGTGGGACATCGCCTGGACCGCGTGGCAACTCACCCACGGCCAGCGCACCGTGGTCCCGCCCGGGAACATGTCCGTCAACCACGGGTTCCGCTCCGACGGCACCCACACGGCGGTTGCGGGCGACCTGCGCGGCGCATTCCCGCTAGTACCGGCCGATGCCACCCGGCCCGACCCCGGGGTCGACTACGACGACGCGGCCACCCTCATCGACATCATGATGCTGTTCGCGCAGCCGCGTCGCTGGCGGGTCATGGCCGAGGCGATGGCGCAGTCCGAGGCGCCCGAGGCCATGCAGATCATGCTGGAACCGTGGCGGCGGCGGTCGGACTCCCAGGCCGCCTTGGAAAAACTGGCACGGCACATCGACAGCCCCCATCTGGACGAGCTGCGGGCGGCGTTCGCGTGACGGCGTCACTGTCGATCATCCTGGTGACCCGCCGGGCAGGCGAGTTCATCGAGGACACCATCGCCCAAGCGCGCGCCGCCGAGGCAGAGTTCGGAGCTGACGTCGTGGCGATCGACGCCGACTCCACCGACGGCACCTGGGAGGCGCTGAAGGCGCAGCCGCAGTGGGACGTGCAGCGGCAACGCAGCATCGGCCTCGCAGCGGCTCGCAACGAAGCCATCGAGCGGTGCCGCGGCGAAGTAGTGGCCTTTCTCGATGCCGACGATCGGTGGCTGCCCGGCAAGACAGCGGTGCAACTGCAGGCCCTTCACGACCCAGCCATCGACGTGGTCAGCTGCCAGCTGCGGCGTGTGGACCTGACGACCGACGTGGTCGAGGCCGGCGAGCCGCACCCTGCGATGACACCCTCAGGGTGCCTGTTCCGTCGAGACGTGTTCGACCGTGTCGGAGGGTTCGATCCGACCTACACGATCGCAGCCGACCATGAATGGTTCGTGCGCGCCGCGGGCCTGCGGACCGAGATCCTTGCCGACGTACTGCTGCACAAGGGCATGCACTCGGCGAATCTGTCTCACGACCGGTCGACGTATCGGCGGGAGCTGGCGCAAGTGTTGCGCACCCAGGGTCAGCGCAGCCGATTCCCCGGCGGTGCCGGCGGTGGCTGACCTGCGCGTGTTGCACGTGGTGCCGCGATTCCACGACGGCGGCCCCACCGCGAGTCTGTTGGCTGAGCAGCGCCACGGCCGCCGACTCGGCGCGGAGGTCGCGTTCGACATCCTGGCATTGGAGCCCGGGGGGTCCAGCCGCCTTGTCCTGCAAGCACTTCGGCAACGCCTGCGAGTCCACGTGGCTCCCGGCCCGGAACGCGAGACGGAACTGCTGAGCACCGCGGACGTCGTCGTGCTGGATTGGTGGAACACGCCGTCGATGTGGTCGTTCGTGGACCGGCACCGTGGCACGGCCCTGCGCTGGGTCCTGCACAGTCGGGTCAACGGCAGGTACGCGCCGCAGTTCCTGCCCGAGTCCCTGGCCTCGGCGCCGTGCCATCTGCTGCTGACCAGCCCCGACGGCTTTGATCTGCGGCGCGACGGCCAGGCCACTGTGGTCACCGACATCCTGGATGTCCCGACTGACCCGCCCTCTGTGGGGCGCGGATCGCGGCTGGTCCATATCGGCACCGTGAACGTCGCCAAGCTCGACCCGGCCGTCGTCGATGTGCACCGCAGCGCCACAGCCGCGGGGGCCACGGTAGCCGTGTTGGGCAGTGGCGGTGACGAGGAGCGGTTCCGGCACCGAGCCGAGCGACTGGGGGTGGCCGACCGGATCGCATTCCCCGGCTTCGTGGAGTCGGTCGACCCGTGGCTGCGCGAGGCCGTCGCGTTCGTGGCCCCGACCTCGCGGTTCACCTACGCCTCGTGCGACAAGACGGTGCAGGACGCGCAGCTGCGCGGCGTGGCGACGATCACCTACGCGCACTCCCCGATCGCTCACCTGGTGATCGAGGGCGCCACCGGGTGGCTGGCGCGCGACCGCGACCACTTCGCCGAGATCGCCGCCGAGGTCGTCACCGGCAAACGGTCGCTGCACAGTGCCCGTGTGGCCGCCACGGCTCAGCAGCAGCACGGACCCGACGCCAAGATTCGAACCCTGATGGAGGTGTACCGCCGGGTGGGTGCAGCGGCACCACGCCCGCTGGACGACGGCTACCCCGACCTGGCCGCATGGATCGACCTGCAATGCGGACCGACCTCGCGAGGGCCCGGCATCGCTGCGGAATCCGCCCGGCGCCCGGATCTGGTGGATCTGATCGCCGACGACGCCCTCTTGGACGCTCATCTGCGCTGGGCATGCGAGGGCGGAGTGGCGCAGTTCCTGTCGGCCTTCGGCCCGGACACCCTTAACGGAATCGGGCCCTTGGCGCCCGGTCGTCAGTGACACTCGACTACTGAACGTGTGGCTGATCGTGAGGGCTCGATGGTGAGCCGGTATCGTCAGCGACGTCGACCATGGGAGAGACCGATGACGTCAGGTGACCTAAGGGGAACGCACCTGATGTTCGTGACGGCGGTCCCCACAGCAGCCTTCCGTTACATGGCTCCGATCGCAGTAGCCGCCCGACGAGCGGGGGCTCGCACCAGCCTGGTCCTGGGTGCAGGGTGTGACCTGACGAAGCCGCCCGGATTCGATGAGGTCCACACGATCCGAGCCCACCGCCGCCGGGGCCCGATCCGCATCCGGCAGGCCGCGGGGGACCTCGCAGCGCTGGCCGACCGCGAAGGCGCCGACCTGCTGCACCTGCACACCCCGTTCTCCGTGATGTTGGGGCGCATGGCGGGTCAGATCGCCGGGATTCCTTCCGTGGCCGTGATCCACGGCACGCCACTGGACTCCCGCGGTGCGGGCTCCCGGCTGTTCTCCGCCGTCGAGGGCCGCTGGGCCAAGACCGCGACCCGGATCGTGACGATCAACCAAGAGGACTTCGAGGCGTACCAGCGCTTCGCCCCGCAGATCCCGGTGTCCCTCGCGCCCGCCGGTGGGGCCGGGGTGCCCATGCCCTTCGTCACCCGCGCTCGCCCACCACGCTCGCAGCGGCCGCTGGCGTTGTTCCTGGGGCGACCCGCCCAGGGCAAGAACCTGCCTCGATTGGTCGAAGCGTGGCGAATAGCGCGCCGCGAGGTCCCCAATCTGCGGCTGCGCGTCATCGGTGCGCCGGCGGAAGGGGATCAGGCGCCCGAGCCCGTCGACAGCGGGGACTTCACGCTGATCCCGCGCGAGCACGATGCCCTCACTGAGATCACTGCCGCCGACATCCTGGTGTCGGCCAGTGCCCGCGAAGGATTTCCCATGGCGGTTGCCGAAGCGATGTCCCAGGGGATTCCCGCAGCGGTTGTGACCAACCGCGGCGCACGGGAAGTCGCCCGTGGGGTCACCTCGGGACTGTTCCTCACCGAACCCACACCGCAGGCATTGGCGCTCGGCATGATCCAAGCGCTTGATGCTCGGGTCGAGTTGCGCCCCGGCGCCCCCGCCGCCTGGAGTCAAGCAGGTGTCGTCGACTTCCACCTGGCCGAGATCCGCGCGGCCCTGGCCGGGTTCGCTCGTGCCCCATCGGGCCGCGTCGGCGGTGGTCATGAGCTGCCCACCGGCCCCGGCCGGGCTCCCAAGGATGGTGGGGGTGAATTGCTACGCTCACCCAATCGACAGCCGGGAGGGCGCATGACGCAGGCAACGCGGATACGGATCAACACCCCCAACGTGGTGGGGGAGGAGTTCGAGGGCGAGGTCGTCGCGGTCAACCTGGAGTCCGGTACCTACTTCAGCCTGTTGGGCAGCGCAGCGGACATCTGGCGGTTGCTCAGTCGAGCCCCAGCAACGGCGGAAGCAATCGTCGCTGGACTGCACCGGTCGCTGGACTGCACCGGCGTGGACGTCGCCGCCGACGTCCAGCGTTGCCTCGCTGAGCTGAGCGGGCTGGATCTGCTCACGACCAAACCTGACACTGCTCCCGCTGTGGGAGTCGAGTCCGGTGATGACGAGATCGACCTGACCGAGCGCCGGCCCTACCAACCGCCTCGCGTCGAAGCGTTCAACGACCTGCAGGACATCCTGTTGCTCGACCCGATCCACGACGTCGACGAGGCGGGATGGCCGATGGCGGCGCCCCCCACCGACGCACCGCAGTAGCCCGTCGGAATGGCGTAATTCGCGCAGCAGGTCGCCGTCACCACCCGGCAGGCCTTCGAGGCCGCGCCGCAACCGGTCACACGCGACCTGGTCATCGCCGGCATCCCGATCCGGCTGCGGGCGACCGATGCGGATCTGCTGACGGCGTTCTCGATCGCACTGAACCACCACACCACGACGCCCTCGGCGACCAGTGGGGACGCCGTCTCACAGATCAACATCTGGTCGGCGTCAGCCACGGGAATCACTCGCCCCACCATGCCCACAGGACTACGTGATCGGGTGATCGCCCGCCGTGCCGACCTGGCACCGGGCGCCGACCACCACTTCGACTTCGACCCCGCCGCCCGCATGCTCACGGTCATGGANNGGTCGCGTGGACGTCTGCGTGAATAACTTGGCTGAGTTGCCCCAGTGGGAAACGGCCGCCCCCCTGCGAAGCGCGTTGGGATGGATCCTGCGGCGTCACGACCGGCACTTCCTGCACGCGGCCGCGGTTTGCGACGACAGCGGTGATGCCGCCCTGCTGCTGGGCGCGGGTGGGGCCGGTAAGTCCACCGCATCGCTGCGCTGCAGACAGGCGGGCATGGGTTTTCTGGGCGACGACATCTGTGCCGTGGCGCCCGGAGCCGATCCGGAAGTGTTCAACGTGTATGGAACGGCCAAGGCGGTCTGGTCGGACCACGGTCGCTTTCCGGACCTGACCGACTTTCTGATCACGGATCCCACGGAGTTCGGCTACAAAGCGGTGTACGCGGTCAACCGGTCGGCCGACAGTCGGTTGGTGGACCGAGCAAGGCTGCGGGTGCTGATCCTGGTCGATCGCACCTTGCCGCAGGGAACCGTGATCCGCGCGAACCCCGCCCGCGCGGTGACGCTGGTCGCCACGACCACGGCATCGTTCCTCCCGGGTGGCGGACGGCCGATGCTGACCGCGCTCGCCGACGTCGTTCGCCGACTGCCGGTGCTTCGGATGTCGCTGGGACAAGACCCCGAGACTGTTGCGGCGGCCGTGAGCGCCGCAATCCGCGACCCCGAGGCAGCCCTGCGAGGTGTTCGTGTCGACTGAGGTGTTGCACGTGGTGCAGCGACTCAGCAGCGGCGGCGCCGGGCAGGCGCTGCGGGCTCTGATTGCAGGGACCTCATCCGCTCGGCACCGGGTCGTGTCACTCGTGGCCGCCGAGCCGAGCGCGGCGCAGCGCCTGACCGCATCCGGGGTTGCTCTTGTCGAGTCGGCGAGCGAACCGGAACTGGACGCGCTGGTGGCATCCAGCGATGTGGTGCAGGTGCACTTCTGGAACACCCCCGAGTTGTATGACTTCATGGCGACGCCCCGCCACGCGCGAGTGGTGGTGTGGTCACACGTCGCCGGCCACACGCCGCCCCACATCGTCACGCCCGACGTCGCGTCGTATGCAGATGTCCTGGTGGCCACGGGCGACCCGTTCCCCGCCGCGATCGCCCGCCGAACCAGCGTGATTCGGCCGAATTCGCCGCACCGGATCCCTCCCGCCCGGCCCAGTGATCGGCACTCGCGGCCCTTCACGGTGGGTCTGTTCGGGACATTGGATGCGGCACGGTGTGACCCCGACGCAGTCCGCATCTTCGCGCAGGCAGCGCTCCCCGGATCGCGACTGCTCGTTGTGGGAGCCGGTGACCTGGTCCCGCGGTGGCGCGAACAGGTGCGCACCCTGGGTCTTGCCGATCGAGTCGAGTTCACCGGATTCGTTNNGGCGGATCTGGCCCTGCAAGAAGCCATGACGGCGGGAGTGGTGCCTGTCGTTGGAGTCGGAACCCCGGTGGCTGGCTTGGTTCGGCACGAGGTGGACGGGCTGGTGTCCACGGGGACGGCTGACTGCATCGCTGCGCTGCGTGCTCTGCACGACCGCCCCACCTGGCGCTCGCAACTGAGTTCAGCGGCAGCAGCGCGAGGCAGTGCTGACTTCACCCCGGAGTCCTGTGGCCGTCAGTTCGATGCGATGTACGCAGACTTGTGCGAACACCCGCCGGAGCTGCGGGGTATCCCCGGGTACCGGTCGCTGACCGGAGCGCAGCGGTTCCTGACAAGCCTGGGGTCGGCGGCGGAACCCTTCGTGGCCTCGGCGCGAGGGGGCGTCGCCGCGGATGACCGAATCAGCGCCAGTGGCCCGGCGCTCGTTGGTGCTGGTGCAGGGGGCATCCTGCACTACCGCGGTTACTACCCCCACGACCCACTCCTGCGCTACTGGGCCGGACTGGTGTTCGCAGCCGCGGGTCGCCCGGCCTTGGCGGCCGGTGAGTTCGCGTTCGCTGCTGCCCACGGCGTTGCCGCAGCCAACGGCCGATTGACCGCGAGTGTCGGGTCCCGGATCTGATGGCAAGGAGACTGCAATGACCGAGATCACCGTGGTGATGGCGACTCGCAATGCCGCCAGGTATGTGGCGGAAGCGCTCAGTAGCGTGACGGATCAAGCCCCGACGGCTGCCATGCAGGTCGTCGTGATCGATGCCGATTCCACGGATGGGACCCCCGACATTGTGCGCCGGGTCCCCGGAGTGAGGCTGGAGCGGCAGACGGGATCGGGGTTGTGGCAGGCGTGGAACCAGGCAATTGCCGCAGCCACAACACCGTTCATCGCGATGCTGGACAGCGACGACACCTGGGAGCCGGGTTCCCTGGCAGCTCACCTGCGGGCCTTCGCATCCGAGCCAGCCGCGATGGCGAGCATCGGCCGGACGCGGTTCTTTTTGCAGGGGGAGGTGATCCCCGCGGGGATCCGTCCGGAGATCCTCACCGGGAGTCACCGTGGTGCCGTTCCCGGCGCCACGATGTACCGCCGCGAGGTCTTCAACGCCCTTGGACTCTTTCCGCAGGACGTCCCCACCGCCAGCGATGTCGAGTGGTTCCTGCGCCTGCGGCAGTCCGATCTGGTGGTCGCCGAGCCAGACGAGGTGGTGCTCGCCAAGCGTGTTCACCCGGACAACCTGGGTGGGGAGTTCGCGCGTGGATCCCAGTACGACCGGGACCTGATCCGCATCGCGCGGGAGTCCTTGCTCCGTCGACGGGCAGTCACTGCCGACCAGCGTCCGGGGATCTCGTGACCACCAGCGCCACGTCGATCGTGCTCGACAGCCATCAGGTGCGGCCCAGCGCCACTCGTGTGGATCTGGCGGCCTCCCTGCGCGGTGCCCTGAGTCGGGGAACGGGACTCGCTGCGGGCAAGCTCGGCCTTTCCGAGCAGGCGCTCCTCGCCTATCCCTTCCTGCTGCAGCGATGCAGGTCAATGCGGCAGGAAGTGGCCCTGACTGCACAGACACGCCTACATAGCGCGGTGCAGATGGGGGTGTTTCCTTCGGATCGTGACGCGCTGCTGAGCTTCTCCACACTCCACGCGGAGGCCACGCGCTCGTTGGACTTCGTCGGATTGGTGAGAGGGCGACTCGAGGCGGACCTGATCCGAGAGCTGGGCATCACCGGCCGCACGCTGTCCTTGTACGACTTGGAGCCTGATCGCTCGATTCCCGATAACAGCGACTCCTGCTACCTGCCCGAACTCACCGGTCACCGCGTCCTGATTGTGTCGTCGATCGCGAAGCTGTTGTCTGAGCGCGCTGACCGAACGACGTTCGAGGCGGTGTGGGCCAAGACCGGCAAGCCGTGGTTTGCACCGGCGCAGGTCACAGCGCTGGAATTCCCCTACACCTACGACGTGGACACCCAGCGGCGATTTGGCCGGTCCGAGAATCTGCTTGACGCCATTGTGAATCGCATCGACCCCCGGACCTTCGACGTCGCCCTGATTGCGGGGTCCAGCCTGGGAATCCCGATCGCCTCGGCGATCAAGGCGCAGGGTCGAAGTGCGGTTGCGCTGGGCGGGTCCCTGCAGGTGCTGTTCGGGGTGAGCGGCAAACGCTGGCGCGAGGACCCGGTGTGGCAACGCGACCACATCACCGATGCGTGGATCGATGTCCCCGCCCATCTGGTGCCACGGATCGCCAGTGATTCCGTCGACGGCGGTGCGTATTGGTGAGCGCGCCCTGCCCGGTCCCTGTGCTTCTGTTGGCGCACCGCCGTCCAGAACTGACTGCGCTTGTGTTGCAGCGCGTCCGTGCGGCACGTCCGACGCGACTGCTGGTGTCGATCGACGGCCCTCGGCCAGGCCATTCCCAGGACCGCGACGCCATTGCCGAGGTCCAAGGGCTCGCGAAGGCCGTCGACTGGCCCTGTGAGGTGTCTGTTCGGGTCGGCGACACCAATCTCGGTTGCCGATGGGGGCCCAGCGCAGGCTTGGACTGGGCATTCGAGTGCGTGGATCGCGCGATCGTGCTCGAAGACGACTGTGTCGCCGACCCCACGTTCTTCCGGTACTGCGCGGAGCTGCTCGACAGGTATGCCGGGGACGACCGCGTCATGGGAATCGGCGGGTACCGCAACGAAGGTCCCGATCTGGCGGATGGGCCCAGCTATGGCTTCTCCCGCTACACCGCGACGTGGGGGTGGGCCACGTGGGCGAATCGGTGGCACGACGTCGACGTCGCGATGTCGGACTGGGAGCAACTCCGGGACACGTCGTGGCTCTCCCATCAATTGACGGACCCAGTGGTGGAAGCTCATTGGCGGCGCACGTTCGACGCGATGACCGCGGGACTGGACGCCTGGGACTATGCCCTGCAGTTTGCGCTGTGGCGCAGCGGCCGCTTCTGGGTGCGGCCCATGACGAACCTCATTCAGAACGTGGGGTTCGGCGCCGATGCCACGCACACGGTGCAGGACGACAACGCTGCATCTCGACCAGCAGCATCGATGGGATTCCCGATGTGTCACCCGGAGGCCGTCGGAGCCGATCCCGCACGTGACGCCCACATCGAATGGACCGCCCACAGCGGGATCACCACTAGGCGCCTTCACGAGGCGGCCCGGCGAATCGCGAGCCGTCGAACGACCCGACGCCAAGGAGTCATCAGGTGACAGTCGCTCTGGATGTCGTCATCCCCATGTTGAACGCCCGCCCCTACATCCGAGCGGCCGTCGACTCCGCACTGGCGCAGACCGGAGCCGACGTCACGGTGATCGTCGTCGACGCCGGCAGTACCGACGGAGGGGCCGACGAAGTGCGTTCCTGGGAAGACCCGCGGGTCCGCCTGCTCGCCGGATCGCGGCCGCTGATGGCGGGGGCGGCCCGCAATCGGGGCGCTCAGCATGCCACGGCGGAATGGCTTGGCTTCCTTGATGCCGACGACGTCTGGCCGCACGCGCGCACCATGCAGTTGCTCGCAGGGGCCACGCAGCCACAACGGCAGATCCTCGTCGGACACCAGATCACATTCGCCGATGGCGTCACGGTCGATCCTGGGGCGCGCTATCTTCCGGCCGGCCATCCGGTGGGGCTCGTGGTGGGTGGGGTCCTGATGTCACGAGAGGCATTTCAGCGAGTAGGCGGCTTTGACGAGGACCTCCGCATCGGGGAATTCATCGAATGGATGGCCCGCTGCCGACGACTGGGCATGGACGAGGTCCACGTCCCTGCGGTGAGCTTGCTGCGTCGTAGCCACGCCACGAACACGAGCCGGGTCCGGAAGGGCGACTACGCCTCGGGCTACCTCGACATCGTCCGACATCACCTTCAGCAGCGTCGCCTGCACGCCCCAGGAGCCATCGATGGTCGCTGATCCGCAACCGGGGACGCGCACCCGCGGGCGGAAGGTCATGGCCGCCTCATTGGGTGCCATCAGCCTTTTCTGGGTGGCCTTGGCGGCGTGGGGCCTGAGTTCCCCGACGGGGTCGTCCCCGGACGAGGAATACCACTTGGCCCACATCTACTGCGCTGCCGGCGAAGCGACCTGTACGCCCGAAGGTGAACGGGTATACCCGTGCTTCGCCTGGAACCCGACGGTGACTGGTGATTGTGAGGCACGGGAAATCCAACCGGTGAGCCCTGCGCTGCGGCTTCACACCGAACCAATGGGGGGATTGTCGGCGCCCCCCGCAGCGGGGATCAGCGAGGACCGCCCCATGCTGTACCCGCGGATCGTCTCGGTTCTGGTCACCGACACACTCGCCGGCACAACGGTAAGCGTCCGGTTGCTGAACGCGGCTCTGGCTGTGGGTATGGCCGGCGCCTCGATCCTGCTGTCGCGCCGTCGGATCCGCACCGCGGTCGCACTCGGTTGGGTGGTGGCGTCAGTGCCCCTGGGCATGTTCATCGTCGCCAGCGTCAATCTGAGTTCCTGGGCGATCGTCGGCATCGCTGCCTTCTGGGGACCGCTGGTGTCGTTCCTACTCGAGCGCCGATTCGACCGGGTCTCGGTGGCTCGGATCCTGTTCACCAGTTGGGCGGTGGTCATGGCGATCGGAGCGCGCAACGACTCTCCGATCTACATCGGCTTCGTGCTGTTGGCGGTGCTGACGCTGACAATGCCCCGCCATCCGACCGTTCCGCAGCGGTGGCGGCTGTTGCTACCGGTCGGTCTCGGGCTGCTGTGTGCCGGGGTGTTTGCGATCGTGACGTCCGGACGTGCGGAATACGTCGCGACCGGCATCGCGCCACCGACAGTACCTGCCACCACCTACGACGTACTCCTGAGCAGCGTGACCATCCCACTCGACGCGCTGGTGCGTCCCCTACTGGGGTGGCTGGAACCCCCCATGCCGTCAGTGGTGAACGCGGCGGCCGTCGGAGTCTTCGCCGGCGTGGTCCTTGTGGGTGCAGGACTGATGTATCGACGCAAGGCCGTGGCACTGCTGCTGCTGATGGGGCTGATGGTCGGATTCATCCTGGTGCTCGGCACGCGCATGCCCTTGAATCTGCTGCAGCCCCGGTACTTCCTGCCCGTGCTGATGGTGGTGGCGGGGGTCGCGCTGCTCCCCTCGCTGCGGGGCCCGGTGTGGATGCCGACGAAGGTACAGACAGGCGCAATCCTGGCTGTGCTCACGGTCGCCAACAGCGTGGCGCTGCTGACCAATCTGCAGCGGTACATCGTGGGGTATCAGGGCACACTCCTGGATCCGGCGGCGTTGGCTGCGACTCCGGAACCGCAGTGGTGGTGGAACTCCGTGCCGCTGACTCCGTTCGCACTGTGGCTGGTGGGATCGGCCTGTTTCGCGGCGGCGGCGGGGGTGCTGTGGTGGTTGCTGCCGGTCATCACCACTCGTGCCGTGCGACCCCGACGAGTGGTGGATCTGCGGGCTCGCGATCGAGTCGCTGTCCAGCGGCAGTCGTGATGGCCGCCGAGTCACAGTCCCAGTAGTTGGGCCTGGTGATCGAACTGGGGGACCGCTGCCCGGACGTCGGTGAACGAGCCCACAGCCAGGAGTCGACCGCGATCGAGGTAGGCCACTTGGTCGGCGAGCCGAACCGTCGAGAGCCGGTGTGCGACCGTCACCGTCGTCACCGACGCCGGCAACGCTGCCAGTGCATCGGTGATCGTTCGTTCCGTGTCGGCGTCCAGGGCACTGGTGGCCTCGTCCAGCACCAGCAACTGCGGTCTCGGGTACAAGGCGCGGGCCAGTCCGAGCCGTTGCTGCTGGCCGCCACTGAGCCGGACGCCTTCCTCGCCGATCCAGGTGTCGAGGCCATTGCGCTCGTCGACCAACAGTCCCGCCAGATCTACTTGCTGCAGCACCGCACGGATCCGGTCGTCGTCCACCTGATCGTGAGGCAACGCCAGCGCGACATTCTCCCGGACCGTGCCCGAGACCAGTGCCACATGCTGGGGCACGTACGAGATGGAACCAGGGCGGCGTCGGATCGCCGCCGCAGGCGTTCGCCCGCCGATCAGGATGCGACCGGAGTCCGGCGCGAGGATACCCAGGATCAGGTCGTTGAGGGTGCTCTTGCCCGAGCCGGTGGGTCCCACGATGACGAGCGACCCGCCCACCGGAACGGTCAGGGTGATGTCGGCGATCGTGGGATGACCAGCGCCCGGATACGTGAACGAGACGTGGTCGATGACCACCGCGGGGGACTCGTCGTCGGGGAGTGTCACTACTTCGGGTGCCTGCTCGACGGGCGCTACCGGCGCTGTTGCCCGGGTTGTTCCTGCAGCGGCCCCGCGGGGCAGCGCATCGATCAACTCGAATGCCGGTCCGGCGACACCCGACGCCGTTGTGACCATGAGTCGACCCAGGTTCAGGCGCATCAACGCCGGTGTGACGCGTGACGCAGCCGCCAGGAACAGGGCCAGCGTGTTGAGGGCGGTGGCGGTATCGGTCGTCATGACCAGGCCACCCACCAGCAGGACCGCGCCGATCACCAAAGCGATCTCCATTCCGAAGCGCGGAATCGACTGCGCGAAGGCTTGATCGGCCTGGGCGTTGGCTGCGGCGGCCCGGCCGTCGGCCAGTCGGTCACGATAGAATTCGATCCGAGCGGCGACCGCGGTCTCGCGGTAGGTTGCGATCGCGTCCTGAACTGTGGTGATTCCGCCGATCTCAGCTTCGGCGAACGAGCTCGACGCCCGTGACGACCACTGCGCGATCAGCCGGTGAAGGACCAGCGACACCGCCACCAGGTACACCACCGCAGTAACTGTGATCACGGGGTCGATCAGCAGCAACGCGCCGCCAAGAATGACGAGTAAAGCGACCTCGGCCCACACCGCAACCGTGGCCCCGAGCAGTGCCAGCACGGCGGCGGTGAGCCCCGTCGTCAGCGCGAACGCATTGCGTTGACTGGACCGTTCTCGCACTGCCAGCAGCGGCTGATCCAGGAAGTCCCCCGACAACTGCGCCGACACCCGCGAAGAGCACCCGGCCAGGAATCTGGTGACGCGACGCGAGATCCATAGGCTGGCCAGGCTCTTGGCCACCAGGACCGCGGCCGCAAGTGCTGCCAAGACGCCTGCGGCTGACAGGGGCTCTAGGGACGCCAGCCCCGGTGCACTCAGCGCACCCGCCACGGCAGCGGGCAGGGGGCCATCCTGGGCGGTACCCAGCGCCACGACCATTCCGATGAGCAACACCCCGATCAGGTCCAGCAGGGGGGTGAGAGTCTGCAGGGCCACCATCATCCGCAGCCGACGACGTTCCGCGGTGGTCAGCAGAGCAAGAGATCGCCGGATGGCCGCGCGGTTGTTCACTCGCTCCTGCCCTCCGACCCGTCACCGATGATGCGTCAGTCTAGGGGCGCACTCCCTGTCTCCCCATGAGTTCGCGGGCTATCGACCGAGATGGAGATCCTTGGCAGGCCCACTTGCCGCCGCCAGGGAGGTGTGGCGGCCTCGCGGGCCGCCCGCGACAGGCCGCTGTCGAGTCGCACTGCACAACTTCCCGAGGGGTTGTGACGCGGGTTCAGGCGCCTTGGGTGAGTGCCTGGTCCGCGGTGATCCAGGGCAGATCCTGCGCCACGGCCTAGGCTTCGTAGGTGATCTGGCCCTTGAAGACGTTGAGACCGTTCTTCAGGTTCGGATCCTCGAGCAGGGCAGCGCGGTAGCCCTTGTCCGCGATCGCCAGTGTGAACGGCAGCGTCGCATTGTTCAGGGCGAACGTCGATGTTCGGGCCACACCACCGGGCATGTTGGCGACGCAGTAATGGACGACGTCATCGACGACGTAGGTCGGGTCCGCATGGGTGGTCGCGCGTGACGTCTCGGCACAGCCACCCTGGTCGATGGCGACGTCGACGATCA
>CXWK01023509.1_pt1 | contig 17452 bp, 17 predicted proteins | sample 590851 | NCBI WGS metagenome assembly CXWK01 (sample SAMEA3498364, study PRJEB10139) | wastewater metagenome | biome: wastewater treatment plant; material: activated sludge | place: Denmark | collected 2014-08-01 | reverse complement strand
AACTCTGCACCGATCATCGGTGTCGTCGGCTGTGGAGTCACTGGCCGCCGGGTGGTGGCCCACCTGATCGGTGCCGGGCACCGGGTGGCGGTCTACGACCGTGAGCCCTCAGCGACGCTCGGACCCCAACGCCAGGGGGCCGTCGCAGTCGGGGCGTTCGAGGATCTCCTCGTGTGCGACCTGGTGGTGCTCTGCCAGCCGGCGCCCCATGCGTCCACGGTGACCGAACTGATCGAGGAGCGCGTACCGGTGGTGTCGATCGGCGACGACCTCGACGACATGCGCGACCTCCTCGCCCTCGATCAGACGGCCCGCCTTCACGACACCCTGGTGTTCGCCGGTGCAGGCATGGCGCCCGGTTTGTCGGGGCTGCTGGCTCGCTGGCTGAGCAAGCAGCTACACACCCTGGATGAACTGCACCTTGCCGTCCACGGCACCGCCGGCCCGGCTTGCGCGCGCCACCACCACTACGCCCTCGGTCACCGGTCACTGGGTTGGCACGATGGTGAATGGATCGAACCGGCAGGTGGCACCGGACGCGACCTGGTGTGGTTCCCCGACCCCGTGGCCGCCCACGACTGCTATCGCGGCGCGCTTGCCGATCCCATCGTGCTGCACAGAGCGTTCCCCGCGGTGAGCCGGATCTCGGCGCGGGTGTCGGCCACCCGTCGGGACCGCTTCACAGCACGACTGCCGATGCTCGCGCCGCCTCATGCCGCTGGTGGGGTGGGGTCGGTGAGGGTTGAGGCCCGTGGCGCTGGGCCAGAGGGTGAACGGGTGACGGTGATCGCCGGCGCCGCTGCACCGACCGCCGACCTCGCCGCGGCAGTGGCGGCGACCACTGCCATAGCGGTCCTCGATCGGCACCCGGTGACACCATTGGCGGCCGGCGTGCACTGCCCCGGCGACGAATCCCTTGAATGCCTCGACCTGCTGGACCACGTCACCAGGCTGGGTGTGAGGGTGCAGGAGTTCACCGGCTTGGCGAGGGCTACCAGCTGGTAACAAGCCGGTAACCTGGCCTCATGGCTACCAACAGCCCGACCGCCGAAGCCCTGGTGGTTCCCTGCCTTCCCCCGGGGCACACGATGTTGTTGCCCGGGCGCGGCGAGGTGTTCTACCGCCACCATCGCCACCCGGACCCTGAAGCACCAACTTTGCTCCTACTGCACGGCTGGACGGCGAGCGCGGATCTCCAGTTCTTCACCGCCTACGAAACGCTGGCGGAGCACTTCTCCTTCGTCGCCATCGACCATCGCGGCCATGGTCGCGGCCTGCGCAGCCCTGATCGCTTCGAGCTCGTCGACGCGGCCGACGACGCCGCCCTTCTCCTGCGTGGGCTGGGCATCGAGAACGTGATCACCGTCGGCTACTCGATGGGTGGCCCGATCAGCCTCCTCCTCGCCTACCGCCATCCCGACCTGGTCAAGGGCCTCGTGGTGCAGGCGACGGCTCTGGAGTGGAGGGCCAGGCGGAGGGAGCGCTGGCAGTGGAAGACGGTGCGTCTCCTCGGGCCACTGTTGAGGTCGCACACCGTCGCCCTTCTCATCGGCCGGTCAATGAGGCGGATGCTCGGTCCCGATCATGCGATGACCCCGTTCGTGCCGTGGATGGCCGTCGAGTTTCGTCGCAACGACACCCACCAGGTGGTGCACGCCGGCCAGTCGCTCGGCCGTTACGACGCCCGCCGGTTCGCCACCGGTCTCGGCAAGCCCGCGGCGAGCCTGATCACCAGTCGCGACCGGCTGGTGAAGCCGAGCAAGCAGAGGGCCCTCGCCGATGCCCTCGGCGCCCATGTGGTGGAGATCTCCGACGACCATCTGGTGTCGCTGACCTCACCCGACGAGTTCGCCCGGGTCACCCTGCAACTGGTGCAACACGTCGCCGCCTGAGCCTCTCTCGGCGCTGAGCCGGGTTCCAAGCCCGGCGGAGCGCCGAAGTTGGAGTTAGTCGCGCTTGTCGAGGCGGGCGCTGAGCTCGTCGAGGCGGAGGGTCATCTTCTCCACGGCGCTGGTGAGGCGGTCCAGTTGATCCTCCAATTCGCCCGCGGTGGGCACGTCGGCCAGCGACATGCGCACACTGGCGATCTCGCGGGCGAGGAACTCGGTGTCGGCCTGGTTGCGCTCCGCGAGGCGGCGGTCGGTCTCGGTCTGGGTGCGGTCGCGCTGCTCTTGCCGGTTCTGGGCGAGAAGGATGAGGGGTGCCGCGTAGCTGGCCTGAAGGCTGAGCACCAGGGTGAGCAGAACCAGGCCGCGACCCCAGGGGTCGAACTGCCAGTCCGCCGGAGGGAGCAGGTTGAGGCCAACCCAGGCGACGATGACACCGGTCTGGTAGACGAGAAAACGTGCCGTGCCCAGGTAGCGGGCGATGCTCTCGCTGAACTGGCCGAAGGCATCGGGGTCGTAGTGCACACCCAGGCGACGGCGCTCGCGCGGAGTGCTGAGGTCGGCGCGGCGGGTCATCGCGGCNNGTCCTGTGGTCACCCGCCTGCGCTGACGCCAGCCCGTGGGCAGGGTGCGGTCGAGAACGTCGTCGACGGTGATCGCCCCGAGGAGGCGCCCGGCCTCATCGCACACCCCGATGGACAGCAGGTTGTAGCTGGCCAGGCGTTCGGCCACCTCGCGCTCGGGCATGTCGGGGGTGATGGTGGGTTCCTGGGTGACGCAGCGGCCGAGCTCCATCGCCGGCGGCTCGCGCAAGAGGCGCTGGAAGTGGACGATGCCGAGGTACTGCCCGGTGGGCGGCTTGAAGGGAGGCTGGACGACGAAGACCTGGGCGGCGATCGACGAAAGCCAGTCCGGGTCGCGGATCTCAGCGAGGGCCTCGGCGACCGTGGTGGTGGGGCCGAGGATGACGATGTCGGGTGTCATCAGCGAACCCGCCGTGCCCTCCTCGTAGGACAGGAGGCGGCGCATGACGTCGGCGTCTTCGTCGTCCATCGCTTCGAGCACCCGGGTGCGCTGCTCGCCGGGCATCTCGGCCAGGAGGTCGGCGAGGTCGTCGTACTCCATCTCCTCGAGCACGCTCACCAGGCGCTCGATGTCGAGGCCCTCGATGATGCGCAGCTGCTCGGCCTCGGGCAACTCCTCGAGCAGGTCGGCCAGGCGCTCGTCGTCCATGGCCTCGGCGAGCTGCTTGCGCTGGGTGAGAGGCAGGGCCCGCACCACCCCGGCCACATCACTGGGGTGCATGTCGCGCAACCTGGCCGCCTCGGCGGCCATCTCGGCACCGACCGCGACATGGAACAGGCCGGCCACTTCGGAGACGTCGACGAGGCGATAGCTGGGCCGCCGGCGCAGGGCGCTACGTCGGGCGAGGCGCACCTTGGCGGGCTCCCACCAGTTCTGCTTGCCGTCGGTGGCAGCGCGCAGGGCGACATCGCTGACCGTCTCTTCGCCGAGGCGCTTGTCGATGACATCGCGCCCGATGATGATCTCTCCCGGCTTGGGCTTGAACGGGTTGAGGTCGAGATCCCAGCTGCGCAGGCGGGCACCATCGCTGTCGAGGGTGGCGACGCGGGCGGCGTTGACGAAGATCCGCCGCCTCTGGCTGGTGGCCACGAAGCCGACCACCCGTGAAGGGCTGCCGTTGGCGCCCGGGACGAGGACGATGTCGTCGAGATGACCGATGGCCGCGCCGCCGGCATCGAGCAGGGGCAGCCGCATGATGCGGAACGCGTAGATCAGCTCCCCTGCCATGGGCCAAGGCTACCCCTCACCTGGGATGACGAAGTGGCCAGTATCCCCACCCTTTCGCCCCACCCCCACCCCCGCGGGCGCGAAACCCCGTCATCTGGGTCGACCGGGCGCGGGACCCCGTCACAACTGCGGGTTTTCGATCCCATGGGCGCGAAGGACCGCCAGTTCGGGCCCCGACTTTTCGGGCCAAACGCCTACCATGCGCCCCTATGACGATCGTCCTGCTCCACGGAAACCCCGAAACCCCGGTCATCTGGCAGCCACTGGTGGCCGCCCTTGACCGCGACGACGTGGTGACGCCCCAGCTCCCCGGGTTCGGGTGCCCGGTGCCCGATGGCTTCGGGGCCACCAAGGAGGAGTANNCTCGAGGGACTCGTGCCCCACCACGGACCAGTCGACCTCGTGGGTCACGACTGGGGAGGGGGGATAGTCATGCGTGCCGTGGTCCTGAGGCCCGACCTGGTGCGCACCTGGGCATGTGACGTGCTCGGCCTGTTCCACCCCGAATACGTGTGGCATGCCTTCGCCCAGATCTGGCAGACAGAGGGGGCAGGCGAGCAGTACTTCGAACAATCCCTGGCGATGCCCGTTGCCGACCGGGTGGCGGCCTACGAGTCGATCGGCATCCCGGCCGAGTTCGGCAAGGAGTTGGTGGAGGCCGGCGATGAGCTGATGGGGCAGTGTGTGCTGGCCCTCTACCGCTCTGCTGCCCAGCCAGCGATGAAGGAATGGGGTGAGCACCTCGGCCCGATGGCCCTCGTGCCCGGTTTGGCGATCATCGCCCCCGAGGATCCTTTTGTGAACGGCCGCGACCTTGGCATGGAAATGGCCGACCGGCTCGGCGCCGACCACCATGTGATGGAGGGCCAGGGCCACTGGTGGATGCTCGGTGATCCGACCGGCGCGGCGGAGATGCTGCGAGACTTCTGGGCCCGTGCTTACTAGTCGAGCCGGACGACCTGGACTGGCGACTTGACCGGCGACCTGAAGAGGCAACCTGAAGGGGAAGATGTGATGGACCTGATGACAATCGTCTGCCCCCGCTGCGGCGCCACCGGCGACGAGCGTTTCTACGGACCTTGCACGGCTTGCCGGTCGGCGTTGAGGGCGAAGTTCCTGGGCGAAGGACGAGATGTCGAGGTCGCCGAGTACGTGCCCAAGATGAACGTCACCCCTAATGCGGTGGCGACGAAGGACGACTGAGCACCACGGGTCCGCGGCCGCAACGGATATCGCGGCCCGTTCACCTGGTGTACGTTCTCTCGTCACGGACCGTTCGCGGGGAGCACTTAGCGTCTCACCCGGCATCAGTCCACTACCAAGGGGAGACATCACCATGAAACTGAGTTCCAGAGCGGGCCGCAGGCTCGCTGCATCGTTGGTCGTCGGAGCACTGGTGCTCGGCGCCTGCGGCGACGACGAGGACTCCAGCCCGGAGACCACCGCCGCCGCCGAAACCACGGCCGCGAGCGAGACCACCGCAGCGAGCGAGACCACGATGGGCAGTGAGACCACCGCCGCGTCCGAGGATCCGCTGGCTGGCCTCGCTGAGGAATGCCAGGCCGAGGGCAAGGTCAACCTCATCGCCCTTCCCGACGAATGGGCCAACTACAAGGGCATCCTGGAGTCGTTCGGTGCGAAGTACGGGGTCGACCACCCGGTCCAGAACCCCAACGCGTCGTCGCAGGAAGAGCTCGATGCGATCGTCAACCTCGCCGGTCAAGACGACATGCCCGACTCGATCGACGTCAGCCCGGCCAAGGCCCAGATCGCCATCGACGAAGGCCTGTGGGAGCCCTACCAGCCGACCACCTGGGACGAAATTCCGGACAACTTGAAGGATCCCGACGGCAACTGGATCGCCGCTTACTACGGCGTCATGGCCATCGGTACCAACACCACGATCGTGCCCAACGCCCCGGAAACCTGGGCCGACCTGAAGAAGCCGGAGTATGAAGGCCAGGTGGCCCTCAACGGCGACCCGCGCACGTCCGGCTCGGCCTTCGCCGCCGTCATGGCCGCGAGCTTCGCCAACGGTGGTAGCGCCGACGACATCATGCCCGGCATCGAGTTCTTTGCCGAGCTGAAGGCCAGCGGCAACCTCATCCCCACCGAGGTCACCCAGGCGACGGTCATCTCCGGTGAGACGCCGATCGCCCTCGACTGGAGCTACAACTACCCGGGTCTCGCCGCAGCCATCGAGGATGCCGGCTACACCATCGACATCAACTTCCCGAGCGATGGCGTGTATGGCGGCTACTACTCCCAGGGAGTGGTGAAGGGTTCGCCGCACCAGGCGTGCGCCAAGCTGTGGGTGGAGCACATCCTCTCCAACGAAGGCGCCCTCGGCTATCTCGAGGGTGGCGCAATGCCGGCCCGCTTCGCCGAACTGGAGGCCGCCGGCCTCATCGACGAAGAGGCGAGCAAGAACCTGCCCCCGGCCGAACTGCTTGCCCAGGTGAGCTTCCTCACCGCCGAGCAGGTTGACGCCGCCAATACTCTGCTCCAGGAGAACTGGGGTCCGATGGTGGCTGACGCAGGCTGATAGCCAGTGTCCGTCGTTACCGACACCGCTGAAGGGGGCCACACCACTGGTGTGGCCCCCTCGGCGCGTCGGTGGAACTGGGCCTGGATTGGCTTATTGCCCTTCTTCGCCTTCCTCTTCATCTTCTTAGTGCTGCCCACTTACGGCATCATCAAGAAGGCCTTCGTAACTCCGGACGGCGACTTCACCACGGCAGCGTTCACAGACGCGATCGACAGCGAGTGGAAGTCCTTCTGGGGCTCGCTGAAGGTCTCCTTCGTCACCGCCGGGCTCGGTGTCGTGTTCGGCGGGCTGCTCGCCTACGCGGCGGCCACGGCGAAACGCCCGAAGTGGCTCCGCTCTCTCGTCACGGCGTTTAGTGGGGTGGCGGCCAACATGGGCGGGGTCATCCTCGCCTTCATGTTCTTTACATTGCTCGGGCGCCAGGGACTGGCCACCAAGCTGCTCACCGAGGCAGGGTGGGACCCGTATAAGGCGTGGTTCAGCCTCAACGACTTCTGGGGTTGGGTTGTCGTCTACATGTACTTCCAGATCCCCCTGATGGTCCTGGTCACTCTGCCGGCCATCGATGGTCTCAAGCAGTCCTGGCGCGAGGCCGCAGCCAACCTCGGGGCCACCCCCTTCACGTACTGGCGCAGGGTGGGCCTGCCGGTGCTGGCCCCGTCCCTGCTTGGCGGGTTCCTGCTCCTTTTCGCCAACGCATTTAGTGCCTTCGCCACCGCGTATGCGTTGAACACCCAGGCCGCGCTAATCCCGGTGCGGATTCGTTCCTTCCTGCAGGGCGATGTCGGTGGCCGCACCCCGATTCCCTTCGCCCTCGCCACCTGGATGGTGCTGATCATCGCCGTCGCGATGGGCGGCTACCTGTTGTTGCGCAAGCGAGCCGAAAGGTGGCAGAAGTGAAGCCCAGCCGCTGGCGACGCATCCTCGCCCGGTTGGGCCCCACGCTGGTGCTCATCGCCGCGTCGGTGTTCTTCATCGCCCCCATCCTTTCCACGGCGCGGGCGGCGATGCAGAAGGTGCCCATGCCCCTGCTCACGTGGGGCAATGTGTTCGACAAGTGGTCGCTGGAGGGCCTCACCCAAGTCTTCGACGAGACCCTCTTCTGGCCCACCTTGAGGCTCACGCTGAAGCTCACCGCGTCGACCGTCCTGCTCACTNNCCCTTCACCTACCGCTCCATCGATGCCGGCATCAAGGCCATCGACGTGCGCACCCTGGTAGATGCTTCGCGCAGTCTCGGGGCAGGTTGGGGCACCACCTTGCGCCGCGTCCTTCTGCCCAACCTGTCTTCGGCGCTGATCTCGTCCTCCTTCCTCACGGCCACCGTGGTGCTCGGCGAGTACACCATCGCCAGCACCCTCGCCAAGCAGACCTTCCCCACCTTCAGTTTCGAGTACTTCGGCCGCTCACCCCAGGGTGGTGTGGCCCTCGCCCTGCTCACCCTGTTGGCCACCACCGGTCTGCTCGGTCTGCTCACCCTGCTCACCCGCCGCCGCTCCAGCGGTGGCGCCGTCCGATTCTGATCCCCGAGGACCTCCGCACGATGAGCGCACTCACATTCTCCTCAGTCCGCAAGACCTTCGGGTCCGTCATCGCCCTCGAGGGCCTCGACCTGGAGGTGAGGCCGGGTGAACTGATCACCCTCCTCGGCCCGTCGGGCTGCGGCAAGACCACGGCCCTGCGCATCGCCGCCGGCTTCGAGCACGCCGACTCGGGCACCGTCACGGTCGGGGGCCGGGACCTGGGTGGCACGCCGGCTCACAAGCGCAACATGGGCATGGTGTTCCAGAGCTACAGCCTGTTTCCCAACCTCACCGTGGCCAACAATGTCGACTTCGGCTTGCGCACGCGGAGGATTCCCCGCCACGAGCGCGCCGAGCGCGTCAGCCAGATGCTCGGGCTCGTCCAACTCGACGAGCACGGCAGCCGTTACGCTCACCAACTCTCCGGTGGGCAGCAACAGCGTGTGGCCCTTGCCCGAGCCCTGGCCGTGAAGCCCGAAGTGCTCCTCCTCGACGAGCCGCTCAGCGCCCTCGACGCCAAGGTGCGTCTCACCTTGCGCGAGGAGATCCGCCGCATCCAGACCGAGACCGGCATCACCACCTTGTTCGTCACCCACGACCAGGAGGAAGCGCTGGCGATCAGCGATCGGGTGTGTGTCATGTCGCAGGGTCGCATCGAGCAACTGGGAACGCCCACCGAGGTCTACCGCTCACCGTCCACAGCCTTCGTCGCCCGCTTCGTCGGTTCGATGAACGAGTTCGACGTCGAGGTCGCCGGTGTGGGCGAGGTCAACGTGCTTGGCATGAGGGTCGGGGTGCCAAGCTCGCGCCCCTACTCGGTTGGGGCACGGCTGGTGTTGCTGGTGAGACCCGAGGACCTGTGCCTCGGCGACGACGGCCTTGCCGGCTCCGTCACCTCGGTCACCTTCCAGGGCGCCACCACCACGGTGGGGGCGCGCCTCGACGTTCTCGACAGCCTGGTGAGCATCTCCGTCGGGCAGGGTGCCGCCGACCACCTCACCATCGGCGACCGGATCACGGTCGGGATCAACGGCGCCAACGCGATGTGCGAGGCCGTCTGACGGCTCCTTGCCGGTATTCTGGGCTTGCCATACGGGGACGTAGCTCAGTTGGCTAGAGCACTTGCTTTGCATGCAAGAAGTCGTGGGTTCGAGTCCCATCGTCTCCACTCGGTCGTCTTCGTCGGCGGGCCAGTGCGGGTACCGATTTGTGTGAGCGCACAGACCGAACGTTGTGTTTGTGAGCTCACACAAACCTGACGCGGCACTAGAGTGCCGGGCGACAGGGGGTGGGTGCATGCCCGACAGACCGCACACTTCCGCCGCTGTGCGGCTGACGTCGTCGTACTGGCCGAAGGACGAGTCGAAACCGGTGGTCGACCTGACCATCGGCGACCTACTGCGGGGGGCCGCTGCCGACTCGCCCGACGGCCTTGCCCTTGTCGCCGGCATGCCCGACCCGGCGGCCCGTCGGCGCTGGACTTTCGCCGAACTTCTCGCCGACTCGGAAAGGGCGGCGCGGGCGCTGGCCGCCCTCTTCCGGCCGGGGGAGAGGGTGGCGGTCTGGGCGCCCAATCTCCCCGAGTGGATCATCCTCGAGATGGCCGCCGGTCTCGCCGGGGTGATCTTGGTGACAGTCAACCCGGCATACCGGCCGGCTGAGCTGCTCCACGTGCTGTCCCAGTCGGGGGCGTCGGGGATCTTCCACGTACCCGAGTTCCGGGGGAACCCGATGGCGGCCTCACTGGAGCAAGTGATGCCGGAACTGCCTGCCCTGCGCCACGTCGTGAGCTTCGACGACTGGGACAGGTTCATCGCCTCGGGCCGCGAAGACCAGGCACTTCCCCATGTGTCGCCCGACGACCCGGCCCTGCTGCTCTACACCTCCGGCACCACGGGCTTCCCCAAAGGTGCCCTCCTCAATCACCGCGGGATTGTGAACAGTGCACGGTTCACGGTCGACAAGGTCGAGCTTGAGCCGGGCGACGTCTGGCTGAGCCCGACGCCCCTGTTCCACACGGGCGGCTGCGTGGTCGTGGCGCTCGGCACCCTATGGGCGCGTGCGACTCACATCCCGATCCTGATGTTCGACCCCGGCTTGGCACTCGAGCTCATCGAGACCGAGAAGGTCGGGTTCATGGGAGGAGTGCCGACGGTTCTCCTCGCGATGATGGAGCACCCCGACCGTCAGACCCGCGACATGTCTTCGCTGAAGTCCGTGCTGTCCGGAGGTGCGAACGTGCCTCCCGAGCTCGTGCGTCGGATCGAGTCAGCACTCGACCTGCGCTTCGGGATCGCATTTGGACAGACCGAAACCTCATCGGGCCTCAGCCAGACGCGGCTCGACGACACCCCTGAAGACAAGGGGCAGACCGTCGGGCAACCGATGACGCAGGTGGAGGTGAAGATCATCTCCCTCGACGACGGTTCGACGGTTCCGGTGGGGACCATCGGCGAGATCTGCTGCCGTGGCTTCAACGTGATGCTCGGCTACTACGACAATCCCGAGGCGACGGCCTCAGCCATCGAGGCGGACGGGTGGCTACACACCGGCGACCTGGGAACGATGGACGAGCGGGGCTACATCCGTGTCGAGGGGAGACTGAAGGACATGGTCATCCGGGGGGGTGAGAACCTCTACCCGCGCGAGATCGAGGAACTGCTGTTCACCCATCCGGCCGTCGCCGACGTCGCCGTGCTCGGCATTCCCGACGAGAAGTGGGGTGAGGAGCTGGCAGCGGTCGTTCGCCGGGCGCCGGGCCACGACTCGGTCACGGAGCAGGAGCTGCGTCTGTTCGTGAGAGAGAGGTTGGCACCACAGAAGGCACCCCACCGCTGGGCGTTCCTCGACGAGCTGCCTCTCACGCCCTCGGGCAAGGTCCAGAAATACGTGCTGAGGGAGCGCTTCGTGAAGGGCGAACTCTGACCTTCAGTCGAGGTGGCTGCCGACGATGCTGACGAAGCTGACGCAGGCACCTGGAACACCACCGAGATTGTGGGTCAGGGCCTTCGATCGGTTGCCGGTCGCGGATGGGATCTGACGCTCGCCGGCCTCGCCACGCAACTGGGTCCAGCATTCGAACAGCATCCTCAGACCGGACGCGCCTATCGGGTGGCCGAAGGACTTGAGCCCCCCGTCGGGGTTGACCGGCAACTGACCGTCGAGGTCGAACCTGCCGTCGAGGACCTCCGTCCATGCAGTGCCGCGCTCGGCGAAGCCGAGGTCCTCCATCAGCACGAGTTCTGTTGGGGTGAAGCAGTCATGCACCTCCGCCATCGCCAACTCCGTCATCGGGTCGGTGATCCCCGCCTGCGAATAGGCGTCGATAGCCGAGCGCACGACCTCCTCGAAGCTCGTGTAGTCGTAGGAGGGGTCGATCGGGCCGGTGGCTGGACCGGCGACGAACGACAACGCCTTCACATAGATCGGTTGGTCGGTGTACTTGAGAGCATCTTCGGCGCGGACGATGATCGCCGCCGCCGAGCCATCGCTCACGCCACTGCAGTCGAAGATGCCGAGCGGGCCGGCAATGAGGGGGCTGCAGGCGATGGTCTCCTTCGACACCTCCCGACGGAACTGGGCACGGGAGTTGAGCGCCCCGTTGCGGTGGTTCTTCCAGGCGATGCGGGTGAGCACATCCTTGAGGGTCGCCTCGTCGACGCCGTACTTCTCCGCATACGCCGGGAACAGCAGGCTGAAGCTGCTCGGCGCGGTAGCCGAAGACCCTGTGCCGTCGTTTGCCGGCTCACTTACCACCAGCCCGGAGTATCCACTGTCCTTGAGCTTCTCGACACCGATTGCCATGGCGATGTCGTAGGCGCCGCTGGCCACCGCATAGCAGGCGTTGCGGAAGGCTTCGCTGCCAGTTGCGCAGAAGTTCTCCACATGGGTGACCGGCTTGTACTGGATCTTCAGCGGCCGACTGAGAGTGAGGCCGGAGAGACCGGAGCCCATCGTGCCCAGCCAGAAGGCATCGATGTCCTCGAGTGTCACGCCGGCACTGGTGAGGGCTGCAGACGACGACTCGATGAGGAGATCGTCGGTGCTCTTGTCCCAGTGTTCGCCGAAGTTGGTGCACCCCATCCCGACGATGGCGACCCTGTCGCGTATGCCATGACTAGCCACGGATCGGCCTCGCTTTCCAGAAGTAGTTGTGAATCCCGTCTTGGGTGTAGAGGCGGCGGAACGTCATCTCCACACGATCGCCGATCCGAACGGCGGCGGGGTCGGAGTCGGTGAGCTCACACTGGAACCTGCCGCTCTTGCCTCCGCCGCTGTCTTCACCACCGGCACCGATCGCATCGAAATCGATCACGACAGACACAGCTGGTGGGCTGAGGCTGTAGGCCAAGCGGTCGATGCTGAAGGTGGCGATGGTGGCCTTCACATCGGCCATGCGAACCATCTCCGTCTGATCGATTGCCCCACTGGCCATGCTCACNNACTGGCCATGCTCACCCGTGTCGGGGGGAGACTGACGAAGCCGGCCTCGTCGCGTGAGCCGAACAGTCCGAACTTCCAGGAAGACGACCGGAAGGATGGGGGTGCCGCCGGACGATCTGGCTCAGGGCGTCGTGGCGGCTCCCGATGCAGCTGCCCCCTCCAGGTCAAGAAGGTGGTGTAGGCAAGGTCGTCGCGGGTGGCGGTGATCAGGTCTCGCACAGATCGTGCGGGTCGGCGCCGGTCGACGCACTCAGTGGTTCGCAGAAGCCAGGTTGAACAGCCGTCGGCGAGGTGGACCACGGCGATGGTCTGTTGAGGCTTCGCTCTATCGAGTACATCGGCGAGCATGAGGGCGAAATGGGGTGTGCCCGTGTTGCCGCTTACGGTCGCGAAGGCATCGACGATCGCCTCCGGCCGGGCCCCTATCGCTCGACGAGCGGCATTGACTGCCCGCGTGTGCAGCCCGGTGACGATCAGGTGGTCGATCTCGTCGATCGAGAGCTGCGCCTTGCTGAGCGCGTCGCCCACCGACTGCTGAACGAGGGGCAGGTAAACATGCTCCCCGAAGCGCTCGTCCCATTGCCTGGAATGGTCTTCACCCGGCAGGCGCCAGCGGTCGAGGAACTCGGATGTGATCTCGGCACTGCCAATCACCTCGGCGACGACGTCGTCGCCGGAGCCCATCAGGAGCGCAACTGCGGCATCGCCGCCAGCGGACTCGTCGGCGCCACCGGGTAGGCCAACGCGGATGTCGGAGAGTACGGCCAACCCGCCACGATGTTCGGCCACCATCAGAGCCGCTGCCGCTGACCGCGCCGACCCCACACAGTCGACAGCTCCTACGGTGGAAGGTATCGCCAGCGCGGCGTGGATGGTGTTGGCGTTCGTCTTGTCGAGGTAGGCGGGGGCGGTAGTAGCGAAGGCGATGGTGGATGGTGCGCACCCCTCGGGAGCGTTGCCCAGTGCGCATCTGGCGGCCTCGACACCCATGGAAGTCGTGTCCTCGTCATAGCCGGCGACACTGCGTGAGCCGCGTCCGCTACCAGACCCAAGCGCTACTGTGATCGCTTCACGCTGGAGTCGCCAGAACGGCACATAGACGCCGTAGCTGATGATCCCGGATCTTCCCGGTTGCGTTCCCATACCCCACCACACCCCTACCACCGATGTTTGCCGTCGTTAACACATAGCATACGCATCCGGCCGCGTTCGGGGCCAGGGCGCTATCGTCGATCCTCGCAGTTGGCAGTGTGACGCAGGAGGACACCGTGTCGGAAACGAGGAAGAAGTCTTCGGCGCCTGCCGACGCGCGTCCGCGTGAGAAGAAGCGCACCCAGCGCCGCGACGAGATCCTCCAGGTGGCCGCGGAACTGTTTCACGAGAAGGGTTTCCATGCGACTGGTATGGACGACATCGGTGCCGCCGCCGGCATCACCGGTCCCGCGATCTACCGGCACTTCAAGAGCAAGGAGGAGCTGCTCGAACGACTGATCATCGGCAATACCCTCCACCTGCGTGAGAAGTCCGACGAGATCGTGAGATCGGCTTCCACCCAGATGGAGGTGCTGCGCGGCCTTGTGGATCTCTTCGTCGAGACGACCATCGAACACCCCGCGCTTGCCCATCTCGCCTTGTTCGAAAGGCGCACTCTCCCCGCAGGCACACGCTCGACGATGGAGAGAGCCGAACGGCTGTATTTCGAGGAGTGGGTTCATGCACTCACCCAGGTTCGTCGCGGTCTCACCGATGCCGAGGCGCGCGTGATGGTTCATGGCGCCAGTGGCATCGGCTTCCTGTCTGCCACCTATCGCAGTGGTCTGCCGATGGAGACACTCAAGCCTCTGGTCAGGGACATGATGATGAATGCCCTGCTGGTTGAGCGAAGTGCCGCCAAGTCCGCGCGACCCCGGCCCAGACTGAAGTCGACGATCGCCATCTGATCCACACGGGGTCCGACCTACAGGTGAACAAGTGTTAACTTGTCCATCGTCTTGTCGGGTGTCCATCCGGAGGAAGGCTCATGTCGAAGGTTGGGGAGGGCTCCCATGCCGCCGTGTCGCGGCCTCGTCCAGTTGCGCGAGAGCTTCTGCCAGGGCTGGTCATCTCCGCGGCGACACCGGTGCTCGTTCTGCTTGCCAACCCGCCGGTCGGTGTTTGGCCGCTGATCTTCGTGGCCTTCGTTCCCATGCTGGTGGCACAGCACCGTGTTCTGCCGGCGCGGGAGTCGTGGCTCGCCCCGGCCATCGGCATAGGCGGTTCGTACGCGGTCTATTTCTCCCCCGGCCTTGCGGACGGGGAGGTTGCCCTGGTCTACCAGTTCCTACCCCTGTACGTGGCGGTGCTGGCCGCCCTACTCGCTGGTCGCAGCCGCTGGTTTGCGGAACGTACGGGTCATCGGTGGTTCGTCCTGTCCGCTCCCTTGGCCTGGACCGCCGTCGACTTCATTAGGTCCACGGGCAGCGAGACGATCGGCGGAACCTGGGGCTTCCACGCTTACGCACTGCACGCCCATCCGGCTCTCCTGCAACCGGTGAGCGTGTTCGGCATCACGGGTTTGCAGCTTCTGATCCTGCTGACGAGTTGGGCGCTAGCCGGGCTGGCACTGAGAGGACGTGCTGCGCTGAGGGGGGCATTGGTGGTCGGGGTATTGCTTGTCTCGTGGGCCACCGCCAGCACGCTGATGATGGATGAAGCTCCACCGACCGTGAGAGTCGCCGCTGTGCAGAACGGCCTGCCGAACACCGACGAGCTGGCCGATGCCCGGCTCGAGCGCTACGTGGACCAGACCCGTGACGCTGCCGAGGAGGGTGCCCAGTTGGTGGTCTGGAACGAGGCCGGACTCCGATTCGACCCCCAGCGTGAACACACCGAGGAACTTGTCGCGCTGGCGGCTGAGACGGACGCATATCTGGTGATCGGCTATCTCATCGAGGAGTCCGATGGGCGCACCCGCAATGCAACGACGGTCCTGGCGCCCAACGGCGAGTTTCTCGGCATCTACGGCAAGGATCACCCGGGCACCTTCGCCGGCGACATCAACGACTTCCAGGGCGACTTCCCGGTGTACGACACAGAGCTCGGGCCTCTGGCGACGATCATCTGCTACGACCTCGACTTCACGGACACGGCTCGCACCATGACCCGCCGCGGTGCGCGGCTGATCGCCGCTCCTTCGTCGGATGTGTCCGCCATAGCGACGACCCACTACACCAGNNCCCACCTCGTCTTTCGTGCCATCGAGAATCGAGTCTCGATGGTCAAGGCGGACAGTCGCTTCGATTCGGCGATCATCGACCCGTGGGGCCGTGTCGTCGCGTCGACGGTCGACCCCGAGGGAGAAACCCGTGCCACGCTAGTGGCCGACGTGCCGCTCGGTTCGGGGCGGTCTCCGTGGGTGACCTTCGGTGATTGGTTCGGCTGGCTGACCGTCGCCGGTACTGTCGCCTTCAGCCTCCTCGGGGTCATGCTCAGATTGAAGGCCCGTGGACTAGTCAACAGGGGTTAACTTTGTGGGTATGACCGAGGACGTGCTGTACGAAGTTGCCGACCATGTAGCGACCGTGACCCTCAACCGGCCCGAACGACTGAACGCGGGGACGTTCGATCTCGGCGAGGCGTTGATCGACGCCTTCCGACGCGTCGAGCACGACGACGACGTCCGCGTCGTCGTCCTCACGGGGGCGGGTAAGGGCTTCTGCTCGGGTGACGATGTCGAGGCTGCATGGGGGGACCCTCGAATGGACGACATCAGGCGCGACCTCGCCAGTGTCCGTCCCCCGATGACGCCCGAGGCGGCGGCCCTGTTCGGATGCACGAAGCCGACGGTTACGGCCGTCAACGGGGTGGCACTCGGCATCGGCATGGACCTCGCCGTGATGTGCGACATCCGCATCGCCTCGGAGAAGGCGCGCTTCGGCCTGCTCTACGTGAAGATGGGACTGATGGCGGACGTGGCGTCCTACTGGCGTCTGCCCCAGCTGATTGGCTACGAGAAGGCAGCCGAGCTGCTGATGACAGCTGAGATCATCGATGCTGCCGAGGCTCACCGGATCGGCCTCGTGTCTCGTGTGGTCATGCCCGATGAGCTCAGCGGGGTGGCGCAGCAACTCGCCGGCAAGATCGCAGCCCAGCCACCTTTGGCAGTAAGCCACGTGAAAGAGGGCCTGCGACGTTCTGTCGGACGCTCCTACGCCGAGCTGTCCGACGTCGCCACATTCGTGGGCAACGGCCTGGCGCGGCTCTTCGACAGCGAGGATCACAAGGAAGCGGTGGCGGCGTTCATGGAGAAGCGGCCGGCGGTCTTCACCGGCCGTTAGGAGCTGAAGTGGCGGGCATCTCTACTGCTCAGGCACCAAAGCGAGGTGTCCGCTTGGCGATGAACGCGTTGATGCCTTCTCGGCCGTCGATCTCCGCGTTTGCCGACAGGGCCTGACTCTCGAGAGCGAGTTGGGTCTCGAGGTCGTTACCGAGACTGCCGCGCAGAAGCCGTTTGGCATCGGCGAGAGCAGCTCGCGGGCCCTGGGCGAGGGTGAGGGCAAGGGCCTCGGCCTCGGCGGACAGTTGATCGTCAGGAACAACGCGCGTCACCAATCCCCATTCGAGCGCTTCCTGGGCCGTGATGACACGGTTGGTGAGTGCGACGTCGAGGGCTCGACGCATGTGNNCCATCAGTAGCAGGTCGGCACCACAGGCGATGCTCATTCCGGCCCCCGCCGCACTACCTTGCACTGCGGCGATAACCGGGGCGTCGAGGTGAGCCAGCAGGGAAACGGCGGAGTGCAAGTAGCTGGTGACCTCGGCCAGGTGCAAGCCGAGTTCGGCTTCCTCCGAGAACGACTTGAGGTCGCCACCCACGCAGAAGTTCCTGCCCGCACCTGTGAGCAGCACAACGCGGATCGATGAGTCCTCCGCCATGGCCTTGGTGATTTGCAGCAGCTCGCGCACGAGAAGCAGGTCGGCGGCGTTGCCGGTGTCGGGTCGGTTGAGTGCCAGGCGAGCGACATTGTCTCTGACGTCGAAGTCGATGGTGGTGTAAGTCATCGGCAGTGGACGTTAGCGGTCCGACCGCCGCCCCCACTGGTGTCGCCACCGACGACCATCGTGCACAATGGTGAGCCGTCGTTTACACTATGCGTTCATGGCCGCTACTCAGCAGGTGCCCGTCGCTGCGGGTCTCTTCACTTGGCCCAGTGATGCTCCCCGCCTCCTCGGCGGCAGGTGCAGAGCATGTGGAGTGATGAC
>CXWK01001477.1_pt1 | contig 17462 bp, 12 predicted proteins | sample 590851 | NCBI WGS metagenome assembly CXWK01 (sample SAMEA3498364, study PRJEB10139) | wastewater metagenome | biome: wastewater treatment plant; material: activated sludge | place: Denmark | collected 2014-08-01 | reverse complement strand
TTCTCGGTCTGGTTTCGAAGCCATGCCAGAAATGCGGTGCTCCTCCGAGAGGCAGCCCTGAAGTCCGATCGTGAAACCCATGCCGATTGGTTCTATGTTGCTGGAATTATCGGTGGCACGGTGGCGCTCTTGCTGCTGACGATCGCCTTCATCATCTGGTTGGTTTACAAGCTGTGGACGGTCGTGGCCGTGTAAATCTCAATCAGGGTATGGTATAGATCAGTCCTTCCTGAAGAATCAGAGCGTGTAACAGTTCCTTCCATATTTTCTCATGGAACGAGAAGTCAAAACCTATGTACTGAAACGGCCCGCTGAGGAAGCGACGCCGCGCACGTTGTCGATCGACTATGCGGCTGCACTGAATTCCCAGCAGTTAGCAGCCGTGACGGCGGGTGATGGCCCTTCCCTGGTCATTGCGGGCGCCGGCAGCGGGAAGACGCGCACGTTGGTCTATCGTGTGGCCTATCTGATTGATTCTGGAGTTGATCCTTCAAATATTCTTTTGCTGACGTTTACGCGCAAGTCCGCTCAAGAGATGGTGGAGCGGGCCGGTGAATTGATTGGGATGAGTAGTCGTCGCGTGTGTGGGGGGACGTTCCACTCTGTGGCGAATTTGCTGCTACGGCGGTACGGCCGGTCAATTGGGATTGAGCCCGGTTTTACTATTTTGGATCGCGGTGACGCCGAAGATCTCATCGCGTTGGTGCGATCACAACTCGGGTTGAACGAAAAAGACAAACGCTTTCCCCGCAAAGGGACGATCATGGAGATGATCAGCAAGAGCGCGAACACCTTGCGCAGTCTCGAGGAGATCATTCTGGAAGAGTTCAGCCATTTTGCGGATCACTTGGAAGATCTGGGACGGCTTCACAAGGCCTATGAGACGGCGAAGCGGCAGAAGCAGTTGTTAGATTACGACGATCTGCTTGTGATGTTGCGACAGCTGCTCCTGTTCGATGAGGGGGCTCGCACGAATATTTCACGTCAGTATCGCTATATTCTCGTGGATGAATACCAAGATACGAATCGATTGCAGGCCGAAGTCATCCGCCAGCTGGCGACGACCCATCAGAATGTGATGGTCGTCGGGGACGATTCGCAGTCCATCTATGCCTTCCGTGGTGCGACGTTTAAGAACATCATGGAGTTCCCAGAACTGTTTCCTGGTACCACCGTTTATAAGCTGGAAGAAAATTACCGCAGTACCCAGCCGATTTTGAATCTGGCCAACTGCATCATCGAGGAAGCGACCGAGAAGTATACGAAGCGCCTCTTTACGAGAAAGATCGATGGACCGTTGCCGTCACTCGTGGAAGCGGCGGGAGAAAATGCGCAATCGCGATTCATCTCGCAGAAGATTCTTGAGCTTCGCGAAGAAGGCGTGCCGCTGAGTGAGGTGGCCGTGCTGTTTCGTTCGAGCTTCCATTCCTTTGATTTGGAAATCGAGCTCTCTCGCAAGGCGTTGCCCTTCATTAAGCGCGGCGGGATGAAGTTTATCGAGACAGCTCATGTTAAGGATTTGCTGGCGCATGTGCGAGTCGTGGCGAACCCGCTCGATACGGTCAGCTGGCATCGCGTGCTGATGTTGGTGGAAGGTGTCGGGCCAAAGAAGGCTCAGGATGTACTAGCGGCAATCGTGAAGGCTGAGCGGCCGTTCGAGGTGCTGCGCGGAGTGAACGGTCGTTCTGGGCAGGGACTCAAGGCCTTAGCGAATGCGCTGGAGAGTCTGGCTGGATCGGAGGACTCGAAGCCGGAACATCACGTAAGCCAGATCTATGAGTACTATCTTCCCATCCTGAAGGACCAATACGACGATTATCCGAAGCGCACGAGAGATCTGGATCATCTTCACACCATTGCCGAAGGCTATCAGGGTATCAATGAATTTCTGGCCGATCTGGCGCTGGAACCTCCTGACGGCAGTGCCGTGGGTGTGGAAGCGCCTGATCGCGACGATGAGCGGCTCGTTCTGTCGACGATCCACTCTGCGAAAGGGTTGGAATGGCAATGTGTCTTTGTGATTTGGGCCGTTGACGGGAGGTTTCCGTCCGCCTATTCCTTTGTGGCTGATGACGAATTGGAGGAAGAACGGCGTCTGTTCTATGTGGCGGTCACGCGAGCCAAGCGGCATTTGTTTTTGACATACCCCATTAATGTGTACGATCGGACGAGCGGGATGTTGCTCTCGAAACCGTCGCGATTTCTCGATCATGTGTCTTCCGACCTTCTCGACATGCTCGCCCTTGTTGAAGAGGGTGGCGGAGACTGGGGAATGGCGCAAGATTCCTATTGATGTGGCGACTCTCTGTTGCTGATTGTCCCTCCCGTGTGTATGAAATGCGTCGCGATTCGATTTCTCCTGTTGTGGTGGTGCTGCTGGTGGGTGTCGGTTGCCTTTGTGGAGGCAGCGATCAGCTCTCATCCTGAGCAGGAGCGTGCAAACCAGCTCTGGGTGAGTCTTTTGGCAGAAGCAGAACGGTTACGCTTGCCGACGAAGTTTCTTCGAGTGCTCCCGCCGGATTTTATCCAGTTTGAGTTTGATGAGCTTCGGACCTATGCTGCGGAGTACCATCCCGGTGAACACCGAATGCTGCTCAATCGAAGCCTGTCACTCAATGCTGCGGGGAGGGTACTCAAGCCGCTTGGGAGGATGACGCACAAGGAACTGGAGGTGTTGTACCATGAACTGTTTCATGCCTATATGGATTATCTCATGGTCAGAGGTGTTCAGCTTAGGGAGCCAGAGCGCAGCTCGCAGACGCTCCTGCACGTTGCGAAAGAGCAACAGGTCTGTCGTTACGGAGAGGTGATGATTACCCCAATCGTTCAGCGAATGGACGAAGTGGAGTCGCGCTATTTGACGGAGGCAGAATCGTGGGAGGCATTGAATGAAACCTGGGCGGTCTTTGTCGGTTGGGTGGTGTGGAATCAGCTGGAACTGCTACAGCAGACGGGGAAGTCCACGCTTCTTGGTGAGCGGGATGCGCGCCAATGGATTCCGCGGCTCAAAAGGGCTTTTGAACAAGGTGAGTTTCGTGGGTACTATGTCCCAGAGGAGCCGAGCGAACGACGTCTCGCGCAGAAACGGTACTTAGCCAAATCCTCACAGCTCTCTTTGGAAGAAGCCCTTGTTATTATGGAGCAAGCGTTTGGTTTTTCGAATGATTTTGTTAAGATGGCCGATGCGTCGCTCGGTCCAACCTGGCGATCCACCTGCTTGACTGAGAAGGACAGAGTCAACTAAAAATGCCTCAGACCAAATTCTCCTCTTGACATCATGAAGGTTCATCAATAGAATCCGGCATTTCGTAACCTAGCCTGTCCGAGCACTTCAAGGAATCAATCTGTATTGAGGATTGAGGCAGAGGATTGTGCACGGATAGGCCTATGTGTCTTTGTTGGGCGGATTGCTATTTGTACTACAGAGTCTGGTGTGAATCGATCAATGAAACATTGCGGGCAGGTACCCAAGTGGCCAAAGGGGGCAGACTGTAAATCTGCTGGCTTATGTCTTCCAAGGTTCGAATCCTTGCCTGCCCACCATGCAGAGTTTATGTGATCGCGGATATTACGGGTTGTGGGCATGCAGTCGGGTAGTGTTTTCGAGTGGGTGTAGGTGGGGGTGAGTATCTGGGGAGTGTGAAGAGGGTAGTCGTGAGTGCTGAGTTCTGAGTCCTAACGTATTTACGCGCATCAGATGTGCGACTCAGCACTGAGTACTCAGGACTATATGAGGAAGAGGCGGGCGTAGCTCAGTGGTAGAGTTCCAGCCTTCCAAGCTGGCTGTCGTGGGTTCAAATCCCATCGCCCGCTCCAGCGTAGACGTGAGGCGTGGTTCGTCAAGCGTGGAGAGTAGTTGGATAGCGGAGGAATGCGCTTTTCGGGTAACGGATGACGCGAGGCGAAGTCGAGGGGGCCCACGTAGCTCAGTTGGCAGAGCACGTCCTTGGTAAGGACGAGGTCACGCGTTCGATCCGCGTCGTGGGCTCCAGGCCAAGCTTGCTCGTCTTGCCGCCTTTCGAATGTGCGGTGGATCAGCACCTTTGAGTGGCTTTAGACGAAAAGGGGTGACGTATGGCGAAGGCGAAATACGAGCGGAAGAAGCCGCACGTGAACATTGGGACGATCGGGCATGTGGACCATGGGAAGACGACGTTGACGGCGGCGTTGACGAAGGTGTGCTCGGATCGCGGGATGGCGAAGTACGTGCCCTATGACGAAGTGGCGAAAGCGTCGGAGAGTCAGGGACGGCGGGACGCCACCAAGATCATGACCATCGCGATCAGTCACGTGGAATATGAGACCGACAACCGGCATTACGCCCACGTCGATTGCCCGGGCCACGCCGACTATGTGAAGAACATGATCACGGGCGCGGCGCAGATGGACGGCGCGATCTTGGTCGTGAGTGCGGCCGATGGCCCCATGCCTCAAACTCGCGAGCACATTCTGTTGGCTCGGCAGGTGGGCGTGCCCTACATTGTGGTGTTTCTGAACAAGGCCGACAAGGTCGATGACAAAGAGCTCTTGGAGTTGGTGGAGCTGGAAGTGCGGGAGCTGCTCACGAAGTATGGGTTCCCGGGGGATAAGACGCCGATCATCCATGGCAGTGCGCTGAAGGCGATGGAGGCGGATCAGGGGGAGTTGGGCGTGCCCTCCATTATGAAGCTCTTGGAAGCGGTGGATACGTACATTCCGACGCCGCAGCGGCCGATTGAGAAGCCGTTCCTGATGCCGATTGAAGACGTGTTTACGATCAGTGGCCGGGGGACGGTGGTGACGGGGCGCTGTGAGCGGGGCATTGTGAAGGTGGGGGATGAAATCGAGATCGTGGGGTTGCGGCCCACTCAGACGACAGTGGTGACGGGCGTCGAGATGTTCCGTAAGGTGTTGGATGAGGGGCAGGCGGGGGACAACATTGGCGTCCTCCTCAGGGGCACAAAGAAGGAAGATGTAGAGCGGGGGATGGTGTTGTGCAAGGCGAAGACCATCACGCCGCATACGAAGTTCAAGGCGGAGATTTATGTGCTGACGAAGGAAGAGGGTGGGCGGCATACGCCGTTCTTTAACGGGTATCGGCCGCAGTTTTACTTCCGGACGACGGATGTGACGGGGGTGGTGCAGTTGAATCCGGGGGTGGAGATGGTGATGCCGGGGGACAATGTGAGTGTGTCGGCGGAGTTGATCAGTCCGATCGCGATGGATCAGGGGTTGCGGTTTGCCGTGCGGGAAGGCGGCAAGACGGTCGGTTCGGGCGTGGTCACGGAAATCTTGGCCTGAAGTTGGGAGCTGTCAGCTGACAGCTAAGGAGAGTTGAGATGCGCGAGATTATCGACATGGCTTGTACGCTCTGCAAGCAGCGGAATTACTCGACCATGAAGAATAAGAAGAACGATCCGGATCGGTTGGAACGGAACAAGTTCTGCAAGTTTTGCCGGAAGCACGTGCCTCATAAAGAGGTGAAGTAAGGCGAGGTGTGAAGGGTGGATCGTGTTGGGGTGGGGAGCCTCACCGATTGGCTGATGCCTCACGCCGTACGTTCTAGTAGGGGCATGGTGTCAATGGCAGCACATCGGTCTCCAAAACCGAGAGTCTAGGTTCAAATCCTAGTGCCCCTGCCAAGCTGAAAGTGCTTCTGATGTCGACCTTGCGGGTGATGTTGCAACCATGAGGCGCTTGCGACAGAGCTTCATGGGTTGGATAAGATGGTTTGCGGGGCTGCGGAGATTTTGGTGTTTGTGGGGCTGTAAAGCGCGGAGTATCTGATGTTCAAGCGTATGACAGAGTCAATTCGGTTGTTTGTGACGGACGTACGGACCGAGATGAAAAAGGTCTCGTTTCCGAGTCGTGCAGAAACTATCGGCTCAACAACAGTCGTTATTGTGTTCTGTATCCTGATGTCGGTCTACCTGTCCGTCATTGACTCATTCCTCTCCTGGTTGGTTGGGAAGCTCATTTGAATCAGCCAAGAAGAGGGACTGCAGTATTTCATCGAAGGCCTGAGGGTGGTGCATGACAAAGAACTGGTACGTCATACATACGTACGCGGGTTTTGAGGGGCGTGTAAAAACCAGCCTCATGGAGCGTGCGAGTCAAATGGGGCTTGTAGAGAAGGTCGGGCAGGTCCTTGTTCCGACGGAAGACGTGATCGAGATAAAGGATGGGAAGCGGCGGACATCTCGTCGGAAATTCTTCCCCGGGTACGTCCTGGTGGAGTTAGAGTCTCCGCTGGCGGACGAGACGCTCCAGATGATTAAGGAGACTCCNNCTCAAACAAGTTGATGCGGGTCAGGCAGAACCGCGTGAGCAGGTCAAATTCATCAAGAGTGATAATGTCCGCATTATTGATGGTCCGTTTCTGGGGTTCAATGGAGTGGTGGAGGAAGTTGATCAGGATCATAGCCGATTGAAGGTCATGGTCAGCATCTTCGGTCGGTCGACCCCGGTTGAATTGGGATTTCTGCAGGTTGAACGGATTTAATGCAGCGGTCAGCGGTTAGCCGTCGGCTCTCAGCTTAGACTGAAGGCCGAAAGCTCAAGACTGAAAGCTCGGGAGAGGAGACATGGCAAAAGAAGTTTCAGCGCAGATTAAATTGCAAATCCCGGCCGGTAAGGCCAATCCGGCGCCTCCGGTGGGTCCGTCGCTGGGCCAGCATGGCGTCAATATCATGGAGTTTTGTAAGCAGTTCAATGCCAAGACTCAGAAGGAGGGGGACAGCATCATCCCCGTGGTCATCACGGTCTATAAGGATCGTACATTCAGCTTCATCATGAAGACGCCTCCGGCTTCGGATTTATTGAAGAAGGCGGCTGGTGTCATTAAGGGCTCCGGCGTCCCGCAGAAAGACAAAGTGGGAAAAATTACCAGGCAGCAGCTGAACGAGATCGCGCGCAAGAAAATGGGTGATCTGAACGCGGCCGATGTGGAGGGGGCAGCCAGAATTATCGAAGGAACTGCGCGCAGCATGGGTGTTGTGATTCAGGGTTAATTTTCGAGACCGAAGGAGCGGCAGGCTATGGGAAAGAAGATGAATGCGGCGCTCAAGAATGTTGAGCCGCGTGTCTACGGATTGCGCGAAGCGGTTGAGACCGTGAAGCGCTCGGCGTTTGCGAAGTTCGATGAGTCGGTCGACCTGGCGCTTCGGCTCGGGATCGATCCCAAGCGCTCGGATCAGCTTGTTCGGGGAACGGCGGCGCTTCCTCATGGGACGGGGAAAAAGGTTCGGGTGCTGGTCTTTGCCAAGGGCGAAAAGGAGCAGGAGGCGAGGCAGGCGGGAGCCGACTATGTGGGTTCCGACGAGTTGATGGAAAAAATTAAGGGCGGGTGGATGGACTTTGATTGTGCCATTTCTACCCCTGACCTCATGGCGTCCGTCGGAAAGCTCGGGAAAGTGCTCGGACCTCGGGGGCTGATGCCGAATCCTAAAACGGGAACGGTGACATTCGAGGTCGGGAAGGCTGTTGCCGATATCCGGAAGGGACGAGTTGAATTCAAGGTTGAAAAGGCTGGTATTGTGCATGTGCTGGTCGGAAAAGTGTCCTTTGATCCGGCGAAGCTCTACGAGAATGCGTCGGCCATTCTTGAATCTGTCATTAAGGCCAAGCCTGCTTCCTGCAAGGGGCGCTACCTCAAGAGCGCCACGATTACGAGCACGATGGGACCGGGAGTGAAGTTGGATGCCATCGCACTGATGAAGCAGTGGAGTTAGATGAAGGACGTCGGTCATCAGTGGTCGGTCGGGAAGACCCGGTAGGTCCTGATTGATCAGCGGTGGATGGCGAATCCTCGAAGAAGGAGAGCGATGAAGAAGGAAGAAAAGGTTACGACAGTGGCGGCACTGGCCGAAAAGTTTGGTCGCGCCAGGTTGGCTATCTTGACGGAATGCGTGGGTCTTCCTGTCAATGACGTCACAGAGTTGCGCAAGCAACTCCGAGGGGTCAAGGCCGAATACCGAATTGTGAAGAATACGCTCGCGGCTCGTGCTGCCGAGGGCACGGCGTTGATGGGGCTCAAGGAGCATCTCAAGGGACCGACCGGTGTTGTCATTGGGTATGATGATCCTGTGTTGCCGACCAAGGTGTTGAAGGATTTTATCGGAGCGGAGAAGCGCGAAGAGAAAATTAAAATGACGGCCGGTATGCTGGAAGGCAAGCTTCTTCAGCCGGCTGATCTCGTCGCCGTTGCAAAACTGCCTAAGAAGGAAGTGCTCATCGCGATGTTGCTCTCGGCCATGCAAGGGCCGATTCGTGGGGTTGTGTATACGTTGAGTGCGGTGTTGTCAAAATTTGTCAGAGTCATTGCAGCCATTCAGGATAAACGGAAAGGAGAAGGGGAAATGCCAGCTACAGAAGGAAAATTGTCACAAGAGGAATTGATCAAGGCGATCGAGGGTATGAGCGTTCTCGATCTGGCTGAGCTTGTCAAGGGATTGGAAACGAGATTTGGTGTTACGGCTGCCGCACCGGTTGCGATGGTGGCGGCACCGGCTGCAGGGGGTGGGGCGGCTGCACCGGCTGAAGAGAAGACGGCATTCGATGTTATTCTTGCATCCGCACCGGCAGACAAAAAGATCCAGGTCATTAAGGTGGTTCGTGAGCTTACCAATCTCGGATTGAAGGAAGCCAAGGATCTGGTTGAAGGCGCTCCGAAACCGGTCAAGACCGGAGTGACCAAGGACGAGGCGGATACGATGAAGAAAAAGCTCGAAGAAAGCGGTGCAAAGGTCGAAGTCAAGTAGGAATATCATTCGTCATAGTCGCCGGTCATTGTGCATGGACGGCAGGTTGATCGTCGGTGGGTTACTCGTGCATGTCATGACCGGTGGCTGCTGTTCACCGCCAACCAGTGTGGAGGAGTAGGAATGTCCGAAACGACTCTGCAAGAGTTCGTCGAGCGGAAAGATTTTTCACGCATTCGAACCAATATCGATATTCCAGATCTGATCGAAATTCAGAAGCGCTCCTACGAGGAGTTTCTGCAATTTGAGGTCGAGCCGGATCGCCGGAAAGATTATGGATTGCAGGCGGCGTTGGCCAGCGTGTTTCCGATTCCCGACTATAACAACACGGCTGTACTCGAATTTTCAAGTTATACATTGGGTACGCCCAAGTACGATGAGCGGGAGTGTCTTGAGCAAGGGATGACGTTTGCCGTTCCGCTGAAATTGCGTGTCCGCTTGGTAGTGTTCGATAAAGAGGATAAAGGGCCCCGCAAAAAGGTGCTCGATGTGCGGGAGCAGGAGGTCTATGTCGGTGAATTACCGCTGATGACCGAACGAGGAACCTTTATCGTCAATGGAACCGAACGAGTCGTCGTCAGTCAGCTCCACCGATCGCCTGGCGCCTCCTTCACTCATGATAAGGGGCGCACGCATGCGAGCGGGAAAGTCTTGTACTCAGCGCGCATTATCCCCTATCGAGGCTCCTGGCTCGATTTTGAGTTTGATGCCAGGGATATTCTCTATGTACGGATCGATCGTCGGCGGAAAATGCCCACCACGATCTTGTTGAAGGCGTTCGGATTTTCGAGTGACGACTTGCTCAAAATGTACTACCCGGTAGAGGAAGTTCGGGTATCAAACGGCAAGATGTTTCGCAAGTTAGATCCGGAGATTCATCATGGACTGCGGTGTTCGGCTGAAGTAACTGACAAGAATAGCAAGGAACCGCTGGTGCGCGAGGGGGCTCGACTGACAAAGGGGATGATCGCCAAGCTCAAGGCGTCCGGAGTGAAGGAGATCCCCATGCTTCCCGGCGAGTTGGTGGGCCGCGCTGTTCTTACCGAGGTGGTCGACTCAAAGAAGAACAAGCTGGCGGAGAAGAATCAGCGGTTGACGGCCGAGATCGTCGAGCAAATCGTCGAGAGCGATGTCGAGGAGTTTAAGGTGATCTATCTCGATATGGCCACAGCCACGCCGGTGATTCTCGATACCTTAGAGATGGAGAAAATCGGGTCGAAAGAGGAGGCGATGGTCGAGATTTACCGCCGCCTGCGACCGGGTGAGACTCCGTCGGTCGATACTGCGCGGGCCTTGTTCGATAATCTTTTTCTGAACTCCAAGAGATACGATCTATCGCCGGTAGGACGTCTCAAGCTCAATAAGAAACTTGGATTGGATTTGCCGCTCGAACAGCGAACTCTCACCGCCCAGGATATCGTTGAAGTCATTCGGTATCTCGTGAATCTGAAGATCGGGAAGGGAGAAATCGACGACATCGATCACTTGGGTAATCGGCGAGTACGATCCGTCGGTGAATTGCTCGAGAATCAGTTTCGGCTGGGCCTCGTTCGGATGGAGCGCAGTATCAAGGAGCGGATGAATCTCCTTGATATGGAAACGGTTCTCCCGCACGACCTGATCAACGCCAAGCCGGTGGTTGCGGCGGTGAAGGAATTCTTCAGCAGCAGCCAATTGTCCCAATTCATGGATCAAACGAACCCTCTGGCGGAAATTACGCATAAACGTCGCCTATCCGCGCTTGGCCCCGGTGGGTTGACCAGAGAGCGCGCTGGCTTCGAGGTGAGAGACGTCCATCCGTCCCACTATAGCCGTATCTGTCCGATTGAAACACCAGAAGGTCCAAATATCGGGTTGATTACATCGCTGGCCACGTATGCACGGATTAACCAATTTGGATTCATCGAAGCGCCCTACCGGAAGGTTGTCAAAGGGCGTGTGACGGATGAAATTGAGTTTCTCTCGGCGATCGAGGGCGACAAATACATCATCGCTCAGGCGAACTCGAAGCTGGACGGGACCGGTAAATTGATGTCGGAAACAGTGTCATGCCGTCATGGCGGAGACTTTGTCTTGGCCACCCCGGATAAAATCGATTATATGGACGTATCGCCGAAGCAGGTCGTGAGTGTCGCGACGGCGCTTGTGCCATTTTTAGAGCATGACGATGCCAATCGTGCGCTGATGGGATCCAACATGCAGCGGCAGGCTGTTCCGTTGGTAACGTCCGAATCTCCGCTGGTCGGGACGGGGATGGAGGCTGTGGTTGCTAGAGACTCCGGATATGTGATTCAAGCTCGGCGTCCCGGTGTCGTCGAGAGTGTCGATGCGACCCGCATTGTGGTGCGGGCTGAATCAAAGGACGGCAAGAAGGGGAAAGATTCGGGGTTGGATGTTTACGATCTTATTAAGTTTCAGCGATCAAATCAAAATACCTGCATCACGCAAACCCCAGTGGTTCGAATCGGCCAGCCGGTGAAGCAGGGGCAAGTGTTGGGAGACGGGCCGGCGATTGATCATGGAGAGTTGGCATTGGGGAAGAACGTGCTGGTCGCGTTCATGCCCTGGGGCGGATATAACTTTGAAGACGCTATTTTGCTCAGTGAAAAGTTGGTGCGCGAGGATGCCTTCACATCCATCCATATTGAAGAATTCGAGGTAGAAGCTCGTGACACCAAGTTGGGTAAGGAAGATGTGACGCGAGATATTCCCAACGTTGGCGAAGAGGCGCTGAGAAATTTGGATGAGAGCGGCATCATCCGCATCGGTGCCGAGGTCAAGCCGGGCGATATTCTTGTCGGCAAGGTGACGCCAAAAGGCGAGACTCAATTGACCCCGGAAGAGAAATTGCTCAGGGCAATCTTTGGCGAGAAGGCCGGCGATGTGAAGGATACGTCGCTCACGGTGCCTCCTGGGGTTGAAGGCATTGTCGTTGACGTGAAAATCTTTTCGCGCAAAGGGCTTGATAAGGATGAGCGCTCGAAGAGCATTGAAACCGATGACCAAATGAAATTGCAGCGCGATCACCATGAAGAGCTGCGGATCATCGACGAAGAGAAGACGAAGAAGATTCGGAAGCTCTTGCTCGGCAAGGTGGTGGGTCGCGATCTGATGGATCCTGAAAGCGGCGATGTCATCCTGAAGAAGAAGGGGAAATTGACCGCAGAAATTCTCAAGCGATTACCCGACGACACGGTGCGGCATATTATCCTGAGCGATCCAGACGAGCAAAAGGAGCTGGAGGATGTCGAGAGGCGGGCGAAGGAGCAGATCGAAATCTTGCAGACGCTGTATGACGAAAAGGTCGGCCGCCTAAAACGTGGCGACGAGTTGCCTCCAGGCGTCATCAAGCTCGTCAAGGTCTACATTGCGATGAAGCGCAAGATTCAAGTCGGCGATAAGATGGCCGGTCGTCACGGCAACAAGGGCGTCGTATCTCGAGTGTTGCCGGAAGAGGATATGCCCTACCTTCCGGATGGGACTCCTGTTGAAATTGTTTTGAATCCGCTTGGTGTGCCCTCTCGTATGAATGTCGGGCAGATCTTGGAAACCCACCTCGGATGGGCTGCGAAGGCATTAGGGGTGAAGGTGGCGAGCCCGGTATTTGACGGCGCCTCGGAGAAGGAAATTAAGGAATTGCTCAAAAAAGCGAAGCTGCCAACAAGTGGCCAAGCTCATCTCGTTGATGGAAAAACCGGAGAGCCGTTCGGAAGCCCGGTTACCGTCGGGTATATGTATGTGCTCAAGCTACACCACTTGGTGGACGACAAGATTCACGCCAGGTCCATCGGGCCGTATTCGCTTGTGACGCAGCAGCCGTTGGGCGGGAAGGCCCAATTTGGAGGCCAGCGATTAGGGGAAATGGAAGTGTGGGCTCTGCAAGCGTACGGCGCGGCGTCGACATTGCAGGAATTTCTCACGGTCAAGTCGGACGACGTTCCTGGACGGTCTCGGATGTATGAAGCGATCGTCAAGGGTGAGCCTTTCCTTGAGCCGGGGCTGCCCGAGTCGTTCAATGTGTTGGTCAAGGAGTTACAGAGCTTGGGACTTGATGTCGAATTAGTGAAGACGCAAGACTAACCGCTTGTGTGTCGGCGAGTGGCCGGCATCGGAGGAGGTCATTACCTTGGAAGGCGTATATACATTATTTGAAAAGCAGCGGGATTCTGTCTCGTTTGATTCGATGCGTATTCGCATCGCGTCGCCTGAGAAAATCAGATCCTGGTCCTACGGTGAGGTCAAAAAGCCGGAGACGATCAATTATCGGTCATTCAAGCCGGAAAAAGACGGGCTCTTCTGCGCCAAGATTTTTGGCCCGACGAAGGATTGGGAATGTAACTGCGGAAAATATAAGCGGATGAAACATCGCGGAATCGTCTGCGATAAGTGCGGTGTTGAAGTCATTCAGTCGAAGGTCCGTCGCGAGCGGATGGGGCATATCGAATTGGCTGCGCCCGTCGCACATATTTGGTTTCTGAAGGGTGTGCCGAGTCGGATCGGAACGCTGCTCGATATGAGTCTCAAGCAGTTGGAGAAGATTCTCTATTTTGAAAGCTACGTGTGTGTGGACCCGGGGTCAACCGATCTATCAGAAAAAGAGTTGGTTCCTGAGGATAAGTTGCGAACGCTTATTTCGGAGTATGGATCGAGCGGGTTCAAGGTCGGGATTGGGGCCGAGGCGATCCGTGACTTGCTGAGGAAGATTGATATCAATGCCTTGTGGGACGAACTACAGGTCAAAGCCAAAGCGTCCACTTCTGCGGCGATGAAAAAGAAGTACGCGAAGCGGCTTAAGGTGCTTGAAGCATTTAGGAAGTCTGGCAATAAACCAGAGTGGATGATCATGGATGTCATCCCGGTTCTTCCTCCTGAACTGCGTCCCTTGGTTCCGTTGGATGGCGGGCGATTTGCCACGTCCGACCTGAACGATCTCTATCGGCGTGTGATTAATCGCAACAATCGGTTGAAGCGCCTCATGGAGCTGAAGGCGCCGGGTGTCATTATCCGGAATGAAATGCGAATGTTGCAGGAAGCGGTCGATGCCCTCTTTGACAATGGGCGGCGAGGGCGCGCCATTCGTGGACCAAACAAGCGGCCACTGAAGTCGTTAAGCGATATGCTTAAGGGAAAGCAGGGGCGGTTCCGACAGAATCTGCTCGGGAAACGTGTTGATTATTCAGGTCGTACGGTCATCGTCGTCGGGCCTGAGTTGCGCCTGCATCAATGCGGATTGCCCAAGAAGATGGCGTTGGAATTGTTCAAGCCGTTTATCTTTCATAAACTGGAGGCGCGTGGAGCGGCGACAACGATTAAAAGTGCGAAGCGCTTGGTAGAGAAGGAGCGTCCGGAAGTCTGGGATGTGCTTGATGAGGTCATCCGGGAACATCCAGTATTGCTGAATCGGGCGCCAACACTTCATCGATTGGGCATTCAAGCTTTTGATCCGGTGTTGGTGGAAGGGAAGGCGATTCGTTTGCACCCGCTCGTCTGCGCGGCATTCAACGCAGACTTCGATGGAGATCAGATGGCGGTGCATGTGCCGTTGTCCGTGGAGGCACAGGTCGAAGCGCGTGTGCTGATGATGTCCATTAACAATATTCTCTCCCCGGCTAACGGAAAACCAATCGCCGTGCCATCGCAGGACATGGTGTTGGGATGTTACTGGCTGACAAAGGAACGACTCGGAGTCAAGGGTGAGGGGAAAGTTTTTGGGTCGGCTGAAGAGGTTCGAATCGCATTTGATGCCCGTGAAGTGGAAGAACATGCTCGAATCAAGGTGCGCTTGGCCGGCTCACTGGTGCAGACGACCGTCGGGCGGGTGCTGCTGTCGGAAATTCTCCCGTCAGGGCTCCCATTCGCCAATGCGAATAGGCTCATGACGAAGAAGGAGATGAGTAAGCTCATTGATGCGGTCTACCGTCAAACCGGCCATCGCGACACCGTCGAATTTCTGGATAAGATCAAGGATATCGGCTTTACCTACGCGACAAAAGCCGGATTGTCGATCTGTATCGACAACATGCATATTCCCAGTAAGAAAGAAGACTTCATTGGGAAGGCGCAGCGAGAGGTGAATGAGATCGAGAAGCAGTATTCTGAGGGCTTGATCACGAACGGAGAGCGATACAATAAGGTCATCGATATCTGGGCTCATGTCACGGAGCAGGTTTCAAACGAGATGATGAAAGAGCTTGGGGCTGGGGGCGATCCTGGCAAGGTCGAATCGTTTAACCCCATCTTTATGATGGCTGATTCCGGTGCGCGTGGCAGCTCACAGCAAATCCGTCAGCTGGGTGGGATGCGCGGCCTGATGGCAAAACCATCGGGTGAGATTATTGAGACACCGATTACGGCTAATTTCCGTGAGGGTCTGACGGTGTTGCAGTATTTCATCTCGACTCACGGTGCCCGTAAGGGTCTTGCGGATACAGCGCTGAAGACCGCCAATTCAGGGTACTTGACTCGTCGCCTTGTCGACATTGCCCAGGACGTTATTATTCACGAGCTTGACTGTGGGACGCGTGATGGCATTACCGTCAGTGCACTCGTGGAAGGTGGAGAGGTTATTCAGCCATTAGAGGAACGAATTCTTGGCCGTTTGGCGGCAGAGGACATTCGTGATCCAGTGACAGGGGAAATCATTGTTTCCTGGAACGAGGAGATTACTGAGGAGCTGACCAAGTCGGTCGTTGAAGCCGGAGTGGACCGTGTCAAGATTCGATCCGTCCTGACCTGTCAAGCGCCGCGCGGCGTATGTCGAGCCTGTTATGGGCGTGACTTAGCGCGGGGGCGTCTGGTCGAGAAAGGTGAGCCGGTCGGTGTCATCGCGGCACAGTCAATCGGAGAGCCAGGAACGCAGCTCACCATGCGGACGTTCCATATCGGTGGTACAGCCAGTAAGGTGGTGGAGCAGACGGTGCTCGAGGCCAAGCATGCTGGGCGGATCAGGTTCATGAGTTTTGATGCGAAGAAGAACGCCGACATTCACAACGCCGGGATTGCTGTTCGCAATAAGGATGGTGAATGGGTGGTCATGAATCGCAATACGAAAATTGCGATCGTCGACGATAGTGGCCGAGAGCGAGAGAAGTACCCCGTTGTGTATGGGGCTAAGATCAAGATCAAAGATGGCGATCCCGTTGTCGTAGGGCAAAAACTAGTTGAGTGGGATCCGTACTCTCTTACGATCTTAACGGAGGTGGGGGGGAGGATAGCCTACGGAGACATCGTCGAAGGCGTCACGATGAAGGACGAATTCGACGAAGTGACGGGTTTGTCACGTAAGGTGATCATTGAACATACCGGTCAGACACTCCGTCCTCGTGTATCGATCAAAGATGAGGGGGGGAAGACTGCGAAGGTTCCTGGCGGTTCGAATGCCGTTGCGCGGTATTTGTTGCCGGTCGGGGCCCATATCTTCGTCGAGAAGGGGGCCACGGTATTTCCCGGCGACGTCTTGGCAAAGATCCCTCGAGAGACTACGAAAACGAAGGATATTACAGGGGGTCTTCCTCGGGTTGTGGAGCTGTTTGAAGCCCGAAAGCCGAAAGAGCAGGCCGTCATCACGGAAATTGATGGCGAGGTCTCTTACGGCGGGTTTGTGAAAGGACAGCGCAAGGTCCTGGTCGATAATAAAATGGGTGACGTGAAGGAGTATTTTATTCCCAAAGGGAAGCACGTGAACGTGCACGAGGGTGATTGGGTTCGCGCTGGTGAACCCCTCATGGACGGGTCGGCGAATCCTCATGACATTCTGGATGTCCTTGGTCCTAATGAGTTGCAGAAATATTTGGTGGATGAGGTTCAGGACGTCTATCGATTGCAGGGTGTGTCGATCAACGACAAGCACATTGAGATCATTGTGAGGCAGATGTTACGCAAGGTTCGCGTTGAGGACCCTGGGGACACTCAGTTTTTGCCTGGTAGTCAGGTGAGCAAGAGTGTCTTTGAAAGGGAAAATGAGCGAGTGCTTTCGAAAAATGGAACCCCAGCTTTGGGAAAACCTGTGCTGTTGGGTATTACGAAGGCGGCATTGACAACTGACAGCTTTATTTCGGCAGCCTCTTTCCAGGAAACAACGCGCGTTTTGACGGAGGCAGCCATCAATGGTCGAGAGGATAATCTCTTGGGATTGAAGGAGAACGTCATTGTCGGGCGCCTCATTCCTGCCGGATCCGGGTTTGAGGAGTATCGAGATACCTTCGTGATGAGTGAAAAGCCAGAAGGCCTGTCTGTTGCTGCTGGAACGCCTGCGGCCGCGCTGACATCAGAGCCAGTGATGTCAACCGCGCCAGGGGAAAATGCTCGATCGTAGCAAAGTTGTGGTCATTCACCCCTTGACAGTTGGTGATCGCATCACTATAATCCGGCGGCTTTGCTGGTGATGAAGCGTACTTGATAGCTTGAAGAGGATGAGAACGTAATGCCTACGATCAATCAGTTGGTTCGAAAAGGGAGGGCATTTGTCAAGTCCAAGACAAAAAGCCCCGCCTTGAGGTCTTGCCCTCAAAAAAGAGGAGTCTGTCTGCGTGTTTATACAACGACCCCGAAAAAGCCAAACTCAGCACTGAGGAAGGTTGCGCGTGTCCGTTTGACGAACGGGATGGAAGTGACGACCTATATTCCTGGAGTAGGGCACAATCTTCAAGAGCACTCGATCGTGCTCGTGCGAGGCGGTCGCGTGAAGGACCTTCCTGGAGTTCGTTACCACTTGGTTCGTGGTGC
>CXWK01007603.1_pt1 | contig 17469 bp, 14 predicted proteins | sample 590851 | NCBI WGS metagenome assembly CXWK01 (sample SAMEA3498364, study PRJEB10139) | wastewater metagenome | biome: wastewater treatment plant; material: activated sludge | place: Denmark | collected 2014-08-01 | reverse complement strand
TCATGCTCGATGAGCAGGACGGTGATGCCGACCTCATCGCGCAGGTTGCGGATGAATTCGGTCGTCTCGGCTGTCTCCCTGGGGTTCATGCCCGCCGTCGGCTCGTCGAGCAGCAACAGCTTCGGGTTGCCGGCCAGCGCCCGGCCAATCTCCAGCCGGCGCTGGTCGCCATAGGGCAGGTTGCGCGCCAGGTTGTCCCCCTTGCCGCGCAAGCCCACGAAGTTGAGCAACTGATTGGCCTCCACGATCGCCTTCTCTTCCTCAAGGCGTGTGCTGCGCAGCCCCAGGACGGGGCCAAACCAGGGCGAGTGCAGCCGCGGCTCCATCCCGGCCAGGATATTCTCGATGGCCGACATATGCGCGAAGAGACGGATGTTTTGGTAGGTTCGAGCGATGCCCATTTTAGTGATCTGGTCGGGCGATTTACCCTTGATCGATTGGCCGTCGAAATCGAACTCGCCCTCGTCGATCTTGTAGAACCCGGTGATGCAGTTGAAGAACGTCGTCTTGCCCGCGCCATTGGGGCCGATGATGCTGACGATGCTGCCTTTCGGGATGGAGAAGGTCAGGTTGTTGACGGCAACCAGACCGCCGAAGCGCTTGGTTACGTTGGTTGCTTCCAGTATATTGCTCATAGCGATCCCTCTAGACGAGCGGTTGGACTTCCTCGTGCTGGATACCCTCGCGCGCGGCATCCTCTCCTGTGGCGTGCAACTCGCGCCGGGTGATGGCCGAGGGCCACAATCCTTCCGGCCGCACGAGCATCATCACGATCAGCAGGATGCCGTACATCAGCAGGCGATACTCCTCGAACTCGCGCAGCAGTTCCGGCAGGCCGACGAGCACAAACGCGCCCAGAACCACGCCGGGCAGGCTGCCGATGCCGCCAACGATGACGATGGCCAGCACGTTGATCGAGATAAGCAGCTCGAAACTGTTGGGGAACACCGAGCCAATGCGCGGGGCGAACAGCGCCCCGGCCAGCCCGGCAAAGGCCGCGCCGATGGAGAAGGCCAGCAGCTTGGTAGCCACCAGATTGATGCCTACCGCCTCGGCCACGTCCTCATCCTCGCGCATGGCCATCCAGCGGCGGCCGATACGGCCGTCGCGCAGGCGGCCGGCGATAAACCAGGCCAGGATGCAGCCCAGCAAGATGAGGTAGTAGAAATGGAGAGGAGTCACGAACTCAAAGCCGCCGATAGACGGACGGCCGATTTTCAGGATACCCTGCGCGCCGCCGATGACCGGCTTCAGCAGGTCGGAGCGCACCAGCACGCGGATGATTTCGCCGAAGCCGAGGGTGACGATGGCCAGATAGTCGCCGCGCATGCGCAACACCGGGACGCCGAGAATGATCCCCGCCAGCGTGGCGGCCAGCACGGCGATGGGCACAGCCACCCAAAAATTCATGCCCATGCCTAAATCGCTGGTTGAGGTCAGCAGGGCCGTCACATAGGAGCCGATGGCGAAGAAGGCCACGTAGCCCAGGTCGAGCAGCCCGGCGAAGCCGACCACGATATTGAGGCCGAGCGCCATCAGGACAAAGATGCCCACCTGATCCAGCACATTGGTCAGGAAAATGCCCAATATCCGCGGCAGCACCAGCAGGACGAGCAGCAGAACGATGGTCGCTATTTTCTGGGAGCGTTTGGCCTGAGCCGGAGTCTGAGCGGCTCGCCGGCGCTGGACAGCGTCGCGACCCTTCAGCGTCCAGAAGAAAGCAGCGATCAGGGAGACGACAAACACGATCACGGCCGCGAGCGGCGTGATGCCCTTCGTGCCGAACAGGATGCGGACGGTGTTGCGCTCCAGCAGTTGGTTGGCGATGTTGAGCGGCACGTCGGAAAAGAGGGCGAAGACGGTGGTGACGATGAGCGCGATGATGATCGGCCGGCGAGTGCGTTCGGGGATCAGATGGATAGCCGCGCCAATCAGGCCTAATACCGTCATCTCCGCAGCCAGCAGGGCTATCCCCACGCCGGTTGTCTTTCCGGAGGTCAATATGCTAATTAGCTTGGGCGAAACGTTGACGAAATAGGTTCGGATCTCGGGCCATGCAGTTGCCAGCAGCACCAGCAAGATAACCGGTATCGAGGCCAGCAGTCCGGCCACCAGCCCTCCGAGCAGTCGCGGGAGCACGGCCCGATGCTCCCCGCCCGGGACGGATAAATAGCCGCCGTAGAGAGCGGGAACAAAGAGCAGCAATTGGCCCAGGGTGAGGTAGCCGACGATGAGTGCGCGCTCGTTGAACGTTTCCACCATGCCGATGACGCTGGCCACCAGGATGACCAAACCCATCAGGAGACCGATACGAATGATATGACGCCAGTTTTCTTTTGTCATGGATTGCCTCCCTTAGGCCTTCTTTTCGGCCAGGCGTTCGCCGATGATCCCTTGCGGCCGGAAGATGAGCACCAGAACGAGCAAGGTGAAAGCGGTCACGTCTTTTAGCTGGTGGGCGCCGGGGATACCTAACCCTTCCAGGAAGAGGGGCGGGCCAACGGCTTCGATGAGACCCAGGAAGAGACCGCCGATAGCTGCGCCGGGAATACTGCCGATGCCGCCCAACACGGCGGCGGTGAAGGCCTTAATGCCCGGCACAAAACCCATATAGAAATTGGCCTGTTTGAATACCAATACCCAGAGTATGGCGGCGATGCCGGCCATGGCCGCGCCGACGGCGAATGTCGTGGCGATCGTGCGGTCCACATCGATGCCCATCAGCGTCGCCACGTCCTTGTCCTCGGCCACGGCCCGAATGGCCTTGCCGGTCTTGGTTCTCATGACGAATAGATAGAGCAGGACCAGAGCAATAATGGAGACGGCGAAGACGACCATGCGCACCTTCAGAAGGTCGATGCCGAACAGGTCGATCCGCCCATCCAGAATGGCCGGGACGGGGAAAGGCTTGATGTCGCCGCCGAAGAGGCCGCGGAAGAAGTATTGCCAGAAGAACGACGCGCCGATGGCGGTGATGAGCGGCACCAGCCGGGGGGCGCGCCGCAATGGTCGGTAGGCGATGCGTTCCGTCAGCAGCGAAACTCCCATCGCCGTCAGCACCGAGACAAAGGTCACGATCACCAGATAGATGATCGGTTGTTCATCCATGAAGCCGGAGCGACTGAGTGTGGAGGCGACGAGCACGGTCGAGGTCATGGCGCCCGACATAAAAAACTCGCCGTGGGCGAAGTTAATCATGAATAGCACGCCATAGACCATGGTGTAGCCGAGGGCAATTAGCGCGTACAGTCCCCCCTGAGATAGCCCGGACACGGCGAAGTCGAACCAGTCCCGAGCTGAGTACTGTATTCCCACCCCAAAAAACAGCTTCCGGACCGTGCCTACAATGACAAGAATGATAATGACTGCGCGAAACACCCACAGAACAAGGCCGATCCAGTCCACGTCTTTGAGGCGTCGTGATGATGTCATTGAAAGCCTCCTGCTTGCGCCGGGTCAACCGGCTCGATTGTTTTTATACGCGACAGGCTTCGGAATGCGGGTCGCCGATGCAAAGCCCGAGCCTGTAATCGTTGATAAAGAGCTACGGGCCGGCCTCCTTGAACCAGGAGGCCGGCCCGGATAGGTTTACAGATTCAGACTAGGGCCAAACGCGAACGAATTCCCCATTCTGGATTTCGCTTACAGCGATCTTCGGGTCGGCGCAGTCGCCGAACTCGGTGCAGGTCAGGCTGCCGGTGATGCCCTCATAGCCGGAGGTGGCATAGAGTGCGTCGCGCAGCGCCTGGCGGCCGATCAACAGGTTGCCGTCGGCGTCCTGCTGGGCCACGGCCTCGATCGCGTTCAACAGCATGTTGGTTGCGTCAAAGGCATGGGCGTGGAACGGGGCGGTCGGGGCGGAGCCGTAGTCGGCCTCGTACATCGGCAGGAAGTCGTCCTGATAGAACGTGTTGCTGAAGGCCAGGTCGGGGCCGGAGACAACCATGCCCTCGCTGGTGCCGACGGTGTTCTCCAGGAAGCTGGGCGACTGGACGCCGTCGGCGGCGGCCAACTGGACATTCTCCAGGCCGGGGATCGTCTTGGCGGTGTTGGTGATGAGCGAACCCAACGGGATGAACACCGGGAAGTAGAGGAACTCCGGCTCGGAGGCGGCAATCGTCGTCAGCAGCGGCTCGACGTTGGTCGCATCGGCGGCTTCGGCCTCGAAGGCCACCATCTCGCCACCCTTGGCCGTGAAGGCATCGGCGAACGCCTTGGCCAGACCTTCGGTGTAGGGGTCGCCGTCATGGATGGCCGCGGCCTTGGTGAAGCCACGCACGTCGTAGGCATAGTCGGCCATGGCCGCGCCCTGGATAAGGTCGTTATGGGCGGTGCGCAGATAGCCAATGTGGAAAGCCTGGTTGGGGTCGGTCAGCGCCGGGGAGGTGTTCGACGGGGAGATGGTGACATAGCCCGCGTCGGAAGCGATCTGGGAGAAGGGAACACCAGCGCCGGAGCAGCTCGTGGCGATGGAGCCGACGATCTGCGGATTGGCGACGATCTTCGTGCCGGCCGTCTGGCCGCCTTCTGCGCTACAACCATCATCCTCGGCAATCAACTCAACGGCGTGGCCGAGCAGTTCGCCGCGCATCTTGAGGGCAATCTCGACGCCGCGCTGGGAGTCGAGGCCCAGGTCGGCGTTCGGCCCGGAGATGACCAGCGCCGAAGCGATCTGGATCGGGTCGCCGGCGGCGACTTCGACGCAGCCGATGGCGTCGGTACACTCAAATGCAGCCGTTTCTTCGCCCGAAGCTTCTTCTTCAGTCGGCGCAGCCTCTTCCTCGGTTGGCGCGGATTCCTCGGCCGGAACCGTCGCCTCGGGGGCAGTGGTGCCGCCGGCCGGCTGGCAGGCCACCAAGGCCAGCGCCGCCAGGAGCAGCAGGACTAAAAGCAGTGACAGACGTTTCATTTTTCTTCTCCTCTATTCTGTTTTGAACGTAATGTTCAAGTCTGACCTTGAAACCGATCCGGCCAATCGCCGGTCGTTACCACCTGATTTCTTTGTGCGGGCGCTCCCGCCTGGATTTATTTGGATTCCCTTTCCTGGACATCACCTCCTCGGCATTGGTTTCTTCCGTCTAGGGATACCCGCCTATGGGCATAGAGCCTATGGGCTTGGAATTCTAGAGGTACATGGATTGGTTGTCAACTTGAATATGAGATTAGAAACCTGGCGAGCAGGCACCATGAAATTCTATTCGACCACAGGATTTAAACTGCCCGTCGGTCAGGTCTCGATGCGCTTACTCGTAATCTTCCAGCACCTCGGTGTACTGGCCCGTCACCATGAAAACGACGCGCTCAGCCAGATTGGTGGTGCGGTCGCCGATGCGCTCCAGGTTGTGGGCGATCCATAGCAAGTAGGTGGGCATCTCGGCCACGTGCTTGCTGGCGATTTCGGCCATCGCCTCGCCGAAGAACTTGCGGTACTGGTTGTCGATCTTCCGGTCGCGCTTCACAATGGCGTTGGCTTTCTCCACGTCGCGCTCGATGTAGGCTTCTGTCGCGCGATGGAGCATGGCGCGCGCGCGCTTCGTCATCTTGGGCAGCCGCGACAGCTTCAGCTGCACCGGCGCGGCTTTGTCGCCGGGCACGGGAACGTCGGAAGCGGCAGCATCGGGCAAGAGCGCGTCGGCCGCTTCGGCGACCGGCTCTTCCGGCACGGCCACATCGAATACCACCGGCTGCGGCATCTCCTGCATACGCTGAACAATCCGGGCGATGCCGGCGGCATGGTCGCCGATGCGCTCCAGCTCGATGGCGAAGTGGATGGCGGCGATGACCGTGCGCAAATCGCGGGCCAATGGCTGCTGGGTAGACAGGATGACGTAGGCCTTTTCCTCGATGTGGAACCGCAGCCGGTTGATCTCCGCGTCGCCGGCGATGACGCTCCCGGCCAGCGCGCCGTCGTTGGTCAGCAGCGCGTCGATCGCATGGCCGATGGCCTCATCGACCATGCTGCTGAGGATCAGCACCGACTGGTTGAGTTCGCTCAGTTCTGTGTCGAGCAGCGCTCGGACGAGTGTCGCCATAACGGTTCTCCTGTCTGCGTTATTGCCGGGCCGGGCGGCGCTTACTCTCCTGATTCTTCGACCGTCGCTTCCAGCAAATGGCCCGCCGCGTCGTCGAAGGCGGCGCGCAAGGCGTCGTACTGTTCTTTCGGTAACGGCTTGAGGTTGATCGATTGCTGCCGCAGCGCGCCCGACAGCTTGGACGCATGGACGGCCGGGATGCGCGACTCCTTGACATCCAGCGCGGCGATGTTTTCGGCGGTGAAAACGATGATCGGGAAGAGGGGCGCGCCGGCGGCCGCGGCGGCGTTCTTTTGAATATACTCCGCCATTTTAGCGACCTGCGCCTCGGCCTCGCGGGCGGGGTTACCCAGCGTTTCGCGGCCGAAGAAGCGGCGCATGCCCAGGCCGGCCTGCTGCCAGGTGTCGCCATTGGCCGAGATGCGGCCGTTCTGGAACTTGGCCGTCAGCACGGCCACGCCGGTCGGCAACAGCAGCACGTGGGGGGCGGGCAGCAGGTAATGGTAGAGGCGGCCGTCTTTCCGGGCGAACTTGCTCGCCGCCCGATCCAGCACCATATCCATGCGCGGCTGGCGCAGGTAGCGATGGGCGTAGTGAAGTCCGATCTGAGAGAGAGAGAAACCCACCAGCAGCGCCAATAGCTGGTAGAGAAAGACATTGGCCTGATCGTCGAAGACGAAAATAATAATCAGACCGCCGACAAGGGCGGCCAGGCCGGCAAAGCTGAGTATCTGGGCCAGGCGACCCAGGCGGGCAATACGTTGTTCGTCGCGTAATATGATCATGGTAGTCAGTGGTCGGTGGTCAGTGGTCGGCGGTCGGTGATGGGATTCACTGACCACTGTCCACTATTCATATCGCCCCAGCACCAGGCAGGCGTTCTGGCCGCCCAGGCCGAAGGAGTTCTTGAGCGCGATGCGCAGGGACGCGGGACGAGGCGCGTTGGGCACGTAGTCCAGATCGCATTCCGGGTCGGGCGTCTCGTAGTTCCAGGTGGGCGGGATGAGGTCCCGGTCGAGACCCAGCAGGGTGAAGATCGACTCGATCGTCCCCGCCGCGCCCATGGCGTGGCCCATCGCCGACTTGGTGCTGCTGATGGGCACCTGGTAGGCGCGCTCGCCGAAGAGACGCTTGATGGCCAGCGTCTCGGTGGCGTCGTTGACCGGCGTCGATGTGCCGTGGGCGTTGATGTAATCGACATCATCGGGCGTCAGTCCGGCGTCGCCCAGCGCCCATTGCATGGCGCGGATCGCGCCCTTCGCTTCGGGGTCGGGCGCGGCCACATGATAGGCATCGGACGATGAGGCATGGCCGAGCACCTCACCGTAGATGCGCGCGCCGCGCGCCAGCGCCTTGTCGAGCCGCTCCAGCACAACGATGGCCGCGCCTTCGGCCAGAATGAAGCCGTCGCGGTCCTTGTCGAAGGGGCGGCTGGCGCGTTCGGGAGCGTCGTTGAAGTGGGTGGACAGGGCGCGCATGGCTCCGAAGCCGACGATGGCCGAGACGTGAATCAGCCCCTCGACGCCGCCGGCGAGCATCATGTCTGCCGCGCCGCGGCGAATGAACTCGGCCCCCTCGCCGATGGTCTGCGTGCCCGTGGCGCAAGCGGCCACGATGGTGCTGAGTGGGCCGGTCGAGCCGGTCGTCAGACTCACATGGTGGGTGGGCATGTTGCACAGGAACATGGTCATGCCGAAAGGGCTGACGGCGCGAAAGCCGCGCTCTTTGAAGGTGTCGATCTCCTCAAAGGCGCGTTCCATGCCGCCGGCGGCCGTGCCCACAAGCACGCCGGTGCGGTCGGGATCGGGCACTTGCTCCGGCAGGCCCGCGTCGGCCACCGCCATCCGCGCCGCGGCCACGGCCAGTTGTGAGGCGCGCGACATGCGTCGGGCTTCCTTGAAATCCATATAGTCGCGCGGGACGAAGTTTTTCACTTCGCCGGCGATCTGCGTGGGGAGTTCGCCGGCATCGAATTGGGTGATGCGGGTGATGCCGGAGCGTCCGGCGATCATATTCTCCCAACTTTCCTCGACAGTATTACCGAGTGGGCTGAGCATGCCCATCCCGGTGATGACAACGCGCGGCCGCCCGCGCGCGTCCAGTGTCTCATTGCTCATAGGTATCCTTATAGCGAAACAGATGTAGCGTCCTTACGTTGAATTCTTCTTTATTTCAAGCCCTCGGCAATCGCGGCGACGATGCCGCCCTCGACCACCCGCCGCGCCTGGCCGATGGCCTGCTGGATGGCGTAGGGGTTCGAGCGGCCGTGGGCGATAATGACAACCCCATTGACCCCCAGGAGCGGCGCGCCGCCGATCTCGTCAGGGTTGAACTCGTCGCGCACGCGCTTGAAGGCCGGGCGAGCCAACGCGCCGCCGATCTTCGTCAGCGTGCCGGCCATGATGTTTTTACGGATGGTATCGATCAGATAGCTCGCAACCGCCTCGGCTGTCTTCATCATGACATTGCCGGTGAAGCCGTCGACGACAGCCACATCGGCCGCTCCGTGTATGAACTCCTTCGGCTCGATATTGCCGACGTAGTTCAGGCCGCTGCTTTCCATGAGCGGGATCGTCTCCTTGATGAGCAGGTTGCCCTTGCCCTCTTCCTCACCGTTGGAGATGAGGGCCACGCGCGGCCGGGCGATGCCGTGCATGCGCGCCATATAGATGCTGCCCATTACGCCGAACTGGAGCAGGTATTCCGGCTTGGCGTCGGCGTTGGCCCCATTGTCGATGAGCATGGGCTTGGTGTCGATGGGGAAGACGACACCCATGGCCGGGCGCAGCACACCGGGGATACGGCCGAGGCCGGTCTGGCGCAAGGTGGCCGTGGCCAGGATGGCGCCGGTGTTCCCGGCACTGACAAATGCATCGGCCGCACCCTCGCGCACGAGCCGCAAGCCGACGTGGAGCGAGGATTCGCGCTTGTCGCGGGCGGCCGCGCTGGGGGAGTCCTTCATGCCGATCTCCTCGGCGGCGTGGACAATCTCAATGCTCAGCCCGGCAATGTCATGGGCGGCCAGTTCGGCCTCGACCAGCGGCTTGTCGCCCGCCAGGATAATCGTGTCGCCAAACTTGCGTGCGGCCATCACGGCTCCGGCCACGTCGGGGCCGGGGTGCTCATCACTGCCCATCGCATCGACTACTATACGCATACCCGTCTACTCTCCCGCAGGATAATAGCGGGGATTCTATCACAATCTATGTGGGGCCTGTAGGGAAAGATAGGGCGGGTGGTCAGTGGTCAGTGGTCAGTGGTCGATTCTCCTGCTCGGCGGTTATTATCCGCGACAGGCGGTTGGCCTGGATGGGTTGGCCGTAGCGCAGCGCATAGAGCCAGGTGAACTCCGCGCCATAGAGCAGGATTTGAGCCGAGTAGTAGATCCAGAAGAGCAGGATGATGAGCGAGCCGGCCGCGCCGTAGACCGAGCCGGTGTTGCTGAAAGAGAGGAAAAACGACAGGATGACCCGGCCGATGAGGAACAGCACCGTAGTCACGACAGCGCCGACGGCTGCGTCGCGCCAGCGAACCTGTGCGTCGGGCAGGGCCTTGAAGATGAACAGGAATGCGGTCAGCGTTAGCAGGGGGATAATCAGGCGGCCGAGTTGGGTCAGGAGAAAACCCGCCTCAGGAAACAGCACTTCAAAGCGGGCCTGCACCGCCGTCAGCACGGCCTCCGTGATCACAACCAGCACCAGCGCCGCACCCAGCACGAACACGCTCAGAAACGGGATGGCCCGGTAGCGAGCCAGTAGCAGCCACTCATGGACGTTCTTCGGCTGCACGTCGCTGATACCCCAGATGAGATCGAGGGCGACCCGCAGTTGCCGGAAAATGCCCGTCCCGGCGATGAGCAGGGCGATGATGCTTACGATTGTCGCCGTCCGGCTCATCGTCTGATCGCGCACGGCAGTCATGATGCCGTCGATATAACCCGCCAGTTCGCCGCCGACCAGGTACCGAAGCTGCTCCATGACCTGCTCCTGGGCCAGCGACTGATCGATGAAGAAACCGGCGATGTTGACCACAAACACCAACAGCGGCGCGATGGAGAAGACCATGTAGTAGGCCAGCCCGGCGGCATAGATCGACGCCCGTTCCGTCATGAACGCTTGGAGCGCGTCTTTGAATAGCGAGAAGATTGATTTCAGGAGAGACATTTGAATTACAAATTACGAATTACGAATGGAAGAGACGGTTATTCGTGGGTCAGTAGGTCAGTCATGCTGCGCTCTGTCGTCTGTGGTCGGGCGACAGGAGTCGCCGTGGTCTGTCGTCCGTCGTCGGAGATCTTCATTCGTAATTCATATCACACCCCCGCCAGCGCCTGCTTCAAATCGGCGATCAGATCATCGGGGTGCTCGATGCCGACGGAGAGGCGCACCAGTCCGGGGTCGACGGCAAAGCCCGCGGCGGCCGCTTCCGGCCCGGCCACCGAGGCGTGGGTCATAGCCGCGGGCAGCTCAATGAGCGATTCGACGCCGCCCAGCGACTCGGCCAGCGCAAACAGCCGCGTGCGCAGCGCCACCGTTCGGGCGGCCGCCGCGCCGCCGCGCACCAAAAACGACACCATGCCGCCCGGCCCGGCCATCTGCCGGCGGGCCAGCTCGTGCTGCGGGTGGCTCTCCAGGCCGGGGTAGATGACGTGCTCGACAGCAGGGTGGTCTTCCAGGAAACGGGCCACAGCCAGCCCGTTGTCGCAATGGGTGCGCATGCGGATGCCCAGTGTCTTGATGCCGCGCAGCGTCAGGAAGCAGTCCATCGGCCCCGACACCGCGCCGACCGCCTTCTGCAGGAACTTGAGCCGCTCCCAAGCGTCGGCGTCGTTCATGATGATCGCCCCGCCGACGACGTCGGAGTGGCCGCCCAGGTACTTGGTCGTGGAGTGGACGACGAAATCCGCGCCGAGGGCCAGCGGCCGTTGCAGCGCGGGCGAGGCGAAGGTGTTGTCGACGGCCACCCAGACCCCGGCGGCGCGAGCCACCTCGCTGATGGCGGCGATGTCGGTCAGGCGCAGCGTGGGGTTGGTCGGCGTCTCCAGCCACACAAGGCGGGCCGGCCCGGCAGCCAGCGCGGCGCGGGCGGCGTCGGTGTCGGACGTGTCCACGTAGTCGAAGATGATGCCGTAATCGGCCAGCACCTTGTCGAAGAGGCGGAACGTGCCGCCATAAAGATCATTGCCGCAGATGACCCGCTCGCCCGGCTTGACGAGGCGCAGCAGCGTGTCGATGGCGGCCAGACCCGACGAATAGGAAAGACCGTAGCGGCCGCCTTCCAGCGCCGCCAGCGCCTCTTCCAGCGCCGAGCGCGTCGGGTTCCCGGCGCGGGAGTAGTCGTAGCCCTTGTGCTCGTTGACGTCGGTTTGGACGAAGGTCGAAGTCTGGTAGATGGGGGTCATGATCGCGCCGGTGGTCGGGTCGGGATGAACCCCGGCGTGGACGGCGATGGTTTCGAAACGGTCGTGGGTGGGCTTGGTCATAGAGGATCTCCAATTAACGGCCGGCGATCTGGTAGTTTCCGGCGCAATTATTATTGTATCATATCCTTAAGTTGTGGGGCGATTTACCAAGTCGCCCCGATTTGCCAAGTCGCCCCTACCGGAGGCTGCTGATGAAAATTCGGCCCGACAAAACAACTTGCATTGTCCTCTTTATTCTGGCGCTCCTGGTGGCCGGTTGCCGGGCCACGGCCGACCTGGGCGGGACTTCGTGGCAATTGACGGCCTACGGCCCGACCGACGCGCCGCTCGATGCCGAGGCCCCGGCGTCTATACAGTTTGAGGATAACGGCCGATTGGGGGGCTTCACCGGCTGTACTGCCTTCTTCGGGCATTACCGGGTGGATGACGGGCGAATCTCGCTGCGCGACAACGAATTGGCGTTTACTCTTCAGGAATGTGATGCGGACTCACCCGAAGGAATGCAAGGCACGTTTTTTCGCGCCTGGTTGACCGATATCGGCGATTATTCACAAACGGACGATGGCCTTCAGCTTGTTTTTGACGAGGGGCGACAGATCGCCGTATTTGTGCCGAAGGTTGATTGAATGCCCCCGCAGGACCGGATTCATCCCACGTGGCGAGGCAAGTAGTGACTCCCGTCGCCACTCGCAACCTCAACAATCTCCCCCTCATCCAGCAGCAAATCCAGATAACCGAGCAGCATCCACAGCCCCGCCACGCGACTCTCCGGCGGCTGGTGGGCATACATGCTCTCCAGCAGTTCGGGCACGGTCGTTTGTCCGGCGCGAATGAAGTCCAGGCATTGCCCCTTGCGGCCGGCGATGCGCTCCCGCTGGCGGGCGATGACCGCCCGGTGGTCGCCGAACGGCCGCCCGTGGCCGGGATAGATCGTGTCGATATCCAGCGCTTCCAGCACGTCGAGCGAGCGGATGAAATCGGGTAGGGCCGGCTTCCGCCGCTCGCCCGGCGGGGGGTGGTCAATGACCGGCGCAGGCGTAACGGCCAGCAGCATATCGGCCGAGAGCAATCGGCGCGTTTCCGGCTGATAGAACACGGTTTGCGCGCCGGCGTGGCCGGGAGCATGGATGGCCCGCCACGTCGCACCGCCCATCCGCAGCACGCCATCCGGCCGGAAGGCGACTACGCGATCAGCCGGCACGGGGTCGGCCTGGGTCGCCAACTCGCACAGACCGTTGAGGATCAGCTCGTTCGTCGCCGGCGGCAAGCCCAGCGCGGGCAAGAGATCACGGCGATAGTAGGCCATGCGCCCGGCCCACATGCCGTCGGTGTCCGTCAGCCACGGCGCGCCGAGATCGCAGATCCAGACGGTCGCGTCGCTCTCGGCAACGATGCGCCCGGCCAGGCCGAAATGATCGACGTGGGGGTGGGTGATGACGACGCGGGCGACGTCGCGGACGGCGATGCCATGTTCGGCCAGTCCGTAGATGAGCATATCCCAACAGGCTTCCGTCTTTACCCCGGCATCTACCAGCACGATCTCCGGCTGCATGAACAGGTAAGCGTTGACCGACCCCATCGACCAGCCGATTGGGAATTCGATTCGAATTGGTTCCATGTAGGTATTATCCGCGGGATTGGTGGAATGAGGTAGGGGATGGACGACGGACGATAGACTACGGACGACAGACCACTGACCTACTGACCACTGACCGACGCAAGAGGTTAACGCAAGGACGCCAAGACGCAAGACTGACCACTCCCCACCCCCTACCCGGTATTCTTCAACCCCGATGCAATCCCGTTGATCGTCAGGAAAACCGTGTCGCGCAGGTGGGCGGCTTCGGCGCTTTCGGGGTCGGGCAGGCCACGCAGGCGGCGAAGCAGGCTGACCTGGATAAAATTGAGCGGGTCGATGTAGGGGTTGCGGCGGCGGACAGAGCGTTGCAGCACCGGGTCGTTGTCGAGCAGTTCGCGGCCGCCGGTGATTAACAGGAGCGCCTCGCGCGTCCGGTCGAAGGCCGCTTCCACCTGGCCGAAGATGAGGTCGCGCACGCGCGCGTCCTCCACCAGCCCGGCGTACAGCCCGGCAATGCCCATGTCGGCCTGGGCCATCGACACCTGCGAGTTATCGAGCAGATTGCGGAAGAACGACCAGTCGCGGTACATCTCCTGCAGCAGCGCCACATGTTCGGGCGTGCGGCCAAACGCGGCCAGCGCCTCGCCCACGCCGAACCAGCCGGGCAGCACATGGCGGCATTGCATCCAGCTAAAGCCCCAGGGAATGGCCCGCAGGCTGTCGAACGTGACCGCGCCCGTCCGCCGCGACGGCCGCGAGCCGATGCGCATCCGGCTGATCTCGTCCATCGGCGTGGCCTGGCTCCAGTAGGTGAGTAGTTCCGGCGTCTCATAGATGAGGGCGCGATAGGCGCGGTAGGACGTGGCCGCCAGTTCATCCATGGCCGCCGGCCAGTCCGGCTTCGGCCGGGGCAGCAGGCGGTATTGCTCCGGCGCGCCAGCCATGAGCACGGCGTGGACGACCTGCTGCAAGTGGCGATTGGCGATGGCCGGGTGGCTATAGCGGTCGGAGATGACCTCCCCCTGCTCAGTGATGCGGATGCGGCCGCCGACGGAACCGGGCGGCTGGGCCAGGATGGAGCGATTGGCCGGGCCACCGCCGCGAGCAATGGTGCCGCCGCGGCCGTGGAACAGCGTCATGACCACATCGTGGGCGGCGCACGTCGCGGCCAGCGCGTCCTGCCCCTGATAAAGCTCCCAGTTGGCGGCCAGATAGCCGGCGTCCTTGTTGCTGTCGGAGTAGCCGATCATGATCGTCTGCCGGCGACCGGTGCGGGCCAGGTGGGGCGCGTAGCCGGGGTGGGCAAAGAGCGCGGTCATCACCTCCGGCGCGGCGCGCAGGTCGGCCCGCGTCTCGAACAATGGCGCGAAGGTCATCCCTTCCGTCCGGCCGTCGTCGCGCAGGCAAAGACCATGCCAGCGGGCCAGCAGCAGCGGGGCCAGGATGTCCTCCGGCCCGTGGGTCATACTGACGACATAGGGGCCGAATAACTCCGGGCCATAGTAGTCGGCGGCGCGCTTGACGACGCGGAACAGTTCCAGCGTCTCCCGCGCCTCGGCCGACAGGCCGCCGAAGCCGGTCAGGTCGGGGATGGGTCGGGCCAGCGCGTCGGTGAGGGCCGCGGCGCGGGCCGGGCCGTCCATCTGGCCGAAGCCGTCGAACCAGCCCAGGTGACCGAACAGCTCGTCGAGAACGGCCGTGTTGTAGTCGCTATACTGCCGCAGGTCGAGCCGGGCGGCGTGGAGACCGAAGACGCGTGCCTGGAGCAGGCTTTGCTCCAGATCGGCGCGGGCGATCTCGTCCATGTGGGCCGCGCGCAACGACCGGTCCATCAGCGTCAGCGGCTCCAGCAGGTTGTCCATCGTGCGCATGCGCAGCGGCGGCAACTCCTCCCCCCGCAGGCGAGCGAGCATGTCTCCGGCAGAAGCCTCGGCCAGGTCGGCGCCCAGTTGAGCCGACAGGTGGCGATAGGCCTCGTGGGGGTAGCGGTCGTGGAGAAAAGCCAGATGGCCCCCCGGCTCGCCGTGGGCAGCGACGGCATCGGTGATTGCCTCCGGCACATCGGCCAGATCATTGGAAATGCTCAGAGAGCGATCGAGCCGGCGAGCGGCAGCGCGGTGCTTCTCCAGCGCCAGACCGCGATGGAGCCGCAGCGTCTCGGCCGTCACGTCGGCGGTGACGTTGGGGTTGCCGTCGCGGTCGCCGCCAATCCACGAGGCGTAGGTTAGGAAGCGGTCGGGCGGCCGCAGGGCCGGGTAGTGCCGGGCCAGCGCGGCGGCCATGTCGCGGTAGACGGCGGGCAGCACATCCCAAAGGGTCGTGTCGAAATAGAATAGGCCGGTGCGCACCTCGTCGGTGACGGTCGGCCGCGAGGTGCGGCTGCGGTCGGTCACCCACAGCAGCGTCACCTCGGCGGTTATCTGATCGACCAGCGCCTGCCGCTCCGAGGGCAGCAGATCGCGCACGTCAAGCTCGGTCAGCGCGGCGGCGATACGGCGCAGTTTGGTCAGCACGGTGCGGCGCTTGGCCTGGGTGGGATGGGCGGTGAAGACCAGCTCGATGTCCAGCCGGTTGAGCAGGCGACGCATCTCGAACTCATCGACGCCCGCCTTCCAGAGTGCGGCCACGGCTCCGGCAACCGACTCCGACAGCGGTTGCGGATGAACGTCGCGCTCACGCTCGCGCAGGACACGAACGCGGTGCTGTTCCTCGGCCAGATTGACCAGCTCGAAGTAGGTGGTGAAGCCGCGAGCGACAAGCTCGGCCTCGTCCGGGTCGAGGCGGCCGACGACATAAGCCAGCCGGGTGTCGATGGCTGGATCGCTCTCAATGCGGCGGGTCTTGGCCAGGGCGCGGATGCGCTCCTCCAATTCGAAGATCTCGATCCCCGCCTGCCGCCGGATGACGTGGCCGAGGATGTCGCCCAGCAAATGGATGTCTTCACTCAATCGTTCCTGTTTTTCGCGGGTCATGGGCATGGTAGAGCCTCAGGGAGAAACCGCAGATTTTGCTCGGCTGTCCTCAGCCGCGATTTCATAAATTGCCGACAGATAATAGATATTGACAAAAAAGGGGCGATGATGCAATGAAGGGGGTAGAAGCCGGGTTTTTCATAAAACCCGGCTTCCGGAGAGTGCTTGGCCTCAGTCAGGAATGACTGAGCTACAAAGCGCTACAGCGTAATCACCTGATCCGGCATATTCCCCGCCAGCGCCGCATAGAGGTCGGGGAAGCAGCCGACCTGCACCCCGGCGACGGTATCGACCACATGGCATTCGCCCGGCTCGGTGCGGCCCATGCCGCCGGCGTCGCACCAGCGTGGCTCGCCCTCGGCCAGCCCGCGCTCCAGCGCGCACATATCACACATCATCAGCAGCATCCCCTTCTCCGCGGCGACCTTGGCCAACCGCTCGCCGATGGGGTCGCCCTCGCGCAATACGAAGGTGTTGTCGTCGAAGAAGAACATACCGACGACTTCGACGCCGTGGGTTCCGGCCTCCAGCTGGGGCAGGATCATGCGGCCGAGCTTGTAGCTGGCGGCGCGAGGATGGGCAAATACATAAGCAACTTTCATGGTTTCTCCTGATTGGGTAATAAGTAATCTGACCACCATCATACCGAAAGAGGCGAAATATGCCCAAATGGGAAAATCGGGCACAATGGAGCATTCGGTTATGTGATATGACTACATCCAACGACGAAGTAGACGAAGTCATCGTTTTCTACCACCTGCCCAAATCAGCCGGGACAACGCTCAACCGCATCCTGCGCCGTAACTACAAGCCGGGCGAAATGGCGGAGAGCGGCCCCAACACCCAGGAGTTCGTCGCCAAGCTGAAGACGTGGCCCCCGGAGCGGCTGGCGGCCATCCGGTTCCTGCAAGGGCACTACCCCTGGGGCCTGCACGAGATGCTGCCGCAGCGGGCGCGCTGCTTCACCATCCTGCGCGATCCGGTGGAGCGCGTACTCTCCCACTTCTACCACGCCCAGCGCCAACCCGACTACTTCCTCTACGATCTCATCCGGGACAACAACGGATCGCTGCCGGAGTTGTTGGCAAGTGGTATCCCGCTGATGATGAATGATGGGCAGGTGCGGCTGCTGTCGGGCGTCTATGCCAATCCCCCTATGGGTGAAGTGACCGAGGCGATGCTGGCGACGGCCATCGCCAACCTGCGGGCGTGCGCGGTGGTGGGCATCACCGAGCAGTTTGACCTGTCGCTCGTCCTGCTCCAGCGAGCCTTCGGCTGGCGGTTCATCGGCTACAGACCGGTCAACATTGGCCACAACCGGCCGCCCGCGCGAGAGATCAGCGCCGAAACGCTTGAGGCCGTGCGGCACTACAACCGCATGGACGCGCTGCTCTACGAAGAGGCGCAGCGGCTGATGGCCCAACAGGCGGCCGACGCCGGGCGCACGCTGGGCCTGCGGCTCAT
>CXWK01001737.1_pt1 | contig 17489 bp, 17 predicted proteins | sample 590851 | NCBI WGS metagenome assembly CXWK01 (sample SAMEA3498364, study PRJEB10139) | wastewater metagenome | biome: wastewater treatment plant; material: activated sludge | place: Denmark | collected 2014-08-01 | reverse complement strand
CACAAGGAGGTCGTCGTAGCGAAACCGCACAGCCAGGTGACAGGGCGGCTTGGCGGCGTCGCTGGTGGTAGGTGCGTTCGATCCAGGTCACGATCTCGATCCGGAGTTGGTCGCGGGTGGCCCACCGGCGGCGGCGGTTGAGCACGGCTGAGGCCGCCGTCCTAGCCATGTGATCGGCTGAGGTTGTGCGGGGCTCCTGGAGCGGAGATCGATTCGGCATCGGCTAGCTGTGGAAGTCCCTTCGGCGAGAGCGGTCGACTACCGTGGCCGACGGGGCAGTCCAGCCATGACGCCCAGAGTGTGCCGGTAGGGGAGTGGTGGTGGCGGGTCCTTCGGACAATCGGCTGACGATGGTGCCGGCGATCGGGCTGTACGCGGCGACCGAGAACGACTCGCGCATGGTCGGCCCCGTCGGTGTCACGGCCTCCAACATCACTTGTGCCCCGCTGGTGGGTGCTGGAGAGCGGTCGCTGGGGGAGTGGCGTGCGAGTGACGCTGAGCTTCACGCTGTCTGCGACCGGGACGATCGAGGTCCCCGCAGCGGCGTGGAGTCCGACTACGAGTCCACCTGTGTGGCGGTCGGGCGACACCGCATGCTTCTCACCGAGACTGCGCTCCTCGGCGCGGTCGAGGGCCGCACGGTCTGGGGGGACTCGGGGGGGCGGAAGGCAGGTCTTCTGTTGGTGTGGAAGTGGGATCTGGCCGACATCGATGAGATCGAGGTGTACCGGCTGAAGAAGGCGTTCAAGCTCTGGGATGTCGGCTTGACCATCTCCTGTGCCGGCCCGGAGGCTTGTCTGTCCTACAGCGCTTTGGGTGATGCGGCGGCGCCGTTCGGGGCGATCGACAAGACGGCCAAGGCGGCCAGCGTCGACGGGTCCGAACTGCTCGGGCTCGCCAACTCCGTCGCTGCCGCGGCGACTGCCGGCGGCGGGCGAGTCGAACGGACGGAGCGCCAGGATGGGAAGGACTACCTGCACGTCTTCCGGTTCGTTCACCAGCCGCCGATAGCAGGGCCGAGGACGGACCCCCGACCGCCAGGCGACGTCCGAACACGCGGGGGCTCGGCTCCCGGCGAAGCCGACGGGGCGGCGAAGGGCGAGGGTGGCGGCCCTCACGGCTCAGGCGGTCCCGCCACGAGGCCGGAGAAGGTGCTGGCCACGCCGGGATCGCCCGAACCGACACCAACCCGATCGTCGGCTGGGTTCTGCACGCAGTGCGGCACCCCGCTGTACGAGGAATCGCATTTCTGCAGCGCCTGCGGGGCGAGCACCGCAGCCGAGCCCCCCGCCAACACCTCGACCCCGCCGGCGCCGCCACCGGGTCCGGCCAGCAGCCCGCCGCTCAAGGGTGTCCGGTCGACGCCGAGGCCACCTCCTCCCGGTCTGCCTGCCGTGGGTGCTCGTCCGCCCACTGGATCAAGTGCGTGGATCGGGATCATCGGATTGGTCGCCGGCGCCCTGGTGGTCGCCGGCACGTTCCTGCCGTTCGTGTCGTCGTCGGGATCGTCGGGTGCACTCATCGACGGCGACTGGACTGCGACCGCGGTCCTCACCGTGGGGGCATTGATGGTGGTCGGGGGAATCGCCGGGCTCGTGGCACGGTGGGGGGCGATGCTGGCCGCGGGTGCCGGGGTGACGTTCCTCGGGATCTCCGTCCTCGACCTGAGCTCGGCCGTCCGTGCCGTCGACGCCGCAAATGACTTCGGGGGCGACTTGTCGCTCGCCGCTGGCTTCGCGGCATGGGCGGCCGCCGCGGTGCTATGCGGCGTGTTGGCCGTGGTGGCGTTGACAGTGCTCGGGTCTGCGTCTCACCCGACATGGCCGTACGCAGTCGGCGCGGCAGGCGTGGCGCTGCTGGCGATCGGCGTCCTTTCGCCGCCCGACGGCTTCTCCTTCGGCGAGTTGGCTTTCGCTGCTGACAGCTGGAGCGACGCCTCGATGGGGGTGCTTCTCGGTGGGTTGGCGGCGGCCACCTTGGTGCTCGCGCTCGTCCGTTCGCCCAACAGCGCGATCTTCGCACTGGCAGTCGTCACGCCTTGGGCCGCGAGTTGGCTCGTCTTCGCGGTCGAAGGCACCTTCGGTGGTCTGCCGGTGCCGTTCCCTGAAACCCCCGCTCTCACCGGTTTGGCCGTCGCCATGGTCTCGATGACATGGGTCGGTGCGCTCTGGGCCCCCGCAGGCGCGGCGGTCGCGACCGGGGCACCCGGCCTGGCCTTCGGGCAGGTCATGACGATCGTCGTCTGCGGGGCCAGCGTGCTTGCGGCGGCCGGTGGTGTCGCCGCCGCGAACGGATCGGAGTCGCCCTTTGAGTCCTCACCCTCCTCGGTGTCACCGCATTCTGGCGCGGATGGCGTGATCCCCGACCCCGGAGCGTACGACGTCGAGGACGAGTCGGATGTCACTGGGGATACGTTCGACGCCTCGTCATCTGGTCAATCCTCGTCCGCGGGCGACACCTTCGAGACCGAGGAGTGCATCGAGATCGAATGTGAGGACGCGTCAGGCGACGTGACGGGCTACGACGACGACGTCCTGACCAACGTCGCGTGCCCCAGTGGCATCGCCGCGGACATCCGGGCCGCAGGCCAGGGATCCGATGCCGGCTACCTGCAAGCCCGCTACGAGGCGGGGAACTTCGTGATACACGTGTGCACGGGCCCGGGTGGCTCCGTCTATCACGGACAGAACGTCACCAACACGGACATGATCGTGTTGCCGGCGAGCGGCGACGTGTACTCCGGGTTCGTCGCGGTGAACGGCTCGTACACATACTCGATCGACGATTCGTATCTCGTGATCGAGGTGAGCGGCGAGCTCCTCCAGGAAGATCCGGTCTTCGCCTACGACGAGTATTGAGCCCACCGTGGCCGCACGCGCATCGAAATGGCCCGGCGGGCGGAGGATGGCCGCATGGTCCGCATTGGTCGCGGTGACCTTGGTGTCGGCGGCCTGTGGCGGCGCGCCTCCTCCGGGCGGCGAGGCCGAGGCAGAGGCCGTTGCCACAAGGTTGGCGCCAGCCCCCACGACATCATCGACGGCCCCGTCGACGAGCACCATAGGACGAGCCGCCGCACAGTCTCGGCCTGACCTGCTGGTCCGGGCATTAACCGCCGACGAGATCCAAGCGGCGCAGGCTCAGTTGGTAGAGGCCAACGACTGTCCGGTCCCGTTCGATCAGATGCGAATGGTCGAGGTGCCGTACTGGTCTTTCGAGGCGACCGCCGAGACGGGAACGCTGATCCTCAATGCCGACGTGGCGGAAGCGCTCGGCCAGGTGTTCGAGCGCTTGTTCGACGCTCGCTTCCCAATCCAACGCATGGATGCCATCGATCCGCTTCCGGTCGACGCCACCAGCCGGGTCAGCTCGAACAACACCGTGGCCTTCAAGTGCCGCGCCGTGCGCGGCGGTTCGAGTTGGTCGCAGCACGCCTATGGGCACGCAGTGGACATCAACCCCGTCGACAACCCGAGCGTGAGCCGGAGTGGCGGCCAGGCGACACCCCCCCTGGGCGCCGATCGGATCGATCGCCAGGTCGATGCTCCGGGCATGATCCACGAGGGTGACGTGGTGACACAGGCGTTCGACGCACACGGCTGGGGCTGGGGCGGCCGCTGGGTTTCCCACCAGGACTACATGCACTTCTCGATCAACGGTCAGTGATTCCGGTGCCGTTCGATGGCGGCGAGCGACTCGGCGCCCACGACGCGTGCTCAATCCCCCAGCAGTTGTCGGCGGTGGACCGATCCGGCGGCGGCGACGGCGAGCGAAGTGGCGCCGCCGTAGTCCAAGCTGTCGTCGTAGAACTCCTGGTCTAAAGGCCGGAAGGATCGACGAACGTCCCACGACTTACGTCTCCGGCCGGCGACGGCGATCCGAGCGCCGGCGGTCGTGTCTGTCCTACGCTGGCGACTTCGGGGCGCGGTCAGCCCTGCGGCGCACGATCGTCGAGGCGGCGAGAGCGGCGGGCTTGAGGGGGATGTGGTGCGGCCACTGAGGAGGAGTCGAGTCCGCATGGCGATGGTGCTCTGCGTGGGTGCCGTTGGCTCGCTTGGGGTCGTCCCGGAGGCGTCGGCTCAAGAGGACGTCTGTCCTGACGGTTACGAGTCCCTGCCGGCGGCCGTTGACGCCGAAACCCCGTTGGGGCCTGCGGAACTGGATGGCCTCGATCTGTCGTGCGCCGACCTCGGGGGGCAGGCCATCGCTGGCCTCGATCGGCTCGACAGTGACCTCCGGGGGTTTTCGGTTAGCGGCGGAACGGTCTCGGCGACGCGGATCGATGGCGCGGACCTGACGGGTGCGGACCTGAGGGGTGCCACGCTCGTCGGACTGGTTGCCCCCTTCGCCACGGTCGACGACGTCGACCTCTCGTCCGCGTCCGTGCAGGACTCGGTGTTCGACGAGGTCGACTTCACCAGTGCAGCCTCGCTGGACGGCGTGCAGTTCGTGCGGACGTCGCTGCGGAACGCCTCGCTCGCGGGTCTTGATCTCACGGAGGCGGTGCTCCGGGTCTCCGACTTCACCATGGCGGACCTGTCGGACACGCAACTCATCGACGCGTCGCTGTCCCAGGCCCGCCTCGAGCGCACCGACCTGGAGGGTGCGGCGCTGGACCGGGCCGCGCTCGACGGGGCACGACTGTGGGGCGCGCTGCTGGAGGAGGCATCACTCGTCGGTGCCGATGTGCGCGGTGCTGAGTTCGGCGCCGCCGACCTGACCGGGGCGGATCTCCGTCGAACAGACCTGCGGGGCGCTGATCTACAGGGCGCCACCCTCGACGACGTCGTGTGGGCCGGGGCTCGGTGCCCCGACGGCGAGCGAGCCGGTGGTGACGCCGCGACGGCATCGTGCGTGGACCACCTCGCTCCCCTCCGGATGGTTCCCGAGACGGCTGACGGCGACGAGACGGACATCCCGCTGCTCCCGGGCGCGGCGACCGGCCCTCCCGAGGTCGTGGCGGTGCTCGACCAGTCCACCTCGATGGGTCTGCCGAGCGGCGGAGTCGGAACGCGGCTCGACGCCGCCAAGCAGTCGGTCAGCCAGTTGCTCGACGTGCTCGTCCCCCGGCGCACAGCCCTCGGCTTCGTCAGCTACGGCGGGATCGACCACCAGTGTTCCGTCGCCAGCAGCATCGGGATCTCGCCGCTCGACGCAACGTCGGCCGAGCAGATTCGCTCGACGGCGAACGGCATCACCATCGACCCCGACGACGTCCCAGACTCCGCGTCGACGACGGGAACGAGTGGGACGCCGACGGCTGCGGCGCTCGAGCATGCTGCCGGCCTCTTCACGACGTCCGGCGCCCGGACCCTTGTGCTCGTATCGGACGGCGAGAGCAACTGCACCGGCGACCCGTGCGAGGTGGCCCGCGGGCTGGCCGCGCAGGGCGTGGCCATCACCGTCAACACGGTCGGCTTCCAGGTGCAGTCCAACGGACGTGAGGAGCTCCAGTGCATCGCGGATGCGACCGGAGGCTCGTACGTCGATGTGAGCAACAGCAGACAGCTCGCGGATCGCCTCCAGCTCCTGACGGTGGCGACGGCGGATTGGCTGGCGCTCGGTGACTCCTACTCCTCGGGTGAGGGGGCCGAGGACTTCCGCTCGACGCAGCCGACGGCCAACTTCTGCCATCGCTCGCTCAACAACAACTGGTCCGCCGTGTCGGTCGACATGGCGAACCGGTTGCAGGGGGCCAATTGGCGCCGGGTCGACCTCTCGTGCAGCGGCGCCAAGACCACCAACCTCGAAGACCCCCAGACCGACGGCGACGAGCGCCTCAACGACCCTCAGCTCCGCGGCTTCGACCAGCTCTCGCCCCTCGGTGAGCGGATCATCACCTTCAACCTCGGCGGAAATGATGCCGGGTTCGGCGAGGTGCTGGCCGAGTGCGTGATCCATGGCCTGCCCGACCTTCCGGTGGCCAACATCTCCACCCCATCGGGCTCGGCCTCGGTGACGCTGCAGGACATCGCCCGCGACAAGCTCAATGTGCCGGAGCGACCCGGCGACACCTGCGTCGACCTGGACACTTACGACGGCTCCGACCCCGACTACCCGGACGTAGGTCGGCACACCGAGGACTACATCCGTGACAGGCTCCCGCGTGTCTTGGCCACGGCGTACGACAAGATCCGACAACGGTGGAGCGAGACGAACCAGCACTGGCGGGACATCCTGGGCGCTCAGCTCGACGACACGCCGGCCACTGCCTACGTCGTCGGCTATCCGCAGATCTTCCCGGACCAGGACAAGTCGTGCAGCTACGTCCAGCCCGATGACCTCGACTGGATCCGAGCGCGCTTCACGCAGGCCAACGACGTCATCGAAGAGGCGGTCGAGGCCGCCGATCAGCGATCGACGGCGGATCCGATGCCCGGTGATCCGATCCGGTTCCAGTTCGTGGACGTCGAAAACACGCTCGCTGACCATGACCTCTGCGCGCCGGCCGACAACGAGGCGCACCACTTCACCGACGGTTCCGCCAACGGTCCGTGGGTGAACGGCATCCGCAGCCAGGACATCCTCGACCGCGTTGAGAGCAAGTACTTCTTCCACCCCAACGCCTGGGGTCATTCCCGCATGGCCGAGGTCCTCACCAACGCCATCACCGGGCGCGAGGAGCCCAGTGTGCTCCCAGCGCTCCCTCCGCCTGTCTACGCCGTGGCCATCGACGGCTCGGCCTCGGAGGAGGGCGATGACCCGATCGAGTTGCAGGCCGGTCAGACCATCGAGATCGATTCTCCTGGCCCGTTCCTGCCGGAGAGCACCGTCGTGGTCTCATTCGCGTCGGACCCGCGGGACCTCGTCGTCCTCGACGTGGACGACCAAGGAGCACTGCACGGTGAGGTCGACATCCCGGAGGCGGATTCCGGGAGCCACGAACTCATCTTGGTGCCAGAGGGCGCGAACGGCGCAGAGCAGCCGGTCATCGTGGCGCTCACGATCCCTGACAAACCCCACGTGTCCTCTCAAGACTCGACGGACGACACGAGCGGAGTCCCGGTCTGGCTGTTAATCGGCGCCTTGGTACTGGTTCTTGCCGGCGCGATCGTGGCCATCGTGGTCGTGCGACGGCGGAGGCGGAGGTCTGAAGACATCGTCATCACGCTTCGTTGATCTTGTGGAGCGGGTGACGGGAATCGAACGAGCGTTCCCGGCTTGGAGAGTTAGTGACTATCGGCCGGGATAACCTGCGGAGGCGCTGGTGCGTTGTTGGATCGGGTGACGCGAGCGGCCGGCGAACGCCCCCGGATCGACCGGCGGGCAGGAACGACGGCGGCGTGGCATCGGGCCGGTCTCGCCGACCATGGCCACGATCGACACAACAGCCAGCCCCATCCGTTCACGACTCGACGACACCATCACCAAAGCGTTCCGGCCCATCATCCGCGCCGACCTCATCGTCATCGATGACATCGGGCTTCTCCCGATCAGCCCCGACGCCGCCGAAGGCCTCTACCGGGCTCGTCGACGTCGCCTACGAACGCCGATCCGTCGCCGTGTCGTCCAACCTGCACCCCTCCGGGTTCGACCAGCTCATGGACCGCACGATCGCCACCGGCCCTGGTCGACAGGCTCATGCACCACGCCCACCTCGTCCTCACCACCGGCGACTGCATCCGCCTCGCCGACGCCACCAGCGGCAACATGGACGTCGTGTTTGGTGCTCTCCGGGGCGGTTCGAGGTGAGGCGTCGTGCTACCCGGTGCTGATGAGTGAGGCCATCTGGGCGACGCTCTGCTGGTCGAGCTCCCCGCTGTCTCGTGCAGCCACGTTGCCGTCGGTGCCGACAGCCACGAAGAAGGGGAAGGATGTCACCCCGTAGGCAGTGGCAATTGTGTTGTTGTCGGAATCCGCGAGGACCTCTCCGGGCCAGCCTTCTCGCTCGAGCCAATCCTCCGGCGGATAGTTGGGACCCCCCGGGTCGGTAGATGTGGCTACCGCCACCAGCCGGACATCCTCGGGGATGGTTCCGTCGCTTTTCCACTGGACCAGGCGTGGGAGCTCTGCCATGCAGTGCGGACACCAGTGGGGCATGAACACCACAAGGGACGCCCCGTCCGATTCGCCGCCGAGATCGACAGGACTCCCGTCGAAGCCGTGTCCCCGCACAACTGGGGCGGGGGTTCCGACCGCGGGATCTTGGCCGTCGCCCAGCGCCAACGTCGGAAGGGTGGTGCCGGCGACCTCGGGCGGGCCGGCCTGGCTCGGACCTGCGGCTAGTGGCGTGCCCTCCGTGGTCGTCGATGAGTCGTTGCCGGCATTGATGGTCACAACCGCAAGCAAGATCACCAGTCCGATGCCGAGTGCGACTTGCAGCCAACCGAGGACGATGCCGGCGACTGCGAGCCCGCGCCCCTTCTCGGTGCCTTGCGACTCGTCGATCTGGCGTCGGCCCAAGTAGCCGCAGACGAGCGCCGGGATCGTGATCCCCACGAGCGCCAGTATCAGCGAGGCGACGGCGAACCCGTTGGTCCGCTCTGGCATGGCAGCAGGCGCATGATGCTGTTGAACGACCGGGTCTCGGTCTGGCACGCCGCACTCGGGACAGAATTTCGCGTTCTCAGCGATGAGGTGTCCGTTCACGCACCGCGCCATGTCGATGACGGTACTTCGTTGCCTCGATCGGCCGAGACCGGTGTCAGGCAACATGGCCGGTCGGCGACCATGGACAAGACATGCCGCGAGCCTTAAGCGGTGAACGGCTCGCCAGGGGGATGGCGCTTCTTGACCAGTAGCCCGCCTCGAGATCCTGGTCGCGACCCGCACTCTCCACTCACGCCGACCAGTCCCCTCGGTCGAACCATTCGCTGGAGGGGCCGCTCCCGACGCGCAGCACTGGCCCAATGTCCTCGATGCACCGGTTCAACGACGACCGGCTTCACAGCTACTGCGGTACGTCAGCCGGTCGAGTTCGTGCGAGCGTTCTACGCTGCCCAACGAGCCGATCGTGAAGAGACTGGAATCAAGTAGCCCGAGAGCTTCCATCAGGCCTGGGGCGGTTCAGTTCTAGAGTGCCGGGATGGCGGGGCGGCGCAGAGCGGTGTGGGTCGGTTCCGTGTTGTTGGTGGTCGCTGTGGTCGCCGTGATCGCCGTGGAGGTGGTGGGTGGTGGCGGCTCGTCGGAGTCGCCCGGTGGGAGCGACGAGGACGTCGGGGCGTCTCGTGGTGAGGTGGTGGAGGTGGCCAAGCTGGCTGGGGTGGGCAGCCCGATGCGGCCGGTGTTGCCGCCGGCCGAGGATCCAGCAGGCGTTGTGGCGTTCGTGGAGGGCGACGGGTCCGATCTGGTGGAGGTGCATTCGTTGCTTGTCGACTTGTTGGGCAGCGGGGCGCCGGACGAGGCTGCGTGTCTGGGCCGGGCCGGGCGCCTCGACGATCTGGTCGACCCGGCAGAGCTGTATGGGTTGGCCGGTGATGTCCCTGATGGGGTGACGAGCGAGTTGTTCATCAGCCTGGCGGCGTCGACCAACCGGTTCCTGGCCGCTTGCGGTGTTGGCGATGAGGTGTTGCGGGGCGAGTTGGCGTACCAGTGGGTGTTGGTGGACCGCCGCCTCGAGGAGTTGGGGGTGGGATCGTGACCCGCCGGGCAGGCGTGCTCATGGCGGCGGTGCTGGCGCTGGCGGCGACGGTGACCACGGGTGGGTCGTCGTGGGCCGAGGCGCCGTCGGGGGAGGTGTCGTGGGTGTCGGCGGGGGACTCGTACTCGTCGGGGGAGGGCGTTGCGGGCAACCGGGGGGCGTGCGCCCAGTCCCGCCTCGCTTACGGTCCGCTCGCTGGGCAACTGGCCCGCCGCGCCGGCTGGGACATCACCGCCGAGGCGTTCACGGCCTGCACCGGTCACCTGATCGAGGACCTGTTCAACCAGCGCCCCGACAACCGGAACGCCGCGCTGTGGGATTGGGGGGTCGAGCAGGGTGCACCCGACAAGGTCGACCTGTTGACGTTCTCGTTCGGGGGGAACGACATCGGCTTCGCCGATCTGCTCATCGACTGCCTGCCGCTGCCGGATGGCGTCTCGTTCGATGACGTCGTGACTGACGACACGTTGGACATCACGGGATGCGACACCCCCGAACAGGAGATCAATGACCGCATCGCCGCTCTGTTGGACCCGCCCAGGCGGGATTGCGAAGGGGGTCGCCAAGGGAGCGACGCCGACTACGACTGCGATCTGTTGATCGACGATCTGGGTGACTCCGACCCTGACAACGACGTGCGGGGCACTCTGGTGGACTTCTACGTGTACCTGGCGAACGAGCACCTGACCGAGCGCGGCCACATCGTCGTGGTCGGCTACCCGAACCTGTTCGCCCCAGTGGGGGAGTGGCCGGGCTACGTGAAGATCCAGTGCCAAGGGGTGAGCCGGGGCGACACTGAGCGACTCGGCCGCCTCGCCGCCAACCTGGACAACACGATGATCCAAGCGGTGCGTGCCGCAAACGAACAACTCGGCCGTGACCGCATCCACTACCTGCCCCGCAGCATCATCTACCGCGGCGGTAGCCACGAGCTCTGCGGGAGCGGCGACGACTGGCTCAACGGGCTCGACTTCGATCGCGGAGACGGGCAGTTCCGCCGAGAGAACGCCTTCCACCCCAACGACGCTGGTCACGCTGCCACCGCCGTGGCGATGATGGCCACCCTCGACCCGGTGCGGTTCGAGCCGCCCCGTGCGGATCTGGCCAACGTGACGCTTCCGAGTGACGCCTGTGACTGGGTCACCCAGTACGGGGACATCGGCGCACCCGAGCCGTTGCGCCTCGTCAACGGATCGGTGCCGTTGGTGAGCGAGTTCGGAGCCGCCATCGAGGCCGACGATCGTTACGACCAGTTCTTTGCTGACATCGACGGAGACGGCTCCGAGGAAGGGATCGTGGTGATCAGCTGCACAGCAGGCGGCTCGGGAGAAACGTCGGAGGTCCACCTCTACACCGCCGCCGGTGAATACCTTGACGGCTTCGAGGTCGGCGACGGTGTAGAGGGCCGACCCGGTCTGTCCGACCTGCAGGTCGCTGACGGCGGGATCTCGATCAAGACATCGGGTACCCGCCCGGGCGAGCCTCTCTGCTGCGGAACGCTCCCGGTCGTCGACGTCTACCGCCTGACTGGGGGCACCCTTGACCTCGTGGATCGCCAGATCGGTCCATGAAGGGGCTCTTCGGGTCTGAGCGGGACGTGGTAAGGGGCCGAGGCCCCTTCGCCGCAAGGGACCCGCTCCGACGCTGAGCGCTGCAGCCGGAGGGCGTGTCACGTTGAGACCCGTCAAGGTGTCATGGATCAAGACACAGAACTGTGCGCCAGTAATGAAGCCAGGCAATGGCCGGCGGAATCGGCAGGGCCACTGGGCCGCGCCCGGGATCCTGAACGGGCGCTCAGGCCCGCTCAGACCCGAAGAGCCAGTTAAGGTCGACTCTGATGACCGATGCCAGGCGACCCTGCGCTCTGATGGTTGCGGTTGTCGCCATGCTCTTGTGCTCGATCGTTTCCTGCTCGAGCTCAAGAGAGTCCCCGTCAACCGAGTTGGGCATCGATGATGGCGGTCCTGTTGCGGGTGCAGTTATTAGGAATGTGGATCAACTCGATCACGCCCTTGAACCAGTGCTCGATTGTGACGCGGGATCTGACACACTGTCCGACTTTGTCAGCCAGAGCCCGACAGATTCCGTACATTTTGAATGGTCATCGTGCGGAGCCGTCGCCCCAGAGCGACTGCTCGTCTTCGCGTCCGAAGATGAGCGTAGGATCGCCGAGGAGTACCTCAGATTCATTGAATGTCCTCAGCGCGACTTGGAACTCGACGAAATACAGAGTACAGCTGCGCCGGTCTTTACTCTCGCGCGGGACAACTGGATCGTGGCGAGAGCCGCCGGCAGCGAAGCAGTCTCGATCGGGATGTACGCAAGCGCAGAACTGCGCGACTGCTCACGCCGCACCGAGGTGCTCAACTTCTGAGCCCGGCGAACCGCCGAGATCAACGTCATGCCGAGCTGCTGGCCGATGCCGCGTCCCGGGTTCGGGACCGCAGCGAAAGGTTATCGAGCTGGCCGCCGGTGGTGCTCTTGGGCGTGCCCGTTCGGGAGGCGGCCCGGTTGGTGTGGCACAAGCACAGGGGGCTGTGCCCGGCGATGGCGAGCATGTCGGGGTCGTGGACCGGTGAGGACGCCTGGATCGCTGCGCCCCGATTGGAATGGCGGACCGGGCTGGCCGGTGGGCGAGCAAGTAGTTCGGCCACAGGGGGCGCACCGTGAATGGGACTGCGGTCGAACTCGGCTGTGACCGGCACACCATCACCGCCGCCTAGGGTTCCACGAACTCGCCGTCGAGGCAGAGCCGTGCCGCCGAGCGTTACGGCGTTCGACGAGATCACCGGGGCGATCTGACCACCGCTCAGTCTCGGTCATCGCCGGCCTCGCGTCGCCCGATCCGACAACGCAACAGCCCCACACCAACTTGCGCTTCTGGGAGGTCGACGGGTCGCGGACTCTGAAGAGCCACCGATCTTGGTGAGCACCTGACTCGCAACTCGCTGACTCCAGCCGCGGTGGCGGTCTGAGAGATCTGGCTCCCGAAGCCGCTTGACTTGTCTGTATCAACGTGTAGGTTGCGCGGATTCCAACGGCAGGCGGAGGGATGACCGTGGGATACGTTGAGGAGCGGGTGGCGGACGTCGAGCAGGTCTTCGAGACCAGGCTCGGGCCGAACGAGATCTATGCCGCGATTCAACGCAGCGCCGTAGCGGCCAAGGTCGCTGCCGGAGGCGGGAAGCTCCAAGAGCTCGGCCGCCAGGAACAAGAAGACGGTAGTGACGCTGCCTATTTCGCCGTCCTCATGGGCATCGGGGTGGAGCGTGGGCGCATCGCGGTCCGTTGGTGGCCCGACCGGCCCGGATGGCATTGCGCCAAGGTTCATGTCCTAAGCTGTGACACGAGTCAGGTAGCGCCTCTGGCCCCGAAGACCGTTCCGATCCTGCGATGCGTTCGGCGGTTCGTAGACGCACTCGAGGTTGAGCTGCGCAGAGATACCGCCGAGAGGGCGGTCACCCGAACGGGGACATCGACGAAGGGGGCGTCTGTGGCAGGCGAGCCGATCGAGGATGGAACCGACCGCATTCTGGAGCTCGTTGAGCGCGGCATGTCGGGCGGGGTGCTTTCAGATGCCGAGCTGCGTGAACTGGAAGCGGCAGGGATCACCGCTGTGTACAAGCCAGGGCAAGAAGCCGACGAGAGAGACAGTGGATCTCGGCCCGCCTCGGGTGCGAACCCGTCGATGGCCGAGGCGCGACGCCGGCTTGAGGAGGAGGGTTTCATCGACGAGCCAGCCGAGGGGCCAGCAGAGCAGGGCTCTGGCGAGACTGAACATCCCGCCAAGGTGGATCGCCCGCATGCACCCCCCATCGCCGTTGACGACGGCAGTGCAGAAGATGGTGTCGCTCGATGCGCGAGCTGTGGGAGCGAAGTTGGTGGCGGCGACCGGTTCTGCCGGAAATGTGGTGTCGAGGTCGGCGCTGAGCGTTCTGCCGTTCGCCACAGGGCCATGGCCGGCGTCGAGCTCGATGCGGCGCTGCTCAAGGCCCAGCGCGCACAGGCTGCGGGGATCCTGGTCCAGGTGGCGTCGCTAACCGCAGACCAGGTGAACCGGATCCTCGAGGAGGCCGAGCAGGCGGCTCCGGCCTTCGACAACGCCCGTGACCGAGCCGTGCAGTCGGCAAATCCAGGTGAGTTCTTGGCGGTCGGATACTGCTTCCGCAAGATCCGAGATCTCGTCCTCCATGATCGCCTCCCCGGCGGGAGACTCGAGGGCAAGTCGAAAACTGACGAGGCGACGGTGGCGACGATGGGTTCAGGCGCCGCCTTGGGGTATCTGAAGGCCAAGACCCTTGCTGAAGCGGACCGGGACGTGCTCTTGACGCCGTGGTTGCGAGCGGTCGGGGAGCCACCCCCGGGCGACGACCTCGTCGAGCTCGCAGTCGACGACAGCGGTCGAAACAATCCAGCCCGGCCCGAGCGTACGCCGTCGTCGCCCCCCTCTGATCCCGGGCTGCGCAAGTCGCTGGACGGGCTTTCGTACCCGGCCCCTCGGCAGCGGCCTGCACGTCAGCCCGCTTCCCGAGCCGCGGCCCAGAGCGCTCGGCCTTCGCCCCGCTACGTGAGCGACGCCCAACTCGGTGAGAACTTCACTGTCCGGCAGGTCCTGGACGGCCTCTGTTGGATGATCGCCGGGATCGCAGCAGTCGTCTTCGGGACCCAACCTGAGTTCTCTTCCGGTTGGGTCATCGCCGGCGGACTCGCCGCAGTCGTGTACGGCCTTCGCGTCCTGTTCGGCGGCGGGAGCTACTGGGTCTCGAACGTCGTGTACCTCATAGCGATCCTCTCGGTGACGGCAGCGTTCGGAGCCGTCTTCTGATCGCCCTCCGACGATGCCGCCTGAACCAACCTGTCACCCCGTCGCGCGGGAGTCCCAGCGCATCTCGTTGGTGGTGCACCGCCACAGCCAGAGGTGTGCCCGATCAGTCCCCGAAGCCGTAGACCGCGCAGGAGAGGTCCCCGCCGTTCGTGGAGAGCCTCGCGTAGGTCGCCTCATAGGCGGGGCTCTGGCGGCTGATCAGGCTCAGCCATTCCTCATGAGGGACCTCGGTCAGGCGGCCCGGCTGCCACAGGTACCAGAACGGGCCAATGTCGCTATCCCAGCCCTCGACGAGCATGCGCCCGTCATCAAGGACGTAGACCACCTCGAGCGGTTCCGAACCGTTGCGGGCCAGCGCGGCCGCCAACCCCTCATCGCCGAGGGTCCAGCCGGCGAGAACAGCATCGCAGATCGTGCCGGTCGGCACCACCGGGACCGTCGTGGTGCTCGCTGACCCCGCCCCAACCGTGATCGTGCCATCCGGCCCGGCCGACCACCGCTCTGCGATTAGGGTCGCGACTGCCTCAACACCTGAACGATTGCTGCTCTGGTAATCGTCCACAGTGAGGATGAAACCATTTACGCCCATGATGACCGATGATCCATCAATCACGGGGACCGAGCCGGAATAGGCCCAGTCGCCGATGGGAACGCTTTCGATGTCCGACCTCACTCCGATCTGCCCGTCGTCGTCGTTCGCGAAGTCCGCTGTGTCGTTCGCCAACTCAACGATGTCGGTGCCGCCGCCTGCCGTAGGGTCTGCTCCGCTGTAGACCCACACCTCGAGCCTGAGGTCCCCTCCGACCTCGTCATAGATGCACTTCGTGAATCCGGGTTCGACGAGGTGGCCGCTCTGATCAACCTGCAGTCCGGTGCCAAGCGCGGCACCGAGGTCAACGATAGTTGCGAGCTGGTCGCACTCAACTGAGGACTCCGGCGCTGTAAGGGCGATTTCGACACCTGTGTCGGCTGCAGCAGCCTCGTCGCCCTCGGAAACCGCTGCGGACCCTCTCGCCCCGTTGGAGCCGCACGCCGCGATCAGCGCCAGGAGAACGACAACGCCCAGCTGCGATCGAAGCCGAGCGCCGATCGACCTTCGCGCAGTGGATTCCGGGAGTCCCGCCGCACTCGCGCGAGTCGCTCGGTGGCTATGGCGCAATGAGGTGATCGCCCACTGACGAGTCCGGATTCGCCTCACATCCGCTGGCCACAGCACGATTCTGCTCGGCGAGGAAGTCGACGCTGATCCGGTCCTGGTCGAACTTCTCAAAGTATGCCTGATCAACGACGCCGGTTTCATCGATGCCAAGACTGTTACCTCCGTCATTGATCCAGTCCTCGCAGGAGGTCTCAGCAGCGGACGACGAAGACCCGCACCCCGCCAGCATGAGAGCGCCCACAAGCGCGAGAAGTAAGATGAAGGGCGGGAACCTGCACTGAGATTTCCCGAGTGGATGACCGAGGCAATGGCGGTTGTCGAAGCGAGGCCACAGGTGCATTTCGATTCACCTCAAGTCAATCGGCATGGCGCGCAAGGAGCACCTTGTTTGACCCGAACCTTAGCGCAGACTCCGGGCGTTCGACCAGCCTCGACACCACGGTCGATGCGGTCCTGGCGACGCCAGTTGTAGATCGTCTGGTCGCTCATCCCGAGATCAGCGGCCACCTCAGCGACCCTGCGGCCCGCTTTGCCATGGGTAGGACCGTGTCTGCTGGTAGGTTTCGGGGGGTCGGGAGGTGCGCTATGGGCATTGACGAGAGGCTGGACGTGGTGATCGATGCCGATCCTCGTGCCGATGCGGTGGTGGTGGCGTCGAGGCTCCTCGACACCGCCCAGAGCCTCGACGAGCTCCGGGCGCTGGTCTTCCCCCAGGTACGAGACGCCGCCGAGCGAGAGCGGCGGCGCCGAACCAAGCACAAGGCCCAGCTGAGGGCAGAGGAGAAAGCCCGGGCCAACGTGAAGCCGTGCCTCTGGTACCGCGACCCGAACAACCCGGCGGTGCTGATCGTGGTGCCCGAGGACCGGGCCACCCATGATGAGCGCCTCGCCGCCGCTGAACTCGACCGCTGGCTGGCCATCCCGGGAAACGAGTTCTCCAAGATCCGGCGAGGCGCAACCTGAGACCTGATCACCCAGAAGGCTCGGATTAGGTGGCTCGACGTGACGCTGCTGTCTCCGAGGCATCCGGGCTCAGGGACCTCGAGGGGCCGGAGGGCATGGCTTGACGAGTGAGGGACTGGCCGTGGGCCGTTTCCGCAAACCAGCGTCCTGGGCCGGCACCGTCAAGTCGACGTCGCTTGAGGTGGGCCTGGGCGACCCGTGTGTGGAGTGCCTGGGTGGCTCGGGCGTCGTCCTAGAACGGGGCGTAGTGAGTGGGTTGACCACGGCATCGCCGGGTCGGGGGCAGCGGCACGGGTCACATCATGTGGGCCAACTAGGAAGGTAACGCCCAGCGCCCATGACGAGCGGCAGCTCGTCACAGATCGTTGAGGTGGTGCTCTGCGTACGCACGGCCGAACCAGGTATCGAAGCCATGGATGACAGACACGTACTCCGTGACGGCTTCGAGCAGGTCGATCTCCTCGACCTGGTTCATCCATTCACGGGCAGCAGGTGTGAACCGTTTGCTTCCGACCAGTTCCTCCACTGGGATCACGACGTGCGCAGTCGGTTGTTCTCCACCTGCCGCATCGAACTTGAACTGACCCAAGGTCGCTGGAATCCGGTGATGGAGCATGAAGTTCCGCATGCCGATCATCCACTGATGCAGGCGACTGTCCACGTCCTGCCGTCGGCGCTCGTACTCGACCGCAAGCTCCCCGCAGAGGTGCCCACGTCGCTTCACGACCCGGTAGCAGTCGACCCGGGAGTGTACAGATGCGAGGAAGTTGAAGAAGCGACGCTCGGTCTCGTCGAGGTGCCGGTCGAGGGCTCTGCGGTCGTCGGCGTTCCACACGGCGAGCAGGAGCGCCGGGTCCTCCGTGCGACGGAGCCACGCTGCCAGCTCCTCAGCGTTACCTCCGTGTCCATGGCCATGAGAAAGTCCTCGCTGGTGGCCAGGTGAGGTCCCCGCTGGTGGCCACGAG
>CXWK01053815.1_pt1 | contig 17507 bp, 15 predicted proteins | sample 590851 | NCBI WGS metagenome assembly CXWK01 (sample SAMEA3498364, study PRJEB10139) | wastewater metagenome | biome: wastewater treatment plant; material: activated sludge | place: Denmark | collected 2014-08-01 | reverse complement strand
GGTTTCCACATTCTTTGGCTTTGCTAAAACTTTTCCTTCCATCTTTGTTAAATCAAATGTGAGCCAAGACGGAGCAGTATAATCTTTCAGTCTTTCAGCTAAGCCAGCGAAAACTCCTTTACCCTTTGATCCTTCACGTACCTTAATGACATCACCAACCTTCAGTTCGTATGATGGAATAGTAACTTTAGTTTCCCCTATTACGAAGTGACCATGAGATACCATTTGTCGTGCAGCACGTCGGCTTCGAGCTAGACCCATGCGGTAGATTGCGTTATCAAGACGAGATTCTAAACCTTCATAAAATTTCTCAGCTGTTCCAGAACCCTTCACTTGTGACGCTTTCTTAACATAGTTTGAAAGTTGTCGTTCAGAAATACCATAAGAAAAACGAACCTTTTGCTTTTCGATAAGCTGAGTTCCATATTCAGAAAGAGCTTTTGGACGCTTTGCCCCCGCTAGTCCTACCTTGCCAGTCGCAGAAGAAAACTTCGAAGTTTGACACTTGTCATATACTCCTGGTCCTAGTCTTCGGCAAATTTTAAATTTTGGCTTGGTAATCATAAATGTTTTATATTATAAATATTTTTAAACTCTTCGTGGCTTTTTAGCCTTTGGTCCATTGTGTGGTACTGGAGTTGCGTCTTGGATGGCAGTTATTTCGATACCGTGCGCCATGAATGCTCGGATGGCTGGTTCACGTCCGGAACCTACTCCTAACACCACTACATCAGCATCCTTTACTCCCATTTGCATTGCTTTACTTCCTATCAAGTCACCAACTTTGGACGCTGCGAAGGGTGTACCCTTCTTTGCTCCGCGGAAACCTAAGCTTCCTGCACTTGACCAAAACAACGTATTTCCTCCTTTGTCTGAAAAAATAACCTTTGTATTATTGAAAGTAGCGTCAATATGTAAAACGCCAGAAGTAACTTTCTTTTTTGATGCTTTCGCTTTTGGCGCTTCTACTGGAGCATCTTTCTTTATCTCTTCTCCAGCATCTTTATTTTCTTTTGTTGTTTTTTCTTTTACCATACTAATTTTTTATGTCTTTGTTTCCTTTCTTCGTCCTGATGCCATTGTCTTTCTAACGTTACCTCGAACAGTTCGTGAGTTTGTCTTTGTTCTTTGTCCTCGTACTGGTAGACCTTTCATGTGACGAGTACCTCGGTAGCTTTTGATATCCTTTAGTCTTTTTATGTTAGCACTGACTTCTCGCTTTAGGTTTCCTTCAATCGAAATCTTTTCGATTATCACGCGGATTTTATTTTCCTCATCAGGGGTCAAATCTTTAGCTTTTTTACCATAATCTATACCTACTTGGTTCAAGATACGTTTTGCTAAAGATCGGCCGATACCATAGAAGCATGTTAAGCCAATTTCAAGTCTCTTTTCGTTTGGTACTGTGATTCCTAATATTCTCATCATAAATTATTGCTTTTGTTTATGCTTTGGATTAGAGCAAATAATGCGCAAATGCCTAGCCCTTTTGACTATTTTGCAGTTATCGCAGATTTTTTTAATTGCTGACTTTACTTTCATTTGATTTTACGCAAAAAAACAAAAATAAGGAAAATACCCTTATTTCAGAATGCTCTTTTAACTTACTTAAAACGTACTAAACATAATACACTATACTCGGAAAAATTACAACCTTTTCACGATACGACCCTTCCCACCGTAAGGATCTAGTACAACTTCGACAGAATCACCTATCAAAACTTTGATACGATGCATTCTCATCTTTCCTGATAAATATGCCAAAATTTCTTTCGTTTCATCTCCCTCTTGTTCTGTTTTATCTTCGATGTTCACGCGGAACAACGTGGATGGCAAGGCTTCAGTGACGACGCCTCGTACAGACAATAGTTTTTCCTTTTTTTGATCAATCATCAAGTGAAATAAATATACCAAAATTACTCTGCTACGTCAACTTGGTCAATAGGATAATTTACTATTATTTCTATGTCTTCTACCTTGTCTGGAATAGTACGATTCCAGATCGGGCTCAAGGATAAATGAGCAGAAACAACATTTGGATATTTAAGTAAAATTTCATTGAAATCGCTCTTAGATTGACCAACTAACTCTGAAGTAAGTTTTGAAGAATTTAATTTCCAAACTACTTTAGCTGTTCCTTTTAAATTAAAATCAATTTTTTGTAAATCTTTTAGGGAGACAATGCTTTCAACAAAATTAAATTTCATATCTTTTATGTTGGCTATATAAACATCAGTACCATCGTAATCACTTATCACCTTCTCGATTATCTTTGTAGTGAGTTTTTTCTCTTCAAATAACACACCATGCAAAGTACCCTTTAATTTCAAAGACAAAGTATCTGAAGAAGACAAAACCCCAGCATCATCTTCACCCTCGATATCTAAAGATACAGCGTCCTTGAGTAAAATAAAACCAACAGGAATCTGGTCAGTAGCTTTTTGTAAAAGCTTGTTTTGAAGATTCACCTTTAACTCGGCTATAGCCTTATTTTTATCTTCTTCTGAAGCTACGCGGAGCATTCCTTTGAACCCACCAGAAAGGTCACCCTTTGACCGGCCATAAAACTTCTCATACTTTGGAGTGCCCTTGAAACCAAGAATTTTAAAATCGAGAGGTTTGCTATTGTAGGCCTCTCCCGCTTCAGCACCATACACGGTCACTTCTATAGAACCCACCTTTGTGCCAACCATACCTGGAATCACTACAGCTTTTTCTGTTTTATAAATTTTACCATTTGATCCTTCAAGTCTAGTATCAATGTCGAGCCTCTGAACAGAAGAACTAAAATTGTTGTACAAAACTACAGTCCCTCGGGCGCTTTTAGTTACCTCTTTTTCTTCTGTAGCGGTCACAGTCTTTGTGGCCTCACCAGATATAGCTACCAAGTCGAAAGGTAAGCTACTAGCCACTCCATCAAGCTCAGCAGATAAATTGAAATCTATAGAAAAATCTTTTACTTTTGGAACTATAGTGACGTCCGCTCTAGCAAAAAAATATGAAAGTGAAAATAAAAAGAAAACTATAGCTACGACAGCCACTATCCATAAGCCGTGGCGATTCTTTGGAGCCCCCACATTTCTCGGCTCTCTAAATTCTCGGACTTCTCGAGGTGGCATAATTTCCCGTTCTTCTATTTGAACTTTTTCAACCATGGGTTTTCTTTCAAGCGGACGAGGCTGTCTCTTTGAACTATTTATCTTCACCATGTCTTGAAATATACTTTTTGCCATATATTATATTCTACTATATCTTCGCTATTTTTTCTGGGTAAACCAAAAAGTGATTAATGTAGCTAGCGTCTACTATGACAAACGGATCACGGTCAGCATCTTTTTCAAATTCCACAACTCCATGCAAAGTTGCAGTATCTAAAAAGATTATTTTAAACTTAGATTCGGTGAGAGTGTATTGATTGAACTGCTCAGCTTCTATGACTTGTCCAAACAAATGTATAAAATCAGGATCCGCCGATAAATAAATAATATAAGGAACCGAAATATCTCGGGACAAGTTTGCTAAGGATTCTTGAAATTTTGTCAGCCACTCCGTTTTTAATTTTACTAGAATAGGACTCAACTTCTTATCTGTAGCGGGGTCAGCGTGTCCGGCATTTAGTAATGCCACATATGACTCGGCTTCGGATTTTGTACAACGCATAGCATCCGCTATGCCACGCACAATGAAATGACGACCCATCGGGAAAGACGCAGACTCACTAAATACATTGCGCTTTACCATAGTGATATCAGTCACTTCCCCGCCGATGTCTATGAGAAGAAAGTTTGGCTGGTCGACAAACATACTATGCATGACGGCATAGGAAGCTATAGTGAACGAAGAAAATTTTATAGTTCCATGATGAAAATATTTTTTCATCACTTCTTCCATGTTTTTTAACACTTGTTCAGGGCACATAGAAATATACAAGGTGACTTCAGCTTCTTGTACTTTTTGATTAAAAGGATTTCTCGTTTCATAACCATTTAGCACTGTCTTGATGTTTTTCAATTCGATTACTCGGATTTCCTGCTTGGCCTTTACGTATTTTTCCAAATGCTCTGCCTTAAACTGCTCCATTTCCTTTTTTATAAGTTCATCCATTAACACAGAAGAAAAGACAAAAGGCTGATCCTTTTTCAAATTTATTATTCGAGTCTGCGAAACATACCAAGGAGAAGCTAACACGCAATAAATATTTTTCGGTACTCCGAGTCCTGACTTAAAAACCTTGTTCGCAACAACATCTAGTGATTTCATAGTAGCCACTAAAAATTTATCCACACTCACAAGCTCTTCCTGTAAAACAGGCTCGCGAACAGAAAAAATTATTTTAGGCACACCATTTTTTTGCACTCTGAAAAGTGCTCCGCCGATAGAAGAAGATCGAATATCAAAAACCAACATCAACTCTTGTTTTTCTTTTGATTCAAATATATTAAACACTACTTAATTATAACACAAACCAGAATTATAGAAGTACAGCTTTTATACGTCGAACTCCAGCAGAAACTGCTTCGTCTTTTAGAATTTTAAATTGGCTTAACTCCCCTGTATTTTTTACGTGTGGTCCCCCACAGAATTCTTTACTAACGGCATTCTCCACCTGACCATTCCCACCTATAAAATAAACAGAAACCATATCTGGATACTTTGCCCCAAACTCCATCTCGGCACCCAACCTTTGAGCTTCCGTTAACGGCATTTCCTGTCTTTCAACTGGTAAACCTTGTGAAATTTTATCATTCACCCAGTCTTCAACTTTTTTCTTTTCATCGTCGGTTAGTTTGTGATCACAAAGGAAATCTATGCGCAACCGCTCTTCAGTAATATTACTTCCCCGTTGTTTTACCTCTGGTCCCACTACTTCCTGTAGTGCCGCCAAGAGCAAATGGTGTGCTGTGTGTAGCCGAATAGTCTTCTCGTTATGATTCGCCAATCCCCCCTTAAACATTCCTGCGGACGCTGTTTGCGAAAGCTTCTGATGCTCCGCCATTTTTTTATTAAAATCTTCTAGGTCAATATTTTGCCCTTTTTCCTTCGCGAGCTCAGCAGTGAGTTCTATGGGAAAACCATATGTAGTAGCTAGAACAAAAGGATCAATTCCCTTTTCAAATTCTTTTAGACCACGTTCTAAGGTTTCTCTAAATTTAGCTTCTTCTTTTGCAATTTCTCCTCTGTCGTCTAGTTCATATACACCTTTGTATATTTTTTTATATCGCTCTATATAATCCGAAAGCGGAGTCTTTGCAAAACGTACTGCACGACGAATTAATCTGCGTAATACATAACCCCTACCAACATTCGCTGGAATCACTCCATCAGAAATCATAAATAATGCAGTGCGTACATGATCTGCAACGATTCTTTCTTCTTTTGTTTTTTCTCCATTAAATAAATCAGTGTCAAAAATATTATTCTTGCCTTGTACTGCCATCACTATTCTTTCGAGCCCGGATCCAGTATCCACATTTTGAGCTGGGAGCTTGCCTACTATTTTCCCATCTTTTTTCAGATACTGCATAAAAACATCATTCCAAATTTCCACAACTTTCTGTTCACTGTCTGCTTGCATGTATTCTTCTTTAGTTAAATCACCTAACCCTTCCTTAGTGACATCATAAAACATTTCTGTGTCGGGACCGCATGGACCATTGTCACCTACACTCCACCAGTTGCTCTTAGCTCCCATGAAATAGATTCTGTGTTCTGGAACAAATTGTTTCCAAATTTCAAATGCCTCAGTATCTTTCGGAGCATTTTCGTCACCTTCAAAAACTGTTATATAAAGTCTGTTTTTATCTAAGCCCAGACCTTCAACTTTTGAAGTTAAAAATTCAAAGCTCCACCTGATAGCATCTTCTTTAAAATAATCTCCAAGTGACCAGTTTCCCATCATTTCAAAAAATGTATCGTGAGTATTGTCCCCAACTTCTTCTATGTCTTGAGTACGTACACATTTCTGCACGTTCACAATTCTTTTACCCATCGGGTGCGGTTGACCGAGAAGGTATGGAACAAGTGGTTGCATACCAGCAGTATTAAAAAGCACTGAAGGATCATTTTCAGGTACGAGCGAAGCCGAAGGGATAACCGCATGTCCCCGTGCTTCAAAGAATTTTAAAAATCTTGACCTAATTTCATTCGAATCCATTATTTTGAGATTATACCGTAAATATAGCTTTATTTCACTACCCCACCACCGAGACACATGTTACCGTCGTAGACTACTATAGACTGCCCAGAGGCTACCATTATAGGCTTGTCGAATATAACTTCAGCTTCAGTTTTATTAACAATTTTAATTTGGCAATTCAAAAACTCTCCATGATAACGAATTTGGGCTGTATAATTTTTATCTTGATTTGGAATTTCAAAAATCCAATTTGTTTTTTCTATTCGCCTATTCGCGCGAATTAGAGAATTAGATGCAGTCTGATTTTCAGATACTACTAAAATATTTTTTTCTATATCTTTACCTACTATGTAGTACCGTTTATCATTTGGGCTCTTTTTGGTGATAGTAAAACCATGTCGCTCGCCTAGGGTACTAAACACAGCGCCTTCGTGCACTCCTATTACCCCACCCGCTTCATTCCCCGCAGACGGGGCAAGTACCACATCTCCCCTTTTTTCTTTAATATAATGTTTCAAAAATTCTTTCAAATCCACTGGACCCAAAAAGCATATCCCCTGACTGTCACGCTTTTCGGCTACAGGTAATTTAAATTTCTTGGCGAGCTTGCGAACTTCAGTCTTTGGCAATCCTCCCACTGGGAAAAGTATTTTTGAAAGTTGATCCTGATTCAAGGTCCACAAGAAATAACTTTGATCTTTTGATGGATCATTTCCTTTTACTAAATTATTTTTTATATTTTGCGCGTAGTGACCTGTAGCTACGTAGTCTGCGCCCATGGAAATAGCTTTATTTAAAAACGCGCCAAATTTTACATGCTTGTTGCACATGACATCTGGATTTGGTGTTCGGCCCGCTTTGTACTCCGCTATCATGTAGTCGGCTACTTCCTTCTTGTAAACTTTTTCAAAATCAAATGTGAGAAATGGAATATCTAAAAAGGCCGACACTCGCATAGCATCCATCCTTTCCTCTTCTTCGTTACATTCTAAAAACTCTGGGTGCCAAGTTTTTATAAAAACTCCCACCACTTCATAACCTTGCTTTTTGAGTAGGGCTGCACTAACTGCTGAGTCGACTCCTCCTGAGAGCCCTACAAATACAACTTTCTTTTTCATTAACTTTAATCTACAAGCTCATCAGCTTTTTGTAAAGCTCGTAGGTAGCCCGTGCATCGGAAAGCGCCGTATGTGCTTTTTCGTTTTTTATACCAAAACGCAGACACATTTCTCGCAGTGAAAAATGTTCTAAATCAGGGTCATTGTGGAGTTTTGCCCAAGCTATGGATATGGTATCTAGCCTGTGGTAATGCATAGTGTTTGCAATATCTAGGCGTGAAAAAGCGTGTTCAATAAACCCTGAATCAAAAGCGATATTTTGCCCCACCATAATGCAGTCCTTCACTTTCTCGGCAAATATTTGCATTGCTTCCTCAAGTGGCAGAGCATCTTCCCAATCATCAGCTTTATAATGATTTATCTTCATGGAAATAGGATTGGCATTTAGTATACGCTCTGGTTTTATTTTTATTTCAAATTCTTCTATTACTTTTAAATCCGCAGTTGTGATAACGCAACCAATTTGAATAATCTCGTGCTCGATGACATCCAGTCCTGTAGTTTCTATATCAACAAAAGCTAAATTATGATTTCTCATATTATTTTAAATATTTCCTTATATTGGCATTATGCTCGGCATAAGTTTTCGCATAATGAATAGCCCCAGTTTTGTCGTGTAAATAGTATAGATACTCTGATTTTTTTGGATTTATGGTAGCGATTATGGATTTTAATCCCGGGTTACCTATCGGATTCGCTGGTAAGCCTCTCGCCTTATAAGTCTCGGGAGACACGTCTACTTGTAGAGCCATATTTATACCAAGTCTCTTCCACAAAATACCAGCAATATATTCGCGATCAGTATCCCCATTTGCTTCTCCTTCTACTAAGGAGGCCATAATGATAATATCTTTTTCTGTTTTTTTACTCGCCACTATTTGTGGACGAAGTGGTCCGACTTTCTTTTCAAAATTTGCGCGCATTGACCTGAGTACTGTTTCCTCATTGTCATCAGTAAAGAAAAAGTAAGTATCAGGAAAAAGAGTTCCTTCTAGTGTCTTCGCATCTTCTATAAATTTTTCCTTATCAAAAGTAGCTAGCTTTAAATCAAAAACTTCAGCAATTTCCGTTACATTAAATCCTTCAGGGATAGTAACTTTAATCGGGGCTAAACGCCTTTCACCTTTTTCTATTCTTTTAGCTATCTCGTATACTGTAGACTTTTCATCTAGTAAATAATCTGCGGGAATTATATGCTTCTCACCACCATACATTATGATAAATCCTTCAAACAAAGTTCGAGAACGAATAACTCCTAATTCTTTCAACTTCAGTGACACGCTACGCAAACTTTCACCTTGATTTACTGTAACGATAGTGCCTGTCGGAAAGTCCGTGGGTGCGTTCAAAAAGAAAAACAAGCCAACAACACAAAATATTAGAATTTTTGATTTAATATTATCCATAAAATTATATAGGCAGATTTGGGGGAGGCGCAGCTTCTTTAGACTCGATACGAGTAAGTGTAGGAACTTGTAGAATCTGGCCTGGGAAGTGCCATATGGTCGCCAGTTCTTCAGTATTCAATATGAATGTTGGAGGGTGCTTGTAAGGTTTTATCAGGCCACGAAGGCCCCATGGAACCGTATGAGTATTTAATAAGTGGTGACGCATTGGTAAATGAAAAAATCCTCTATTTTGGTATTCATGAAGCATTCTCTGTGATAACATCATTACAGTTTCTTCGGAAGCAGGAAAATATTCACTATAGTAATCCGCCTGTGTACCATTTACCCGCCAAAATTCATTAGAGTTTGGGTTTGCGTATTGTCTAAAAATCAAACGAATGTTTCTACGATTACTCATGTTATAAGATTCCTTCTTGGCGATATACATCACGCGGATACCAGTCTCGAATCCGAGCTTGGTAGTTTTCTCGCGCATTTTTTTAACCGTATCTTCCAGGGGCGGTGGAATACGAACTTCAACTCTACTTCTACCAAGACCAATATCTCCTACTTCTTTCACTTCTTTATAACTACTGTAAGGAGCCAGCAATTTAAAAAGTTGAGCGTGAGCTTCTTCTACCCAATTACGTTTTTCAAACCATTTACCCGGAACAGGGTACATCTTTTGTGAAGGAGTCACTACTATTTGCACCCAAGCTTGCTCGCCTTTTTCAAGCGATCCAAAAAATTCGATTAGAGGTGAGATAGGATCTATTTTAAATTCTTCTTTTGGATCTTTGTCGAGTCCAAAATCTACATAAGTTTTAATAGGATACGCTTCAGGTTTTAAAAGCCCAAATTCGCAACCCCATCCCATCCACTTACTTTTAGGACTTATTTCGTCCACTGCTAAAGTGTAGTCAGGAACTAATTTGACTTGAGCCTGTGGATACTGAGCGTACATCTGAGTTTCGATCAATCCTTTCAAACGACTGGGTGTACGAATAAAAAAATGCACTTGTCCTTCAATAGAGGCGATTTCCAAAGAAAACCATAACCAAACTGCACCTTGCCAAAATTGTTCTTTACCTCCCTTCTGACTCCAGTGATAAAGCGCATTCGAGAAAAAAAGCTCCATCGCTTTTGGTGATCTCAAAACATCACGCGGTGGAACTATTTCAAGTACTACGTATTCTATGCCCGAAATAAAATCTGCTTGAATATAATGCATCCAGAGTTTCCAAGCTATGCGCCCTAAAACCACCACTCCGAGTAATGGTAAAACAACAGTCAGAATAAATTTGTAGAGAGTGAAAATAATAGTATCAACTATCATTCCCTTATTTTATCTAAACCACCACGTAAAGTCCACTTTTGTTCTTCTTGAAGTACTTTGGGTTAACGAGGTTCACTAGAATAGTGTTCTTCTTGAAATATCTTTCTTTGTTTACTTTGGTTACTATGTCTTCCTTTGACAGTGGTCCTTCGCGTTTTAGAATGTCACGGATGACCTCACGAGCGATCCCAGCCTTGTAACCCCATTCAGAGAGGGCGTACATACCACGGCCAACTAGTACAAATCTAGAGTCCTTGATCAGCTCATTGTGGCAAGTAGCGTAATGGATTTTCTTATTGAAAGTTTTAGAGATAGATTCAGCTACTTCTTTAAAGTGCATAGGTGAACCGTGTCTACGCATTACCAAAAAAGCGTAGTCTTTTACTCCGCGAGTTCGAATATTTGGAGAACTAGTTTTACCCCATTCACCTAGTGGGTTTTTTGAAACTACCTTTGACATAGACAGCCATCTTTTAGCTATCTCCTCATTTTTTAGATGTTCAGCCAAATCCTTGGTATTATCAAGAAATTTTTTGATCATCTCAGTTTCGGGAATCAAATCCTCATCATTTAAAGTTGTATAAAGTTTTCGAAGTGAATCATGTACCTTGTCAGCTGTATCGTCATCTACGCTCCATCGTGTATGAAAATGATCGTCCTCGCGATGCTTCTTGAAAGCGTCCCCCAAAACTAAATAAAAGTGAATATGGTTTTGGGTAGATTTATCTTTTGAAACATGATTTAAAAGATCTTGTTCTCCCACCACTGAACCCAATTGGTGTATAAGTTTTTTTAATTCATCAAAAGTAGCTTGTTCAGCTTTGTAAGCACTAGACTTCTTTATCAGAGAAATAGCCACGTTTTCAATCTGACGTACGCGTTCACGAGTTATATTATATTTCTTGCCGATTTCTTCTAGGGTTTTTCGAGCACCGTCCGCAGTTAGTCCAAAGCGGTGCATGATAACATCACTCGCCCGATCTTGAAGATGTGAGGTTATTTTTTTAGTAACTTTTTTTGGTTTAAAAGATATTGTTGGCATAATTTTTGTTTTTATTAAAATTTTACTTCTTATCTCTTGCTTTTTGACCTTTCTACTTCCGTCAAATATTTTTTACGCAACCTTACAGAGTTTGGAGTGATTTCTAAGTACTCATCCCCACTCATTACTTCCAAGCCCCTCTCTATTGTTAACGCAAACACAGGGTTCAAAGTAATAGCCTCGTCAGTACCGGATGCTCGCATGTTTGTGAGCTGTTTACCTTTTGTTGGGTTTACTGACATGTCTTCTCCTTTCAAAACGTTACCGATGACCATGCCTTCGTAAACCTCTATACCGTGCCCTACATACAATATACCACGTTCTTGCAAATTTGCAAGCGAGAAGGCCACTGCCTTACCCGCAGCCATCGAAATCATAGAACCATACTCCCGCTTCTTGATCTCCCCAGCGTATTCCTCAAACCCTGTTACTCGTGAAGACATGATACCCTCACCCTTGGTATCTATGATAAATTCTCCTCGATAACCTAAAAGTCCACGAGTAGGTATATCGAAAATAATCCTTGCAATACCATGCTTTTCAGCCATATCCTTCATTATTCCGCGTCTTTTACCTATCTTCTCTATAACGCTTCCGCTTGATTCCATAGGTACGTCTACTACGAGTTCTTCGTAAGGTTCGGTCTTATGACCATCCACTTCCTTGATGATAACCTCGGGTTCTGACACCTGCATTTCAAATCCTTCCCGGCGCATGTTCTCGAGCAAAATTGCTACATGCAATTCACCTCTTCCGTAGACTTTAAAGAAGCTCGGGCCACTCTTGTCGCCTTGATCTGGAGAGAAATCTACTCGAAGGCCTACGTTTATTTCTAGTTCTTTTTCTAGTCTTTCTTTAATTTGTCTTGAAGTCAAAAGTTTTCCTTCACGTCCTGCAAAAGGAGAATCGTTAACCAAAAAATTTAGTGAAAGTGTCGGTTCATCGATGGCAATAGCTGGTAATGGTTCTACAGATTCGTCTTCACACAAAGTTTCTCCAATATAAATGTCTGGAATACCGGCGATCATCACTACATCACCTGACTGCGCAAATTCTACTTCTTTACGACTAATTCCTTCAAAATTAAATAACTTAGTGAGCTTCCCTTTTCGTGTACCATGTATTCCTTTTACTAAAATAGTACTACCTGAAACAATTTTTCCAGAATAAATACGAGCGATAGCCATACGTCCGAGGAAATTGTCGTAACCCAAGTTGAAAACTTGTCCTGACATTTTTTTATCATTCGCTTCTACAGCTACTGGAGGAACTTTTTCTAAAATTAAATCCAAAAGTGGTGACAAATCCGCAGATTCATCTCCAAGTTTTTTAAAGGCCTTACCTTCACGTCCGATAGCGTAAATAGTTTCGAAATTTGCTTGCTCTTCACTAGCACCTAGTTCGAAAAATAGTCCAAGAACTTCATCATGCACTCGGTGTGAATCCGCAGCGGGTTTGTCTATTTTATTTATAACTACGATTGGCTTTAATCCGAGCTCAAGAGACTTCTTTAACACGAATCGTGTTTGAGGCATCGGACCTTCCACTGCATCCACAAGCAAAAGCACAGAGTCGATAGCACGCAGGACACGTTCTACTTCAGAACCGAAGTCTGCGTGTCCTGGAGTGTCCACGATGTTGATCTTGGTACCCTTGTAAGTGATAGAAGTATTTTTGGAATAAATAGTAATACCCCGTTCTTTTTCAAGATCGTTTGAGTCCATCGAAAGCCCTTCATCTTGCAGGCCTCCGTTTTGCTTCATCAGTGCATCCGTGAGGGTAGTCTTACCATGGTCCACGTGAGCGATAATTGCGATATTTCTAATTTCCATATTATATTATTTTTATTTTTCGATTAATGAAACAAAAAAAGCCGTCTGGCCTTTTTATAACTCAAAGTAACACTTAGCATAATAACATGTTTCCACGAAAACAACAAGTTTTAGCTTTCTTTATTCTTTTTCACTCAAATTAGTGAAATATTCTTCTATAGTTATACCCTCTTCAAAGATTTCTTTAGCCACTTCAGTACCTAAAAATCGATAATGCCATGATTCATGATCATACCTAGTTATAGGGGTTTTACCTTTTGGATAACTCTGCACAAAACCATATTTGTGAGCATTCTCTCTTAACCACAACTCTTCTTCTGTGCCAGTAAATTTATCACTAGCACTAACATAATTTATAGATTTTCCAGAAAGGTCTACTGTTGTGCCAAGCTGATGTTCAGAATGACTTGGTGGAGCTATGCGGTCCTTTGCCTTCTCGCCCTTTAATGCATACAAAGCTTTATATAGCTGTGACTGCACTTGCTGGCTGCGAAATGCCGAAGTGGCTGCAAGAGTGATATCTTGTGCCTGCGCATCAGCAAACATAACTTTCAGTGCCTCCAACGCTTCCCTTTTTAAACAAATTCTTTGCGTAGATTTTATTTCTTTGGAAATATCTACTAGATTTTCTGGAACATAACCACTTGGTAAGGCAATAGTTTTATTTACGTGAACTAACAACTCATCATCAAATGTTTTTCCATCCCCTTGTGGGCAAAATTGAGTCCCCATAACATTAGCTTGGATAAAATCTTCCACACTTTGTGCGAAATTTGGCAAAAAGAAAAAACACAGTATAAAAATAGCAATGCTAATTAAAATAAAGTATTTTAGGATTTTTTTCATGGTGCGTCGGGAAGGATTCGAACCTTCGTAGCCCGGAGGCGACAGATTTACAGTCTGTTGTATTTGACCACTCTACCACCGACGCATCAACCTAAAATACCACAAAAAGAGCTTTTTCGCATCTTTTTAATTACGTAATTAAATACGTATTCGAATACGTATAAGAATATTTAAACCTCAGATCGTGGCTGGACGCGGATAGAGCTTTTGATTTTTCCTTTTTGTTTTTCGATAACCAGTTCTTTGTTCTTAACTCCCACCATCACAGTATCCCCTTTCTTTACTCCATTTGAAATAATATAAGAAGCTACTGGGTTTAGAATTTTATTTTGAATCAAACGGTTTAGTGGGCGCGCGCCGTAATGTGGATTGTACCCTTCGGTGGCGAGGTATGACAGTGCATCAGGAGTGATTTCAAATCCAATACCTTTACTTGTAAGGCGGTCTCTGACCACTTGAATACGCAAATTCACAATTTCTGTAATTGCTTCAGGTGAAAGAACATCAAAGACAATAATTTCGTCGAGGCGATTTAAGAATTCTGGTCGGAAATTGTCTTTCAGTGATTCCATCACCTTGTCTTTCATATTACTGTAGTCATCCTTTTTGGAATTATTAGAAAAACCGATAGACTCCATCTTCTCCACAAATTGTGAACCAATGTTTGAAGTAAGAATTATAATTGTATTTTTAAAGTTCACTGCGCGCCCCTTACCGTCAGTCATTCGTCCTTCGTCAATAACTTGCAAAAGAATATTGAAAACCTCAGGATGAGCTTTTTCAATTTCGTCGAATAGCACCACAGCATAAGGGCGGTGTCGTACCGCTTCAGTAAGTTGTCCGGATTCATCGTAACCCACATATCCCGGCGGAGAACCGATGAGTTTAGATACAGAATGACGTTCCATGTATTCAGACATATCTACGCGGATAATGGCTTTGTCGTCATTGAACATAAATTGACCCAAAGCTTTGGTAAGCTCAGTTTTACCTACACCAGTCGGTCCAAGAAAAATAAATGAACCAATAGGCCTATTCGGATCACTAATACCCGCTCGTGAACGGCGAATAACATCGGCCATACGTTTGATAGCATCATTCTGACCGATAACTCTTTTATTAAGTTCTGCCTCCATCTTCTCCAGTTTTTCGCGCTCTTCTTCCAGCATTTTAGCCAAGGGAATTCCAGTCCAGCGCGCTACAACTTCCGCAATATCTTCCGCGGTGATTTCTTCTTTGAGTATTCGTCGTGATTTCTGAAGTTTTTTCAAACGTAGTAGTTTGGTATCTAAATCTTTTTTAAGCGAAGGAATTTTTCCATAACGAATTTCAGCAGCTCGAGCGAGGTCTGACCTCATTTCCGCATCTTCAGCTTCTAGACGAATAGTCTCTAGTTCTTTTTTAATTGCCCGAATTTCTACTACGATAGCTTTTTCATTTTGCCATTTGAGTTCGAGCTCTTTAGTTTTTTCGTATAGGTTTCCTATTTCTTTGTCTACTTCTTTGATTCTATTTTTTAGTTCTTTCTCTTTTTCTTTTTCTTCTTTATTTCTTGTACCGCCAAAATTAGAAATTTCTTTCTTTAGAGCTTCCTTCTCAATTTCAAAACGCATTATTTTACGATGTGCATCCTCTAAAACTGGAGGCTTATTCTCCAGCATTATTTTTAGTGAACTTGAAGCTTCATCAATAAGGTCCACCGCCTTGTCCGGCAGGAATCTGTTTGTTATATAACGTGCTGATAAATTCACTGCAGAGATTATCGCGTCATCAGTAATTCGAACACCATGGAAAAGTTCGTACCGTTCCTTGAGTCCTCGCAGAATTGCAATAGCATCTTCTAAACTTGGTTCATCGATATAAACTGGTTGGAAACGACGAGCAAGTGCCGGATCTTTTTCTATGTGTTTTTGATATTCTCGCAAAGTAGTCGCACCGATAGCTCGAAGTTCACCTCGAGAAAGTGCAGGTTTCAACATGTTTGAAGCATCCATAGTACCCTCCGCACCTCCAGCACCTACTATAGTGTGAATTTCATCAATAAAAAGAATTATCTTGCCATCAGAGCGTTCGATTTCTTTCATAATACCCTTTAGTCTTTCTTCAAATTCTCCGCGGTATTTTGTACCAGCAACAAGCATACCCAAATCTAGAGAAACTAATTCTTTTTCTTTCAATGATTCAGGAACATTACCTTTAACGATGCGACTCGCCAATCCTTCCACCACTGCAGTTTTTCCTGTACCCGCTTCACCTATTAAAATCGGATTGTTTTTTGTGCGTCTAGAAAGTATTTGCATTATGCGCATTATTTCATCATCGCGACCGATGACTGGGTCGAGCTTGTCCTCCTTGGCAAGCTTGGTAAGATTACGAGTATATTTTAAAAGTAATTTAAATTTCTTCGGCTCAGTTACGTCTGTAATATTTTGACTGCGAAGCTCTTCTAGTACTTTTATCACTGATTCTTTACTGATTCTGAAACGTGCTAGTGATTCCCTAGATTCGCTAGCTACGTCTAAAATGGCCACAAATAAATGTTCTGTAGAGACGAAATCATCCTTCATGGACTCGGCTAGCTTTACTGATTGTTCGATAACTTGAGCTAAATCTGGATTTAGATAAATCTGATATGAAGGAGAAAGAGTGCTGTGGCTTTCAGGAATCTCTATCATCTCTAAAACAGAATCAGTTAAGAGCATAGTATCTACTTCCAATTTATCCAAGATAGAATTCACCATGGATTCCTCTTGTAAAAGTAGTGCCGCCAACAAGTGCAAGCTTGAGACATGGTTTACCCCACGTTCGATAGCCAGCTCATGAGCTTTCTTGATGGCATCCTTGGCTTTAGTTGTAAATTTATTAAGTGGTGGCATAAGTATAAGTTATAAAGTTAAAAAGTGTAAAGTATTAAATTTTAAATTCTCTAAAACTATTGCGCCAAATGAGCAGTCACTGCATCGGTCATAGTCTTGATTGGAAGAAATGATACACCTTCCCCAGACAGAGCTATACCAAGAGAATTGCCATCTAGATCAAGCACAAGGGCACCAGAGATGGATTTAGTAACAGTAACCTTAATATCCTGCGTACCGTCAAAAATAAAAGATGAAATAGAGTTACCTAAAACCAATATCTTCTGTCCTATCTTAACAGTCTCCATATCGGAAGCTACAGGAACAGTCCAAGTTGTTACAGGTGCGCCCTCACCTACTCGTTCACCAATTTTAAGATAGGAAACCCCCTTATCAACAAATAGAAAACTTGCTTTAAATTTTCCTAAATCATTTTTCACAAAATAATTCTCACTAGGAGAAACATAAGATGCGTCACTAGCGATGATACCAGTACTGTGAACTACAAATCCTACACCGAAATTTGCTTCTACAATTGCACCAGTTAGATCCTCTACATTTTTAGTAATTGAAAAAACTCCAGATTTATTTTTAGCGATAGCATCTACCACCAAGTCTTCTTCTTTCACTACTACTGTCTGGACTGTAGTGTTTCCGGGGGTAATAGTTTCTACGGTTTGCTTTATGATTCGGTTAATAGGAGTAACAAAAGAAACTGGTGCTTGTTGCATCAGAGTTACTGTGGTTATGCCTGTGGCAATCGAAGTAATAAATGAAAGAAGAACTGCCAAAAGTAAAAGTTGTGATTTGTTTAAATCTTTTATATCCATAAATCAATTATACTCTAAAAATACTGCAATTCAAGTCTTACTTAAAATTGCATCTTCCCTCTCGTCAACGGCCCCACAATACCATCAGGAACAAGATTGTTCTTAGTTTGAAAGTTTACTACTG
>CXWK01087922.1_pt1 | contig 17518 bp, 11 predicted proteins | sample 590851 | NCBI WGS metagenome assembly CXWK01 (sample SAMEA3498364, study PRJEB10139) | wastewater metagenome | biome: wastewater treatment plant; material: activated sludge | place: Denmark | collected 2014-08-01 | reverse complement strand
CTGTTATGGGGCGCCGGTTGAAGGGCCGTAGCGGGCGGCGCCGTCGTTGTAAGAGGATCTTGATACTCGTTCCTCGTATTAAGCAGAGCTTGCCTTTTCTTCGAAAAGGTAGAGGGTTTTTACTTGGGTGGCGGTTAGGGGTAGTTGAAGATTTTAGGGGAATGAATTTATTTGGACAAACTAACATGAAGCCCCATACTCTGTGCTACTTTTTGCAGGAACTCCAGGGAGGGATTAATATTGCCGGATTCCAGTCTGGCGATTGCAGATTGTTTCGTCCCAATCCTTTTGGCAACATCTTCTTGGGTCATATTATTCTTGATTCTTGCAGCAATTAGTTCGGAAATTACCGCATAACGAGGAGCGAGTTTGTCAAACTCTTTTTTTGTTTCCGGATCAGCAAGCAATTCTTTTTCTAAATCTTCCCATTTACTCATATGACTAATTATAACAGATCGGTTATGATCAAGCAATATCTGTGATTATAATTTTACTAAATCCTTCATCCTGGAAATTGCTATTTCCAATTCTTTCTGAGGTGTTTGTTGGGTTTGTTTTTTAAATGCCTGTAACAAGTAAATAGTTTTTTGTCCAGTAAAACAATAGAAAATACGTATTTCTTCTTTTCCTCTTATTCTTAGTTCATAGAGACCGCTACCTAAGGCTTTTGAATGGGGCATCCCGAGCATATTTCCATACTGACGAAGCAATCTTACATTATGCAATATTTTAGAACGTGCTTGTGGTTGTTGCTTCTTGATAAAAGCATCCACAGGTTTTTCTCGAGTAGTTCCTTCGTAAGTTAAAATTGTCCAATCAGTCTTATCCATAATTCGATTGTATCCTATGGGGCGCCGGTTGTTGGCCCGTATCTGGTGGCGCCTTCGTTGTAGAGGGTTTTTACCTGAGTGGCGGTGAGGGGGTAGTTGAAGATTTTGGTGTCATCTATTTGGCCGGTATAGCCTTGAACTCCATCTGTAAAGTTACCTATTGAAGATCCGGAAACGGTTGAACTTAGACCATTAAAAGTAGCGGTTGTGGTTCTATTTATCCCATCAACATACATAGCGGCAGTTGTGCCATTCCACTCTAGAACAAGATGATGCCAGGTATTTGCGGTGATAGTTATATCAGCAATAGTTGTTCCATCTCCAAGCCTGCCTTTTATAGAGGTTCCGGTAGCATTCGTATTAATGTAAATCCGACTATTAGTTCCAGTTTGCGGATGAGAGAACAGGTAGTAGTTACTTCCATTCTGGGTAGAAGATGGTTTAAAGCACATAGCAATAGAGCCGGCTGAAATATCGATTACATTGGTAGAAGTAAAATTAATCAGATCATCAGTCCCATCAAAATCCATTGAGTAGTTTCTTTTGCCGGTGGCTCCGTCAAACCAGGCGCCGGAGGTTTGGCAGGTGCCCACTGCTGTGTTTGAGCCTGTGGCGCCGATGGTGAGGGTGCCGGTGTTGGAGTTGCCGGACATGTCGTTGATTACTGTTCCCTGGCATTCGTCCATTTTCCAGTGAGCTACAGGTCCGCCTTTGTTATAATCCCAGGCAATTTGGGCAGGGGTGCGGACGTAATTAAACATCCTGTATTGGTCTATTTTTCCATCCCAGTTTCTATCAGCTGCAGATCTATTTCCGAGATATAAAGTAGTGGCTGCATCAGTGTTTCTTGTTCCTACAGGAGGAGTGGTAGTTGTGACTGTTTGGGCAGCACCATTAATATAAATTGAAGGAGTGTTTGAGGTGCTAGAGTTATTATAAGTTACTGCAACATGATACCAACGACCAGTAAGAATTGAATTGAGAGGTGTTGTCCAGAGTCCGTTAGTACCGCTAAATAACTGGCTGAAAGCTAATAAGTTATTTCCACCATTTACCACAAACTGGTGTTGTCTTTCAGAAATTCTACCTGCAGAACTTCCACCGTAACCATTAAGGTAGACCCAAGATTCTATAGTTCCGCCTGAATCAAAAATATTATTAATAGCACTTGCTGCAGGTACTGATACTAAGCTAGTTGTTGGATTGCTAAAACTCAGTGCTTTATTTAATTTCCCATTAGTATAAGTTGCACTTGTGATAGTGCCTGTATTTCCATTTCCTGATGAATCATTAGCAGTCGTACCAGATCCCTCATCTAATTTCCATTCCCCAACAGGCCCGGTGCAAACAGCTGCTGAGGAATCTGGTGGGCAGTATTCGTTGGCGGCGGCGTTTGGTTGAGTATCGGAGGTTGAACCAAGAGCTCCCAGTACTTGAGAAGAGGAGTGATTGTAATCAAGTTTTACCTGATCTGCGGTGAGGGCGGAGCGGTAGACTTTTATTTCATCTAAAGTACCGGTGAATTCTTCGCCGTCATCATTGGTGTCAATATCGCCGATGTAAAAAGTATTATCTCCGTCTAAAGTTGCAGTGGTCGTATCGGAGTCAGAATCTTTTTCTAAAGCATCAATATAAATATAGGTTTTATCTGAAACTGTATCACGGACTGCTGTTAAATGGTGCCAATTTGCATCGTATAGATCAGTGCTGGTGCATGAAGCTATATCAGGTCCCCAGGTTGTGTCATCATCAATTCCAAAGCATAGATTGCCTGAAGTATTGGCATAAATACCAATTCCGACATCAGCGTTGGCTGTGGTATCACTGACCAGATATTCAGTCGTACTAGGATTGGTAGCTGAGTCTGATCTGTACCACATTGATAAAGCAAAGCTGTCTGTGGCGCTAAATTCCAGATCAGAGTCCGTAGTCCGGGTCATCCTTCTAGCCCCACCACCTGACCAGGCTTTATTAAACTTACCACTATTTGTCCAAGCTGCAGTTGCAGTATTAAGAGTTAAAGTATTTGCCTGACCACTATAATCCTGAGCTGAAGTCCCGTAACCTTCATCCAATTTCCAATGCGCCACAGCTGAAGAAACAGGAGACCCAGGAGCAGGGTGGCCGGCGTTCATGTCTTCGATGATTTGAGCTGAAGTTCTTGGATAATTATATATTTTGACATCATCAATCCCACCTGTAAAATCATATTGAGAATAACTAGTTCCTGAATTTCCTATTGACCAGTCAGCACTATCTCCTACACTCGAAGTAGTAGTATCTGTATCATTATCTTTTAGTACTCCGTCCAAATAAAGATAAACTCTATCGGTTTGGACATTGCGAACGCCAGCGATATAATGCCATTTCATATCCGACGGAGGTGTAGTGCAAGATTCAGTGAAGTGAGTACCAGAAGTATCATCCATTGAAAAACACAAATCAGTATCAGTTATATAAATACTTATGTAGCTAGTACTTCCCCCTGAATCCTGTGCTAATATTGTCCCGGCAGAGGAAGAAATATTGGTTGCATTAAACCACGCACCCAGTGTAAATGAACTCGTAGTGCTTCCCAGATCAATACTAGAAGATTCAGGAATATTCACTCCGTCATTGTTTCCATCAAAAGTTAAAGCTTTACCATACTTTCCGTTAATAAATGTAGTATTACCCGAGAAAGACGAGCTATTGTTACCATTTCCTGAACTATCTTTAATTGTTGTTCCTGTTCCTTCATCCATCTTCCAATACCCCACAGGCCCTGGAGCCCAGTTGTAGAGTTGGGAGACTTCAGCTCCGGAGAGGGCACGGTTATAAATTCTGGTTTCATCAGCCATTTCTCTTGGAGTGCCAGATATGGATTTAAACGAGATGGAGTTAGCTGCTGAGCCGACTGTTGAAATATCAATTGTTGCTGTTTTAACACCATTTTGGTAACAAATCGCCGTATTGGAAGAGCGATCAATTGCTACTACTATGTGATACCAGTTTGTTGCTACAAAAGTAAAACCACAGCTTTGGCTAACTTGAGTTGAACCATCTGATAACTTGAAATCCATTGAAGTGCCGTTTGCGGCCAGATTGTATCCTGCATCGGAAGCACCTCCCGTACTTTTTTTAGATAATGAATTATGGCCCCAACTTGTATTAATAGGGTTATACCATGTGGCTAAAGTCAGATTATTAGTTGTCGTAGAGTCGAACGCATCGACATCACCACTATTTGCTAGTGTGCATGTCCCAGAACAAGTTGAATCAATAGAAACTGCGGGTCCATATTTACCCGTTGCCCAAAAAGAATTAGATTGAGTTCCGGCAATAGTCATGCTATTACCATTACCTGAGGCATCTGTAACCGTAGTTGCTGTATTCTCATCCATCTTCCAATACCCAACCAACCCATCAGACAGGGCATCAGGCATGTTTTGGGTGTTGGCGCCGAGGGCTGCGGCAACTCCTTCAGGGTTGGAGCGGGCGTTGTAGTTGGCTGCAACTTGTGCTGCAGAAAGCGGATAATTATAGATCTTTGCCTCATCAATCGATCCGCCTGCTTGATATCCGAAATAGAGAAGTAAACCTGATGAAGAACAAAAAGCTGAGTCAGCAGTGCTGCTGACAAATTTACCATCATAATAGAGATTAATATTTGTTCCATCCTGGGTCATAGTCAGCATATGCCAAGTGTTGTCAGCGAAACTGTTGCTTCCGTTAAAATTACTTTGTGCGTAATTGCCGCTTTGTCCGTCACACGTATTGATACCGCGCTCAAAATAGATTGTTCCGGTGGTTTGGTTGTAACGGATACCGTAACCTGTGTGGGTATCAGAATGGGACATGATCGTAGGCCAGTTAGATGAGCTGATTTGAGACATTCGAGCCCAAATATTCCAGCTGACATTTGAGGTTTGTTGAAACTTTGTATTTGAAGCGACTTGAGCTCGACCGGTTCCATCGATTGTGTTAGCTAAACATTTTCCAGCAATACAGTTGTCTTCAGTTTTCCAACTCATGCTACTATTGACGATTGAGGCGTCTAAGTTATTGATTCCAGAATCTTGGACGGCAGTGCCCTGTCCGTCATCAAATTTCCAGTAAGCGACTGGGGAAGGGGCTTTTTCTTCTGAACCGGCTGTGGCTGCACCGCCTGAGGGGGTTGTGGTGGATTCGGAAAAATTGGCTGATCTGGTGCCATCAACAACAGAAGGGTTGCCATAATACATATAAATGTAATTTGAACCGTTAATGATGGATGGAATCAGTACATAAAAATCAGTCGAAGAAGTGTCACAGGCTCCGCCTGCGGAGTCGTAATAGTAGGGAAGTATATCGCCGTTTGGGGAAGTGAACCTGACATCGCCGCAATCAGCCTGAAAATCCGTTGGGGCAGCGGTAGTATCAATATCAAATTTTACTTTTGTAGCAGAAGAAACCGTAGCGTTGTGGGTGAAAGTGAGTGTTTTGCGAAAACTCCAGTTGTCGTTGAACCAGGCGGCCTGAGTTTCTTTGGTGCCGAAAGGATTAAACAGGAAGAGATAGCTTGCTCCGGATAGGGCGAAGAAGACGACGAGATAGCTGATTAGGAGGTTTTTTGAGAGCTTGAGGAAGCCTTTCTGCAGGGTACAGGGTGCAGGGTACAGGGTACAGTTAATATTTGTGCCTATGTGGGTAAGATATTTGATCAATATCTGAGTTTGGAAGAAGTTAAGAGTTGTAGTCAAAAATTTGATGATCTGTTTTGATATAAAGGTATAGATATTTAAGTATTTATATATATTCATTTTTAGTCTTGTTTTACTTCAGTTTATTATGAGTTATAAATAATAATTTTCTAAACTCGGGTTTTGAGGCTAAGAATGTGGGGGAAATTTGGGAGGTTAGGGTGCCTAGGGCGGTAAGTATGATGAAGGTGTTGATAAGGAAGTGTTTTGTCATCCCGTATTTAATACGGGATCCAGGTTTTTTATTGCGAAGCAAGAGCTTCAGCTCATTTGTATAAGCAAAGCTTGCCTTTCCTTCGGAAAGGTAAATTCCTGCCTGCGCCCCCTTGTCAAAATGCTCTGCATTTTGCGAGCGACCTCCTTCGCTTTGCTCGTCCGGTGGAATGACATGAGTTTTTGACAGTTTTTTAAACATATAGTATAATTATTTCATAAAAGAGATCGGCTGGGACAGTAGCCAGACGTAACCATTCGGCTCCAAGCTGTTCATAAAACACCCGATCTTTTTTATGTTTATCTTTTTAGAGATAAATCTCGCAAGTTATCGCTTATTTATTCTTTCGTAGTATTTTAAAATTTCTCCTGAGGTTAACTTTATGTCTGAGCTTTTTCCTTTAAAGGCTGCATAGGCCCCTTTATGAGCTGGTGATTTTTTTCCGATCTGGGAAAAAGAGATAATAGGTTCTTTGAAATTCTCCATTTTAAACATTTGGAAGATGAAAGATTTTATCTGTCGTTCATGCCCACTGTACTCTGTATCTATAGTGACAGATTCAGCTTTAGCCTGGATAATAATCCTGACACATAAAACCGAGAAAGTGAACAATTTAAAAATTAATAGTTTTTCCAGTTCACGGAAGTATAATTTTAACTCTTTTTTGTCTTTTGAGGAAATTGAGCTTACTAAAATTTGTCCGTTGGCCAGGCAGACATAAGTGGTTTTGTTGGTATTTTCTATTTTAATTGACTGGTCGATTTGGTATTTCATGTGGCATTTAAGGTCGGATTGGTGAGGGTGATGAGGGCGGGAAGGGGGATGAGTATAATAGGACGGATGAGGCGGATAGGACTTATATGACGAATAGGTTGGATATGACTGATAGGTTTGTTCATGAGTGGACAGAGTTTTAGCTACTTTAATGTAAGGGATTGAGGCTCGAAACTCAAGATAGGGGGTGAGGCAATATTTCAGACTCTTTGACAAATGAGCTGTTTTTGTCATTCCGAAGAATGAGGAATCTATTAGTTTTAACCTACAGATCCCTCGAAGGAACTCGAGAGTCGACTGGACTCTCTCCTGCTCGGGATGACATTCTGTGTCAAGAACTTTGAAATATTATTAGCAGCGTTGACAAATGTTAGAACAATGTACTAACATGACCATATGTTACAGAAAATTATTAAGGTTGGAAATTCATACGCTTTGACTATTCCCAGCTTCTTTGTGAAGGAGGCTAATTTGGGAGTTGGTGACCAGTTGGATGTACAGATTAATGCAGAGGAGAAGAAGATGACTATGACTAAAGTTGAAGCAAAGCCCGAGGAGACTGCTGAAGTAAAAGAGTGGCTGGAAGGTTTTAATAAGAAGTATAAAAAGGGTCTTACTGAATTGGCGAAACGGTGAAAACGAAATATATCCCAATCGAAGAAGTTTTGATTATTCATGATGACATGATTAGCCGTTATGGCGGTAGTTTTGGAATTCGGGATATGGGTTTAATTGAATCAGCCCTGGCCCGTCCTAAAGCCAGTTTTGGGGGACAGGATCTTTATCCCGGAGTTCTTGATAAAGCTGCAGCACTTTTTCATTCACTTATCTTCAACCATGCTTTTACTGACGGGAATAAGAGGACAGCCCTGACTGTAACTGCCAGATTTTTATCTTTGAATGGATACGAACTTAAAGCCAGCCAAGAGGAGATAGTAGAATTTCCTTTGTGGGTAGATAATACCCATCCGGATATTGAAGAAATCGCTAAGTGGTTAAGAGAGCATACAATGAAATAATTTCTAATTTCTAATTTCTAATTTCTAATAACCCATAACCCATAACCCACAATTACTGCCCGAAGTTTGTGAGGAGGAGGTTGTAGTCGAAGATATCTACTTTACTATTTGGCCTGAATCAAACAGGGAAAGGGGATCAATAGGAGTATTATTTTTATGAACTTCGAAATGTAAATGTGGGCCTGTTGACCTGCCAGTTGAGCCCCCTAGTCCCAGAACTTCACCCCGATTGAGTTTTTGTCCCGGCACAACCTTTATTTCTGATAGATGGGCATAAATAGCTTTGTAGCCTTCACCATGATCAACAATCACATGTTGCCCGTATCCTGTAGTCATAATCATAGTCTCAAGAACTGTTCCCTCTTTGGCAGCTCTTATTGGTTCGCCGATATCCAAGTCAATGTCAACTGCTCCTAAGTGCCAGGCAAAAGCATATTGAGTGATAATTCCTTTTATTGGCCAGGATAAATAACCGTTACCAATAGGAAGGATATCTTTAATTTTTTCATTACCTATGACTCCGGCCGGAATAATTATAACTGAACCGACTACTAATGACAGATCATCAGGGATATTATTATTTGGGTAATCCACTATAGTCTGGGCATCAGCTTTGTATTTTAAGGCTATAGTATGGACACTGTCTCCTTCTTTCACAGTGTGAGCTATTGTGACGGGTTCAACTGAAGTAAGTCCCTTTATGGCTTCTTTTTTGTTTAAGTTATTTTTAGAAAATGGATTGATCTCGGTTAATTGAGGGTAGGGAGGGGTGTTATTTTTTTGGGTTGAGTCTCCTAGAATTTTTGAAGAAGAAGGGTGAGGTGGTAATTTTGGATTTTCATGTCCGGCTAAAAAAAACACCAAAATTATAGGTAAAACCAATGCTCCTGCTATTAATATTGTTATCAAATGAGTCTCTTCTGTAGAAACTAACTTGAATATTTTAGAAGAGACCGATTTCTTTTTTTGTTCCATTAGTAGTATTAGTTCTAATTAGGATAAGGTATTAGAAGTTGTCTTTTCTCTATCGATCCTATTCTTTCCAAAAATCGGGATACTCTTTTTTAAACTTTTCGCAACTTTCATATTTTCCAGTTGTTCCGGCAGGATAAGTTATTTGGCCCTGATTGGCATAAAAACAGTCAATTGCGGCTCTAAGATATTCAGTTGAAACCCGTCCATAGCCCTCTTTGGTTGGATCATTACTCATTAAAGTATTCTTCTCAGGATAATAATAAGTATCTTTACCTCCACAGCCTGGAAAAATACCTATGCTCGCCGATTCAGTTGATTCCGTAGGATTAATAAAGTTGCCCCACCACTGTCTAGCTGAATTCATATCTGGAGCACAATTGGGTTTTTGGGAGCGGTAACTGGCAGACTGGTCTTCATCTTTTAGGATATTTGACTCAGCAGATAGCGCATATTCGTCAATCAGTCCTAAAGAATGTCCGAGTTCATGGGAGAATATGCANNTCGTTAGGAGCAGTACCTTGATAAGTGGATAGATAAATTGCTGAATTTTTCCCTCTGGCAATTTTGGCAACAGGAGCGAATTCAAGCGGGGAGAGTACTACTAACTTAAAGTGTTCTATGCCTAAAGCATTAAACGAAGATATCAGACTCCGGTCACAGTCCAAAAGCTTAATATTATTTTTAGGTTTAACGCTGCATTTTTGCTCAGGAGTGGTGAATATTTTAGTAGTTATATTGTTGCTGGTAGCAAAGGGCTCAACAATTGCCAGAGCTTCTTTTAAGACATTAATATAACGCATTGCTTCGGGCTGATTAGCATAGCCGTTATAATAAAAAATGATAGTTAATTTATCCTTATAATCCTGATTAAATTTTTGTTTAAGTATCTCTTGTTGCTGTTCTGGGGTTAAGTTTGCTGAGTTAGATGCTTCTCCTAATACATTTTCCGGTGTCCCTCCTCCTAATTCAAATAAAGGTTTATTTGGGTCTTCTATTTCAGTTAATCTGCAGTGGGATGCTTTGTAGGCGTAAAAGCTCAATGGGATAAGTAAATTTGCCAGGATAAAAAGGATAATAATAATTACATAAAATTGTTTAGCAGTAAGATAAATTTTTTTACCAGTCATAGTTTATAGATTGTATAATATTTCAGAGTCATTTGTAGTTTCGCCTTAAATCATCAGCTGTAACCGTTTTTTTAAATTTAATTTTTTCAATCAGGCTTTTATTATTTTCATTTTCCGGATTTAAAGACAGCGCTTTTTCAGCTGAAGCTTTTGCTTCATTTTTTAATCCCAGATCTAACTGGAAAACAGCTAAATTATGCCACAAAAAATCATTTTTTGGGAAAAATTCAGTTGATTTTTTAATTAGTTCATAACCTTCATGATTTGGACTATCAGGATCAATTAGTAAGTAGCTTAGAGCCTGGTAGGAATAATAATATGCTTGGTCATGTTCAATCGCTTTAGAGTGGTATTCAATCGCTTTTTCCCTATTTCCTTCAGACTCATAAACCGAGGCTAAGCTGGCATATGGGGAGGGAAGAAAGGGGTTTAAGTCAATTGCTTTATTTAAATAAGCTTTGCTCTGCTCAAATTTTAACTGGTAGATCATCTGGATTCCCAGATTACTATTTAAATAGTAACTATCAGGGTTTGTTTTAATATCTTTGGTGATTAATGTTAAGTCATTTTTCCAGTCAAAAGTTCTGATAAAAGTTCTCCAGGCTAAAGCGTTAATGATCACTATTGATATAATAAGTATTACTCTAGGAGTTAAATATTTAGGAATTTTGAAAGACTGTAGAGCAAGTACTAATATTCCCATTAATCCAATTTGAGTAAAATAAAACCACCTGTCAGAAGCAGTTAAATCTAGGGCAATAATTTGACTGTGAAATACTAAACCTAGTAGAAACCAGATTAAGAAAAAATAGTAGAGCTCTAGACGCTGAGGAGTTATTCGCCTTATCCTAAAAAAGATGATTATTAGGAATGTGATTAATGCAAAGCAGATTAAAAGAGGTAGATAAAAATTATTAAAAGTGGGATTTTTTATAATCCAGTCTTGAGCAATAGCATACGTGACAGGATAAAAATAACCTTTTAAATAAAAATAAATGATTTCCGGTAGATTGAGCAGTTTAATGGGTAGTGAAACGCCGGCAAATAAGGTGTTAGAAGCCTCAATAATGCCGATTTTTGCCACAAAAAACCTCATCCAAAAGTATATTCCAATTGAGGATCCGGCTGAGGCTAGATAAAAAAGAAAATATTTCTTTTTAAATAGAAAAAGGTAGACTAAAGAGATTATTAAGAAAAGTAAACCGCTTTCTTTGGAAAAAAGTGAGGCTGTAATCAAGATCAAAAAGAGGAAAGGGTAGACTAATTTTTCTATAGTTGAAGCCGGTTTTTTAACTGTTTTTTTACTGACAATCAGTAATCCAAGCATCCCAAAAAAGAAAAATAGTACATCCTGCAAGGCTGAAATATAAGCTACAGTCTCAACATTAATTGGATGAACCAGGAAGATAAAGCCGATAAATAGTGAGAATTTCTTGGTGATTAATCGGTTAAAGAATAGAAAAACCAGAATAGAATTTATTATATGAAGGCAAACTTGGAATAGATGAAAATAAAAAGGGTAGGGGCCAAAAATATTATAAATGACAGCGAAGACTGTGGGCATTAAGGGTTTAAAATAAATGCCAATAGATTTTTCTTGCCCTCCGGAATAGAAGGTACTGCCTGTAAATAACTGAGGGATGTTTTTGATTGAATGTACCTGAGGATTTATAACCAGTTGGAGCTCATCATCCCAGACTCCGTCATTAAAAAGTGAGAAAAAATAGACACTAAAGCCAACTATTATTATAAGAATTATTGATAAAGTGAATTTGCTAAGATAAATCATCTTTATGGCACAATCTCAATAAAACTATATCCTGTTCCTCCAGCCCCACCTGAAGACCCGTTGGCCAGTCCAGTTCCTGCTGCTCCACCTGCTACTGTAACAGTACCAGAGTTGGAGTAGGTACGGGTTCTGACATAAACTACACCACCACCACCACCACCACCACCACCACCTGAACCGACTGAAGCGTTTGTAGCGTCATTCCCCTGAGAAGAGAGTACTCCTCCCGAAGCAATAGTCACAGAATTAGCCTCAATATATAAAACACCTCCCCCTGCTCCACCTGCACCTGAGGTACCATTGGGATTAGTGCAGGTTACACCTGATGCATCTATTGCACCACCTGTAGCTGAAGCTCCACCTCCTGCTCCTCCAGAATTTTGAAGAGGGCCACCTCCTCCATCATCTAAACCTGGTCCACCACTACCACCACCTGCACCATAGCCGTCAAACAGATTTTGNNCTCCAGAACTTTGAATAGGGCTTCCTCCACTATCAGTTCCAGGTGCTCCGCTACCACCACCTGCACCATAGCCGTCAAACAGATTTTGTAAACCTATTTGTTTGGCTAAAGACTGGTTAGTAACGTCATTACTGCCTGCTCCTCCGGTCATGCTGGAGCATGATCCACCACCTGCACCACCAGATCCTCCGGGATGAGCTCTTTTCTGGGTTGAAGAAGCAGCGGTGCCGTCAGGTCCTCCGGCATCGCCAACAACTGATACCTGGTTACTGGTTCTGGCCGGACCACCAGCAGCTCCAAAGCCTTTGACAGAGATGGTACCGCTAACAGTTAAGCTTCCTTTAAAGAATAAATATAGATTGGATTTAGTCGCAGTTGAAGTATTGGGTTGTAAGGTTGAGGAGGCGTTTAAGGTGTAAGTTCCGGCATATTGGTGAATACCTGTTGTAATACTTGCTCCTGCAGAAGAAGGGTTAGATTCATTACCATCTCCACCAAACTGGGAAAGGGATGGTTTACCGGCCAGGTTTTTAATTATCCCAAACACTGTTTCATTAGAACACCCGGTTGAGGTACATTGTTGTGTATCGGTATTTATCCCCAACCTACCAAACAAAGTATTATTTGCTCCGGTATCTGTATTAGCTCCAACCCTGTCTCTTAAGTCAGATAACCTGGCAAAGATTGAACCTGTACCTGAAGAAGCATCAGCAGTCGCACCAAGATCAGTGTCACTAATTTGAGCTAACCTAGCAAAGAGGGTAGTGGTTCCTGAAGCATCAGCATTTGTTCCTATTTTGGTATTTATTGTGCTTTGAGTAGCAGCTGTAGCAATGTCCGCGCTATCCATACCGTCAAGAAGATCGGCATTTAAATTAGTGCTGACTGTTGTCGAAGCAATAACAAAAGGAGCAGTGCCTGTTGAGACTGTTGACTGAATTTGAGAACTGGCCTTAATGCCTCCTGTGACATCCAATTTTACTCCGGGGGCAGCATTTCCAATGCCCACATTGCCGGTTCCATCAATCACAAACGGAGTTGCATCGGTATAAGTTCCATCATCATTAAATCGGGCTACAAAAGCAGATGCGCCTGTATTACCGTTTGTTACATTTATAGCAGTTGAATTACCAGAAGCTGTAGTTCCAGTAATACCAACTTTAAGCGCATTTCCAGTGAGAGCAGAACCGGAATTTCCGGATAGTTCAAATTTACCAAGATCACCAGTTACCGCAGTTCCTGATGAACTAACTGACAAAGAGTTTCCAGCAGTAATGGCATTGGAAGTAATGTTTAGCGCACTTCCATTGGTGGTATTAACTGAAGTCAAAGCCATTAAATTCCCAGTTCCTGTGGTTGAAGAGCCAGTGATGTTGACCAAATTACCAGTAAAGCCAGTCGTAGTGCCTGATTGAGTTATAGCCAAAGCCGAAGCACTGGTCTGAGCTGATCCGGTTAGGGCAATATTTAACCCAATTCCAGTTGTTAAGGTAGAATTTGTCAGATTTACTGCAGTGGTGGTTGTATTTGCACTCTCAAATACAGTTGTCCCTTGGTTATATGTTTGTAATGTTAAGTTAGATGAATTAAATGTTTCACCGGCGACCATGCTGAGAGGGGCGGCACTCTTAATATAGGAAGCTGTTGGATTAGTGAAGTTGATGTCGTAGGCGATGGCGACATCTCCGGCGGCTGTGAAGTTAGATGGGAGTGATGTAGTAAATGAGGTTTCTGATACAGAAAAGATACTTGAGGAGGAATCAAGTATGTTGAATAAGTTGCCTGTTGTTGAGCCATTGGCGCCGATATTTAGAGAGAACAGGTCGCCGGTTGCTGTAGTGGACGAGCCTGGAGCCCATTCAAGATTCATTAGGGAGCCGATTCCGGCTGTGCCTGTTAAAGCTGTTGAGGTAGATTGCATCTGGAAGCCTGAACCTGTGGTTAAGCCATCAAGGGAGATGTCAAACAGATCCCCAGTTGTCATAGAGTCAGCAGTCATTGACCAGAAAGTTTCTGTGTCTGAGGAGACTGTCCAGATATTTTGTTCACCATCGCCGAATACTAAAGTCTGGTCGCCTGTTGGATCTGTTATTGCATTCCAGGTTGTTCCTCCTGCACCGCCGTTCATTTGAACAGCAGTAGCTCCATTTCCTATATATAAGTCCTCACCGGCGGTATCCCAGCAGATTTGGCCTTCAGCGGTCGAGGCAGAACAGGCTGTGGCGTTTTGAGGAAGGATTAAACCCTCACCTGTGCCTGAAACATTGACGGCTGCCAGGTTGATCAAAGAGGCGTCAGCGGCTGTTAAGCTGAAAGTACCTGAGGCTTGCGTGTATCCTGTGACAGCTGCAATTGCACCTGATGAATTTACCTGGAATAAGTCACCTGAGCCGACTGTTAAAGCAGCGGTAGGAGAGAAGTCGCCGATGCCTACATTGCTGCCAAAATATGCNNAATATGCCCCGTAGTTATTATCAGCTCCAGTTTGAGCAGCTATGTACAATCCATATTTTGTGGATGTGCCATTAGTTGAGGACGTCCCATCATTAATTATTATTCCATATTGGTTAGTTGTACAGTTGGTTGTACAGTCAGCTNNTGATGAAGGATTTAAGTAAGCGCCATAAATATTGTTGGTGCCTCCGGTTGAAGCGGCAGTGGAAGCTGGCTGAGAAACTAAGCCGTAATTATTTCTGGTTCCTGCTGTAAGTATTCCAGTCGCTGAAGTTGATCCCTGGACTCCGATCAAATTGTCTGCTGTGGTTGAAGAGGAGCTTGCGAGACCGGTTAAGGCTATATTATTGGTCCTTGCCGCATTGCCTGTGGCTGTTGATGTGAAGTATCCTCCATTTAAAGTGTCAGCCGTTGTTGAGGAGGAGGTGATATTGCCTTCAACCGCCCTGCCAATCTTAGCCGCATTGCCGCTCATGGTAATTGTGGTTCTATATCCATAATTAGTATTAGCTAGAGCGGTACTGTCATTTATAGTGAGGTCCATCCCTCTCAGTGTATTAGCAGAAACTGTCGGGGAATTTGTCAAATTGATATCTATAGCTTCATTATTGGAGCCATCAGCGGGAGAATAAGTAGAATCAATATTCAAGACCTCTCCCGATGTCATACCAGTCGCTGTCAAGCTAAGTAAGTTACCGGTAGTTGCAGAGTTGGCTGTTAGATTAAAGATTCCTGTGCCGGTATAAACTCCAGTATTAGTTAAAGCTAGATCTGCTCCTGAGGTGGTTGTATTTGCTATTGAAACTATGTCATTTGATGTTGTAGGTGTGAGTGTCGTACCAGTTCTGGACCAATATCCGATTGCACCTGAAGTTGGAGCGGTTGAAGTCAGGTTCTTTGAGCCATCTGTGTAGACAGCGCTTGAAGCTGTTAAGCCGGAGAAGTTGATTGTTCCTGATGAGGTTATTCCAGTTGCAGCAGCTATTGCACCTGATGAGTTTACCTGGAAAAGATCACCTGAACCAACTGTTAATGCGGCTGCTGGGGTGGTATCACCAATACCGACGTTAGTACCATGAAGCCTCATTATTTCCCCGTTGTTATTACCAAATGCCGTATAGAAATTGCTGGTAACAGAGTTATAACCGGAGACAATTGAACCTGAGAGTGTTGGTACGCTGCCGGTGTAAAAGGAGAGTTGTGAGGCTGATAAAGTGCCATTACTGTTATTATGAATTCTAACTGTTTCAACTGTACTGTTGGCAGAGGTAAAGACATTAAGCAAAGCTGCAGGTGCAGTAGTCCCGATACCTACATTGCTGCCAAAATATGCTCCGTAGTTATTATCAGCACCAGTTTGAGGCTCTACATACAAGCCATATTTAGTCGATGTGCCGTTAGTAGAGGAGGTTCCATCAGCTAGATATAATCCATACTGATTGCTGTTACAGTTGGTTGTACAATCTGCGGCCAGAGTAAGAGTGGTTGCAATATAGCCACCGTAAATATTATTGGCTGTTGTATCAGATACGCCGGCATTAGACAGTGTTGAACTTGGGTTAGAGTAAAAGCCATACATATTTAAAGTTCCTCCAGTTGAAGCAGCCGTTGAAATCGGATTGGACTGAACACCCATGGCGGTTCTGGTTCCGGATGAAAGCGCGCCTGTGGCAGCAGTTGTTAGATAGACGGTTTTCAAGGTATCTGCTGTGGTCGAAGAGCTTGAAATTCTTCCGTAATATCCAAAAGGCTGTTTAGCCGCATTACCTGAGAGTGTCAGATCGTTAAATATTCCGTAATCAACATTCGCTGTAGCTGTCGAATCTGTTGAAGCTATATTTAATCCGTAAGCTGTAACGGCAGATCCGGAGAAGTCAGGAGAGAGTTTTAAAAGTGCCGAGCTTGCACCTACATCTGCAGTAACTTTTACAAAGTTATCTGTAACTCCAACGGAAGTTGGGCCGGTTAAAGTTAAGGCTGTACCTGTAGTTAATGCTGTTGCAGAGAGAGTTAGGATATCGCCGGTAGTAGTCGCATTAGAAACTATTGAGGCTACTGTACCTGAAGTGCCAATACCGGTATTAGTAATTAAGAAATCTCCACCATCAGTATCTGATGAATCAAGGTCAAGAAGAGCATCAGGAGTTGTATCACCAATACCTACACTACTTCCAAAATATGCACCGTAGTTATTATCTGCACCGGTTTGAGGAGCAACATAGACGCCGTATTTAGTAGATGTGCCATTAGTTGAGGAACTTCCATCAGCTGCATAGAATCCATATTGGGTAGAAGTACAGTTGGTTGTACAATCTGAAGCTACGGTTAAAGTTGAGGACGAATAATATCCATAGACAGTATTCGTTGTTGTATCTGTTATGCCCGGATTAGATAAGGTATTGGAAGGAGTTGAGTAAAATCCATACATAGTTGAAGCTCCGCCTGTTGAAGCTGCAGAAGAGGCGGGCTGGGCAAGTACTCCGTAATTGTTCCTGGTTCCGGTTGTTAAGACTCCTGTAGCCGAGGTTATGCCCCAAACTCCCATTACAGAGTCAGCGGTCGTTGACGAGGTAGAGCTTGTGGCATATACAGCTGCATTAAGAGATCGGGCCGCATTACCGGTCGCACTAGTGACGAAAAAGCCTCCCTGTAAGGTATCAGCAGTAGTGGAGCTTGAATCAACTCTACCCTGTATGCCTCTCAGTGTTTTTGCGGCATTACCGCTGGCAACTACGTTCGTATTGATTCCGTAGACTGTATTTCCCAGAGCTGTGCCATCAGTCAAAACCAAATCAATACCCTTGAATGTATCTGCTGAAGATGTTGGAGCATTGGTGATATTTATATCAATCGCCTCATTAGTAGAACCATCAGATGGAGCATAGGTACCATCAATATTGAGTAGCTCTCCAGTAGTAAGTCCGGTACCAGTGATAGAAGCTAAGTTACCAGTTGTTGCAGAGTTGGCTGTTAAGTTGAAGATTCCGGTGCCGGTGTAAACTCCAGTATTAGTTAAAGCTAAATCAGCTCCTGAAGTTGTGGTATTTGCGATTGAGACGATATCGTTGGCTGTAGTAGGAGTAAGTGTAGTTCCAGTTCTTGACCAATATCCAATTGCGCCTGAAGTTGGGGCAGTTGAGGTTAAGTTCTTT
>CXWK01009564.1_pt1 | contig 17553 bp, 11 predicted proteins | sample 590851 | NCBI WGS metagenome assembly CXWK01 (sample SAMEA3498364, study PRJEB10139) | wastewater metagenome | biome: wastewater treatment plant; material: activated sludge | place: Denmark | collected 2014-08-01 | reverse complement strand
TATAATTACAACAATTGTAGCCGAGGGCGGCCGGCTGGCAACGGCTGAGTCAATCTTTTTACATAGCGGCAAAAAAACGAGTAAGATGGTTGGCCGCGGGGCGGGATCAGCGTAGAATGTGGCCATCTCCGTCGCTGCCGCCGCCTACTGCCCGGCGCAAGATTTGGTCGGCCGCCCGGCGGCTGACCGTAACAAAAGAATTGCAAGGAGAGAAGCCATGTTAAACCGTTCGAGTTTGGCCCGTCTGATTGTTCTGGCCGCGCTGCTGCTGGTAGCGAGCGTAGCCGCGGCCACGGCCGCGCCGGCCGCGCCCACCGCGGCGCGCGTCCGGGTGGCCCATCTGGCCCCCTTCCCCGGTTCGAGCAACGCCACCATTTCCGTCCAGATTGCCGCCGCGCCCGTTGGCGGCACGCTGGCCTATGGCGACCGCACGAATTACATCACCATCCCCGGCGGCGCGGGCAATTACAATGCCACCGTGCTCCACAATGGCGGCGTCGTCTATAGCGAGCCAATCACGCTGACCGATGGCGACGCCTCGCTGGTCGTCATTGGCGATCAGACCCAGGTTCCACTCGACATCCTGTTGCTTGACGAAACCCTGCCCGACCCCGGCCCCGGCGCGGGTGGGATTCGCTTTGTCCACGTGGCGGCCATCGGCGCGACCATTGACGCGACGCGCGTTGACGTCTGCTTCCAGGACGGCGACCCCTTCCACAACACCGGCAACGCCTTCCGCTATCTGCGCACCACGGCCTACCGGGTTTTGCCGGCCGGCCCCTACGATTTTAAGTTCCCTCGCTACAACGAGGCGAACCCCTGCGCCGGCGAAGTGCTCATTGACCCGCCGCCGCTCCCCATCACCACGGGCGCTCGGCGGACGGTCTACCTGGTGGGCGACGGCAACAATCAGCCGTTGGCCAACTTCACCTTTGGCGAAGGCATCATCGGCAGCGAAGCCGGCAACACGAAGCTGTATCTGCCCTCCCTGATGCGCCAGTAAACGCTCTCCGAGGAGCCGAGGGAGCTGAATAAGCGATTAAGCCTGCAACAGAGAACTGGTCCATCACCTGAGGAGGTCACCACATGGAGCCAAAACAACTGGGGCCGGTCGGCGGCGATGGCGGACGGCCGTTTGGCGGTTACGACATCCCTGACGACGCGCGTCTGACGGCTGTCCACGTCTTCGGCGAGTGGGTCGTGGACGCCATTCGTTTCGACTACGTTCACGCCGACGGCGCGCTCGGCAGCCGGCCGCCCATCGGCGGGCTGGGCGGCAGCCACCACGTCTTCTACCTGGACGAAGACGAATTCCTCATCGGCCTCAGCGGCCGGTGCGGTTGGTACGTGGACTCGGTGCGCTTCCACACCAACAAGCGCGTCTCCGATCTTTATGGCGGCAGCGGCGGCGAACGCGACTACGCCCTGATGGCCCCGCCGGGCTATGAGATCGCCGGGCTGTTGGGCCGCTCCGACTGGTACCTCGACGCGCTGGGCGTGCGGTTGCGACCGTTGGCCCTGCGCGAAGAGGCAGCCGAGGGCGCGGCTCTGCTGGCCGAGGCTGACGCCGAGTGGACCGCCGCCGAGTCGGAGTCGGCGCTCGATGAGGTGATAGATGCCGTGGCCGCCGAGATCGCCGCCGAGGGGCAGGCCCGCCGCGGCCTGGGAACGGAGCGCCACGCCGAAGCCCTCATTGACCTCGTCCCCGACGCCGAGGCGATGGGCGGCGAGATGCTTTCCCCGCGGGAAGCGGCCGAACTAGAGGCTGTGGCCCTCGACCAACTCGTCGCCGCGCTGGAGGAAGAGATTGACGCGGAGCAACTGGGCAGCATGGCGGAGGAAACCCTCGACATGGCCGTCGTCGCCCTGGATGGGAGCGAAGGCGAGTCGTGGAGCGAGTGGCCCGACTATGGGGAGCCGATTGATGCCGTGGTCGTGCTGCGCCGCAGCGAAGTGGCCAACGAGGAAGGCGTCGAGGCCCTGGAAGAGGAGGCCATGGCCGAGGCCATCGCCGCGCTGCGCGACGAGCAGCCGGGCGAGGGCACGGTGGACGTGGCGGTCTATACCCAGGTGACGCCCGACGACGACGGCGAGACGATGGCCACGGTGATGGCCGTCGCCGGGCCGGCGGCCGGCGCGACCGACGATGCCCCCGCCGAGACGGCGGTCATGGTCAGCGACGCTATTGACGACGAAGAGGAGTTGCTGGAGTTGGAGCGCGAGGCCGTGGAAGGGGCGCTACTGGCCCTGGAGGAAGACCAGACAACACCCTTTGACGATGCCGACGTCACCATCTACACCGGCGTCTTTGAGGACGACGACGGCCAGCTCTATGGCGCGGTGGTGGCCGTGGCCACGCCGGTAGCCACGACGCCCACCACCAACCGCGGCAGCCTGGCCTCGACCGTGGTGCAACTGACCGGCACCCAGCCGCGGCCGCAAGACCTGCAACTGGTGGAGGGCATCGGCCCCAAGATCGCCGCCATTCTCATCGAGCATGGCATCAACGATCTGGGGCAGTTGGCCGAAACGCCGGTCGAGCGGCTGCGGGAGATTCTGGGCGGGGCCGGGGGCCGCTTCCGGCTGGCCGACCCGGGCACGTGGCCGCGCCAGGCGGCTCTCGGCGCGGCCGGCGATTGGGCGGCGCTGACGCAGTTGCAGACGCAGTTGAAGGCGGGGCGCGGAAGCGGGAGTTAGTAGGTCAGTGGGTCAGTAGGTCAGTAGGTCAGTAGCCACGCAAACTGACCTACTGACCTACTGACCTACTGACCTACTGACCTACTGACCTACTGGCTACTGATTACTGGCAAACGTGCAGCTCACCGCTGCACCATCGGCCAGGGCGAGGCGCACACCGTTGGCGATGGCCGTCGGGTTGCCGCCGCTGCACGTGGCGCTGCCGAACGTCCAGCCCGCCTTGGGGGTTTGGGTTACGTTGTAGGTGCCGGCCGGCAGGGTCAGGGCTTGCGTCGTACCGTGGTTGACCGTCACCGTGCCCTGGGCGTAGATTTGGACGCGGTTGGTGTCAATGTCGGTGGCGTAGACCAGGTCGCCCACTACCAACAGGCCGTTGGGCCGCGAGATGGGCACGTTGGCCGAGGCCGTCTGGTTCCATTGGGCAATGAAGTCGCCATTGTTGGTCAGCTTCTGAATGCGGTTGTTGTAGGTGTCGGCGACGTAGATGTTGCCGGCGGCGTCCAGGTCAATGCCCACCGGCAGCCAGAACTGGCCGGGGCCGGCGCCGGGCGTGCCGATCTTGCGCTGGAACGTGCCGTTGGCGTCGAAGACCTGGATGCGATGGTTGTTGGAATCAGCCACAAACAGGCCGCCGCCGGGGCCAAAGTCGAGATGAGCGGGGAAGCGGAACTGGCCGTTACCGGTGCCGACCGTGCCCCACTGGCGCTGATAGACTCCCTGGATATTGAAGACCTGGATGCGGTGGTTGTGGGTATCGGCCACGAAGACGTTGCCGGCCGCGTCTACAGCCACGCCGTTGGGGAAGTTGAACTGGCCATTGCCCGAGCCGAAGGAGCCCCACTGGCGGACAAAAGTGCCATTGGTGTTGAAGACGGCAATGCGGTGGTTGTCGGTGTCGGTGACGATGAGCAGATCGTTGTAGATGGCAATGGCATTGGGCCGTAGCAGCTTGCCCGGGGCCTTGCCCTGGGTAGAAATCTGCCCCAGGAAGTCCCCAGCGGCGTTGAATTTCTGGATACGGCTGTTGCGGTGGTCGCTAACGTAGAACGTTCCGGCGGCGTCAATGGCCACGTCGCGCGGCTGGCGAAACTGCCCGTTCTGCTTACCGGCCCGACCCCAGGAGGTCTGGAAGGACAGGGCCGTCAGCCAGAAGTTCTGGCCGCCGGCCGGGGTTGTCGTCACGCCCAGGGTTAGCGTGGCCGCGCTGGGGGCAGCCGGGGCGGCCGGCGCGTCTTGCGCCAGCGCCGTCGAGGCCAGCAGGAGCAGCGCCACCAGCACAGCCATCAGCCACGCCGCGCGCCCGAAACGATTCTGTGCCCGAGTCTCCATCATCTATTTCTCCTTCTTGTTAACCAGACTGCTTATTGCCGCATGCCGATACCTAGTTGCTCCAATCGCGCGGCACCGCGCTGGAGAGGGGCCGGGTCATGACGCCGAGCGCCACCCACCGGAGAGCCGCCGCTACGCTGAGCGAAAATGCCCACCGGCTCAGGCAGTGTAGCATAAGTGTGGCGTCGGTCGCAAGGGGGTATGCTTATAGTCCGGCTTGTGGCGGCTCTGCTTCCAGCGCCGCCCCCAGCGCCGCCCCACGCGCCACCGGCCGCCCCAACCGGCTCCACTCGCTCCACGAGCCAACGTAGAGCCGCCCCTCCGGCAGCCCGGCGCGCACCATGGCCAGCAGATTGACACAGGCCGAGACGCCGGAACCGCAGTAGAACACGGCGTCTTCGGCCGGCGTGTCGCCCAGCAGGTCGAGGAACTCGGCCAGCAGCGCCTCCGGGGCGCGCCAGCGACCGTCAACGTCCCAGTTGGCGACGTAGGGACGGTTGGCCGCGCCAGGGATGTGGCCGGCCACGGCGTCGAGCGGTTCCACTTCGCCGCGGTAGCGCTCTGGGGCGCGGCCGTCCACCAGCAGCGGCGCCGCGCCGGCCTCGGCCGCCGTCGCCGGCCGGTCGAAGCGCGGCCCGCCTTCGAAGAGGCGCGGCAACGGCGAGCGGCCGGCGACGGCGGCCGCGGTCACGAGCAACCCGGCTGCCGTCCACGCCGGCCAGCCGCCATCGAGCACGGCCACCGCCTGGTGGCCCATGAAGCGCAGCAGCCACCACAGCCGGGCGGCATAGTGGCCGCTCTGGTCGTCGTAGGCCACCACCTGCACGCCGGGGCCTATCCCCCAGCCGCCGAAGGTGCGCGTCAGCTCGGCCGGCGCGGGCAGCGGGTGGCGGCCCCCCTCGCCCGTGGCCGTCTTCGCCCCGGATAGATCGCGGTCGAGATGGGCGTAAACCGCGCCGGGGATGTGGCCCTGGCGATAGCGGCGCTCACCGGCGGCCGTGTCCAGCAGGTCGAAGCGACAATCAACGATGACCCACTCAGGATCATCGAGGTGGGCGGCAACTTCGGCCGCGGACAGAACAGTCGTGTAGGGCGGGTTCATGCGCCCATGATACCACGCCCGGTCGGAACGGGTATTTCAGCCCCTTGTCCTGGCCTCCTGTAGCCGTTAAACTCCCGTGCCGCCGCCAACCCGGCGCATCCGATATGAGGTGAAAGCGATGCTTAATCTGAACCGTAATAGGAGCGCGGCTATCGTGGCCCTGCTCCTGGCTTGCCTGCTGGCGCTGCCGTTGCTGGCCGCGCCCACCCCGCCGGCCGACGACTCCGGGGCGATGCCCACCCCGGCCGGCGGCGCGCCGGCCGACCGCCCGCCGTCGGCCGTTGAACCAGCGTTGCCCGCCGCCCCGGCCGCCGCCGCCGCGCCGGTCATCACCCTCTGGTCTGGCCCCACGCTGCCCGCTGGCCAGCGCGGCGACCCGCAGAAGTGGGTCAACGTGTTGGGCAACGTCACTTCGCCGGTGACGCTGACCAGCCTCAGCTACACGCTCAATGGCGGCCCGTCGCAACCACTGGCCACCGGCCCGGACAACATGCGTCTGGCCCGGTCGGGCGATTTCAACGTCGAACTCGACTACACCGACCTGCGCCCCGGAGCCAACACGGTTGTCATCCGCGCCGTTGACCAGAACGGGGGCACGGCGCAAAGCACGGTCACCGTCAACTACCGCAGCGGCGACTTGACCTGGTTGCCGCAGACCTACTTTTACGACTGGTCTACGGTGACGCGCGTCGCCGATCTGGCCCAGATGGTGGACGGCCCGTGGCGGCTGGACGGCGACAGCGTGCGGCCGACCGTCTTCGATTTCGACCGGCTGCTGGCGCTGGGCGACCTCTCCTGGCGCGACTACACCGTCACCGTGCCCATCACCGTCTTTGGCATTGACGAGAGCGGCTACACCGCCCCCAGCAACGGCCCCGGCGTGGGCGTCATGGTGCGCTGGCAGGGGCACTACCGGGTCGAAGGCGACACCCAACCGCGCACCGGCTGGCGGCGGCTGGGGGCGCTGGGCTGGTATCGCTGGCAGCGCGACGGCAGCCAGTACACCGAGGGGTTCGAGGTGCTGGGTCAGGGCGGCCGTCTCATCGGCACGACCCCCAAGGGGTTGGACTTCGGCGTGACCTACATGTTCAAGCTGGCCGTCCAGTCCAACCCTAACCCCGACATCCCGGCCACCTATCGCTTCAAGGTCTGGCCGGCGGGAACGGCCGAGCCGGCGCTGTGGGACGTGGAGCGGCGCGGCTTCCAGGGGGAACCGAGCGGCGGCGGGCTGCTGCTGCTGGCCCACCACGTGGACGCCCGCTTCGGCACGGTGCGCGTGGACTTGCTCAATACCCGGCCGCGGCCGACGCTAACCGTCATCACCGACGGCCCCGGCGGGGGCAGCGTGCGCCTCAGCCCCAGCGCCTCGCCGCGCATCGGCGAAGACGTGGTCGTCAGGGCCGTGCCCGACATCGGCTCGGCCTTCGCCGGCTGGTCGGGCGCGCTGACCGGCACGGCCAACCCCGGCGTGGTCACCCTGTTCGAGAGCACAACGATCACCGCTACCTTCTCGGCCGATGGCAATGGGATTGCTTTGCCAATGATCGTGTCGTCTAATCCGTAGGCGCCGGGAGCAGGGGTGAAAGAAGTGCGTCGCGCCCTAATGAACCTTAACTAAATAGTGCGGTAAAACCAGGCGTAGGGGCGAGGCGGCGGCGATTGAACTGGTCAAAGCAACGAGCCTCGTCTCGCCGCCGCCTAACCCCCTTGGCCCAAGAGGGTCAGGCAACCGGGAGAGAAGGCCGCATGTTTTCCATCACTGTTCTGCCCGGTTGCCTGACCCCTACGCGACGCTGGCCCCAGAACGCGGCTTTGCCAGGTTATTTTGTTAAACTTCATGATGGCGCGACGCCTCACCTCTCTTAATTCCTAATTCCTAATTCCTAACTGCCATGGAGCCATCTGAGTACCGTGCCATCTACACCGTCGAAGACCGCCACTGGTGGTACGCCGGCATGGCCCGCATCAGCCGGACCCTGCTGACCGCCGCCTACCCCGACCGGCGCGACCTGCGCATCCTGGACGCCGGCTGCGGCACGGGCGGGGCGCTGGACTTCCTGGCCCACTTCGGCGCGGTGACGGGCAGCGACATCTCCCCCCTGGCCCTGGCCTATAGCCGGGCCCGCGGCCACGCCGCGCTCAATCAGGCCTCGGTCACCGCCCTGCCCTACGCCGCGGCGTCGTTCGACCTGGTGACCTCGTTCGACGTGCTCTACCATCGCGCCGTGGGCGATCCGCGGCTCGCCCTGGGCGAATTCCGGCGCGTGCTGTCGCCGGGCGGGCGGGTGCTGCTGCGGCTGCCGGCCTATGACTGGCTGCGCGGCGGCCACGACGCCGTTGTCCACACCGCTCGCCGCTTCACGACTACCACGCTAGGCGCATCGCTACGCGAAACCGGCTTTGCCATCGAGCGTCTGACCTACGCCAACACTCTCCTCTTCCCCCTGGCCGTCGCCAAGCGCCTGTTGGAGCGCCTGGCCCCGGCCGCCGCGGCCCACTCCGACGTGGCCGCCAACCCGGCCTGGCTCGACGCCCTCCTGGCTCGCCCGCTGGCCGCCGAAGCCGCCTGGCTGCGGCGGCGCGATTTGCCGTTGGGGCTGTCGGTGGTGGCTTTGGCCCGGCGCGCCTGAGCAAGACAGGTTCCAGGTTCCAGGGGCCAAGTTCCAGGGGAAGAGCGCTCTTCCCCTGGAACCTGGCCCCTGGAACCTGGAACCTATTGCTGCCCAAGAACGAACGGTAATCTGGCGAGAGGGACTTCTTGCGGCGTTTTGCTCGCTGCCTCCAGCGCGCCGACGTCGCACTCGTTGGCCGAGGGCAGGCCGTTGCCGTCGCGGTTGCGCGGGCGGCCGCGCTGGTCGAGGGCGCTGACCGGCGCGGCGGCGCAGACGGCCGACGGCGCGCGGTCAATGGCCGGGCTGTGCAGCGGCAGGGCGTGGGTGGCCGCCGGCCCGCCGTTGTCGGCCAGGGGCGACAGCACGGCCGCCGGCCACACCCAGGGCGTGAAGTCGCCCACCCCCGGCGCGAAGCCGCTCAGCCCCGGGTCGCCGCCAAAGCCGAACAGGTTGCTGGCCGCGGCGGCGACCGCCCCGCCGGCGCGATGGGCCTCGCGGCCGAGGGGGGCCGCGTTGCCGGCCAGCAGCGATTGCCGCAACGTCAGCGTCCCGGCGTAGACGAACGCGCCGCCGCCGCTCAGGCCGGCCGTGTTGCCGCTCAGCGTGGCGTTGTGGAGCGTCACGCGGCCGGCGCTATACACGCCGCCGCCGGCCACGTTGGCCGTGTTGCCGCTGAGCGTGCTGTTGACGGCGTTGATCGTCCCATTGACGGCCGCGAACAGGCCGCCGCCGTCGCCGGCTTCGTTGGCGACCAGCGTCGTGTCGCGCACGGCGATCTCGCCGCCGCCGACGAACAGGCCCCCACCGGCCACGGCCTCGTTGCCGCGCAGCGTCGCCCCGCTGATGGTCAGTTGTCCGGCCAGGACGACGGCCGCGCCGCCGTGACCCGTGGCCCGGTTGTCGCGCTGCCGGCCGCCGGCAATGGTCACCGCCCCTTGTTGCAGCGCCACCGCGCCGCCGTCCTTGGCCCGGTGGCCGGTCAGGACGACGCCGGTCAGGGTCGTCGCGCCGCGGTCGTTGGCCAGCCCGCCGCCGTAGCCGGTGGCCACGTTGCCGTCGAAGGTCGCCTGGCCGATGGTCAGCGCGCCCCGGGAGTTGAACGCGCCGCCGCCGTCGCCGCCGGCCGTGTTGTCCGACCACAGCCCGCCGCTGACGGTCACCGGGCCGCCGGCCGTGTCGGCCGCGCCCGGTTCGTCCGGCCTTTCGCCGTTGGCCAGCCCGCCGCCGTCGTCGCCGGCCGTGTTGCCGCTGATCGTCGGCGCGGCGAGGGTCAGCGGGCCACGGCCGTTGGCCACGCCGCCGCCGTCGTCNNCGCGCCGCCGCCGTCCGCGCCGGCGGTGTTGTCGCCCAGCCTTTGGCCGGTCATCGTCAGCCGGCCGCCGGCGTTGGCCAGCCCGCCGCCGTTGCCCTCGGCGGCGTTGCCGGTCACCGGCGTGGCGTCGAGGGTCAATGTGCCCGCGCCATTGGCCGCGCCGCCGCCCGCGTCGCCGGCGTCGTTGCCGCTGAGGATCGTGGCCTGGAGAGTCAACACCCCCGCGCCGTTGGCCGCGCCGCCGCCGTCCTCGCCGGCCGTGTTGTCGCTCAGCGCGCCGCCGACGATAGCCAGCGTGCCCGCGCCGTTGGCCACGCCGCCGCCGTTGCCGCCGGCGGTGTTGCCGTCGAAGGTCACGCCGTTGAAGGTCAGCGCGCCGCTGTCGTTGGCCAGCCCACCGCCGTCCTCGCCGGCCTCGTTGTCGCTCAGCGCGCCGCCGCTGGCCGCCACCGTGCCGGCGACCACGGCCAGCCCGCCGCCCTCGCCGGCCTCGTTGCCGCTCAATGTCACCGCGTCGAGAGTCAACTGCCCGCCGGCCACGTGGATGCCGCCGCCCTGCCCGCCGGCGTCGTTCGTGCCCACGCTCACGTCGCTCAATTCGACCGTGCCATCGGTCAACAGCAGCCCGCCGCCGTTGCCGCTGGCAACGTTGCCCGTCAGCTGGCCGCCGCTGATGGTCAGTTGGCCGGCTTGCAGGGCCACGCCGCCGCCGTCGGTGGCCTGGTTGCCCGAAATCGTCGTGTCGGTCAGCGTCGCGGCAACGCCGTCGAGGTAGAGGCCGCCGCCCGGCCCGTCGTCGGCCTCGTTGGTGTCCAGCGTGCTGTCGCTCAGGGTCAGGGTGGCGTCGGAGGCGCTGAGGCCGCCGCCGTAGTAGGCCGCGTTGCCGCGCAGCGTCACCTCGCTGAGGGTCAGCGCGCCGCCGGCGAAGTAGATGGCCCCGCCCGCCCCTTCACCGCCGTCGTTGCCGCTCAGCGTGCTCTCGGTCAGGGTCAGGTCAATCCCCTTGGCGTGAATGGCCCCGCCCTCATCACTCTGGTTGGCGCTCAGCGTCGCGCCGCTGATCGCCAGCGGGCCAGCACTGGCGTAGATGGCCCCGCCCTTGCCGGCGCTGTTGCCGGTCAGCGTGCAGCCGGTGAGGGTCAGCGCGCCGTCCTGGACGTAGATGGCCCCGCCGTCGTAGCCGGTCACGTTGCCGTCCTTCAACGTCAAGGCGTCGAGCGTCAGGTCGCCCCCGGCAACGACCAGGAAGCGCATCTCCTCGCTGCCCTGGCGCTGCACCGTGGCGCCGTTGCCGCTGATGGTCACGGTGGAGGTGATGAGCGGCAGGGCGCTGGGGCCATACTCGGCGGCGGCGGCGGCCGAAAAGGTGAACAACCCGGCGGCGGGCAGGGCGACGACGTCGTGGCCGGGCGTGCCGGCGACGCAATCGTCGTGGACGGCGCCGCCGTTGGCGTTGTCAATGGCCTCGACCAGCGAACACAGCCCCTCGTTGGCGACGATGACCATGCCGTTGGCCACGTGGATCGTCGCCGCGGCCGGCGCGCCAAAGGCCGGCGCGCCCAACGCCAGCAGCAGCGCCGCCCCGGCCAGCGACAGCCCGGCCCGCCGCAGCCGCCGCCGCGCCGCGCGGGGCAGGGCGCGCAGGCGGGCGCAATACGCGGCCAGGGGATCGGCCAGACGGGGGTTGTGGGCCAAGCGGGCAGCCAACAGAGGGGCCAGGGGCGAACGGTTCATGGTCATATCTCCTTAGGGGGCATTATATACCCATTCTGCTTGGCGTGAACCGGCCAGGCTGTTCAGTAGTCGCGGAGCACACACCGACCTGTCAGGTCATTGAGCAGCTTGCGGTTTAGTTTTTATTAGCGCCTTCGACTATAATAGCTTCAGATAAGCGTGGGGGTTCCAATGGCTGAACATATGGCGGCAAGCGATCCGGTTGAGGAAGTGCGCGACTTGTCGAAGGCCGAACGGGCCGCGGCGCTGCCGGCGGGGGACCTGGATACCGAGGATGTGCCCCAGTCGAAGAAGACGACGCGGCCGATCGTCGTCGGCATCGGTGCGTCGGCCGGCGGGCTGGAGGCGCTCTCGACCTTCTTCGAGGCCCTGCCACCCGACACCGGTCTGACCTTCGTCGTCGTCACCCACCTCTCGCCCGACCACAATAGCATTCTCGACGAGCTGCTCCAGCGCCATACAGTCATGCCCGTCACCCAGGTGCAGGCCGAGCAGATTAGCATCGCCCCCAACCACGTCTACGTCATCGCCCCCAACCGCCAACTGGTGCTGACCGACAGCCACCTGTCCGCCAGCGAGTTCGACGGCCCCCGCGCCGGCCGCGCGCCGATTGACATCTTCTTCCGCTCGCTGGCCGCCGTGCACGCCGAGCCGATCGCCATCGTTCTCAGCGGCGGCGGCAGCGACGGCGCGCTGGGCATCCGCTCGGTCAAGGAGGCCGGCGGCGTCATCCTGGTGCAAGACCCGACAAATGCCATCCACGACAGCATGCCCCTGGCGGCCATCGCCACCGGCGTCGTTGACTTCGTGCTGCCGGTGCGCGAGCTGGCCCAGAGAGTAGTGGCGCTCAACGAACACCGGGTACACTTGCCCAACAACCCGCAACACCTGTCGCCCGAGCAGCACGATGCGCTGCAGCGCATCCTGACCCAGCTTCAGGGGCGAACCGGCCACGACTTTCGCGCCTACAAGCAGACGACCGTCCTGCGGCGCGTGCAGCGCCGCTTACAGATCACCGGTCACGTAACACTCGAAGGCTATCTGCCCTATCTGCACCAGAGCGCTGATGAGACCCAGGCGCTGCTGCGCGACTTACTGATCGGCGTCACCAACTTCTTCCGCGATGAGGAGTCGTGGCGCTCTCTGGAGCAGGACGTCATCCCCCGCCTGTTCGACGACCGCGCGCCGGATGGCGTCATCCGCGTCTGGTCGCTGGGCTGCTCCACCGGCGAGGAAGGGTATTCGCTGGCCATCCTGTTGCTGGAACACGCCGCGACCCTGGCAGGGCCACCGAAACTCCAGGTCTTTGCCACCGACATGGACGAGGAGTCGCTCAACAAGGCCCGCGAGGGGCTTTACCCCGAGTCCATTGCCGCCGACGTTTCGGCCGAGCGGCTGGAGCGCTTCTTCACGCGCGAGGGGGCCTACTACCGCATCCGGCGCGAGGTGCGCGACACCATCCTTTTCGCCGCCCACAGTGTGCTGCGCGACCCGCCTTTTTCCAACCTCGACCTCGTCGTGTGCCGCAATGTGCTCATCTACCTGCAGCGGCCGTTGCAAGAGAACCTGTTCGACATCTTCGCCTACGCCTTGCGCTCCGGCGGCTATCTGTTTCTGGGCAGTTCCGAATCGGCCGACAGCGCCAGCGACCTGTTCCTGACCGTTGATAAGAAGCATCGCCTCTATCGCCGGCGGGCGTGGAGCGGCCGCCAGCCGCTCTCGCCCGTCTTGCCGCTCCTGTCTTCCAACCAGCGTCGTCCCGCGCCAGCCCGGAACGCGGATGCGCGCCCGCCCGGCTATGAGCGCTTCTTCCGCTCAGCCTACGATCAAACCCTGGAGGAGTTTGGCCCGGCGATGATCCTGGTGGATGACGAAGCCAACATCGTTCGCCTTTCCGGCACGGCCGGCCACTTTCTGCGCCATCCCGACGGAGTGCCCACCAACAACCTCAACCGTCTCATTCGCCCCGAGATGCAGTTCGAGTTGCGCAGCGCCCTGCTGCGCGCGTTCGAGAAGGGGCAGCCGGTGCTCAGCGCGCCGACCCGGCTGGCGATTGACGGGGCAGAGCGGCGCGTCTATCTGGCCGTGCAGCCACACCTGGTTGGCGATAAGCCATCGCTGGCGTTGGTGATGATCATCGAAGATCAGGCCGGCACCACGGGCGACGAGGCCCACCGCGCGCTCGAAGTGACAGCGGACGACGGGATGGCCAAGGAGCTGGCCGAGGAAGTCTACCGGCTGCGCGAGCGCTTGCAGGCAGCGTCGGAAGAGTATGAGTCGTCGAGCGAGGAGCTGAAAGCGGCCAACGAGGAGCTTCAGTCCATCAACGAGGAGTACCGCTCCACCACCGAAGAGTTGGAGACGAGCAAAGAGGAGCTTCAGTCGGTCAATGAAGAGCTGGAAACGGTCAATAGCGAACTGAAGCTCAATCTGGAAGAAATCTCACGCGCCCACAACGATTTGCAGAACCTGATGGCGGCGACCGAGATCGCCACGCTCTTTCTCGACCGCGCGTTGCGCATCAAACGCTTTACGGCCGGCGTCGAGGGGCTGTTCAACATCATGCCCAGCGACCGCGGTCGCCCCCTGACCCATCTCACCCATCTGCTGGACTATCCCGACCTGGCCGCCGACGCCCGCCAGGTACTGCGAACGCTCGTGCCGCGGGAGCGGGAAGTGCGCCATACCCAGGACGGCTGGTTCCTGGCCCGGCTGCGCCCCTATCGCACTGTCGAAGATCGGATCGAGGGCGTCGTCATCACCTTCGTGGACGTCACCAGCCTGAAGGCGGCCGAGCAGAACCTGGCCGAATCGCAGCAGCTAGTCGCCCTGGCCCTGGGCGCGGCGGGCATGGGCTGGGGGACGTGGGATTTGCAAAGCGGCCAGGCCGAAGTGGACGGCCGCACGCGCGAGCTGCTGGGCTTCCCCCCGACCAACGGCGGCCTGACCGTTGAACAGTGGCTGGCCAACGTCCAGGCCGACGACCGGTTGCGTCTGCAAGCGGCCCTGCGCCACGGAGCCGACGATGGCGGTGTGCTGAACGTGGCCTTTCGCGTTGTGCTGCCCGACGGCTCCCTCCGCCATCTGCGCGCCGGCGGCATGTTTATTACCGGCAAACAGGCGGGCGGGCCGCGCCTGACCAGCATTCTGCGCGATGAGACGGAGCGGCTGCGCAGCGAACAGGCGTTGCGCGAGGCACGCGAGAGCTTGCAACAGGCGCTGTGGTCGGCCGAAATGGGCTGGGGGGAGTTCGATTTGCTCACCGGCGAACTCAGTCAGGACGCGCGAGCCAGAGCCATCGCCGGCTTTTCAGCCAACGAAGCGCTGACGCTGGACCAATTCATGGCCCGCATCCATCCCGACGATTTGGCGCGGGTGCAGGCTGACAACGCGGCGCGGCTGGAGGGCACGGTCACGACAGCGCTGGAGTATCGCCTCGTCTGGCCCAACGGCGAGATACGGCATATTCGCGGCACGGGCCTGGTGCGCCGCGACGAGGCCGGCCAGCCGCGCCAGATCACCGGCACGCTGGAAGACATCACCGAGCGACGGCGCAACGAAGAGGCCCTGCGCGCCCTGACCGAGTCGCTGGAGGAGCGGGTGGGCGAGCGCACCCGCGAACTGGAAGCGGCCAACGCCGAACTGACCGCCGCCCGCGACCGCTTCAGCTCCCTGTTTGAAACCAGCCCCGTGCCGACAGTCATCATTCGGCCGGGCGACGGCGTCTACCTCGATGCCAACCCGGCCTTCCTCGAATTCCTGGGCATGACGCGCGCAGAGACCATTGGGCGGCGGCCGGCCGACCTCTTCCATAAAATGCCGGTCTATGACGACCCCGCCGTCATCGAGGAGGAGTTCGCCCGCAGCGGCCGCGTGCGCGACCTGGAGACGACTTTCACCGTGCGCCCCGGCGATGAGCGCACCATTCTGCTCTCCTTCGTGCCCCTGACGTTGGACGGCGGCGAAGTGTTGATGTCCACCCTGACCGACATCACCGAGCGCAAGCGCGCCGACAGCCTCATCACCCAGCAGCAGCAATCGCTGGCCGAGGCCAATGCCGAACTGGCCGCCGCCCGCGACCACTTCCAGACGCTTTTCCACGCCAACCCGGTGCCGTCGGTCATTCTGCGTATTGATGACCTCTCGGCCGTGGATGCCAACGAGGCGTTCCTGGCCTTCCACAGCCTGCCGCGCGAGCAGATCATCGGGCGCTGCGTCCTCGACCTGGTTACCTTTCCCAATGGCGAAGACCGCCAACGCATGGCCGCGCTCTATCGGCGCGAGGCGGGGCTGCGCGATCAGGAGCTACTCCTGCGCCTGCCGGGCGGCCAGGAGCGGACGGTGCTCGTCTCCGACACGCCCATCACGCTGGAAGGGGAGCGCTGCACAATGGCGACGCTAATCGACATCACCCAGCGCAAGCAGAGCGAGGAGCAGACGCGCCAGTTCGCCTCGCAGTTGTCGCTGGCCGAACAGGCGGAGCGGCAGCGCATCGCCGCCGTCCTGCACGACGACCTGCAACAGCGGCTCTACGCCCTGCAAGTGCGCCTGGCTTCGGCATTCGTCTGGGCCAACAAGGGGGAGACGGCCGCCGCGGCGAGCGAAGTCGGGCAAATGCGCGGCGCGCTCCTCAGCGCCATCGAGCTGACGCGCCGCCTGACGGTGGACCTCAGCCCGCCCATTCTGCAGGGGGAGGGGCTGTATCATGCTCTCGTCTGGCTCAGCACGCGCATGAAAGAGGAGTATGGGCTGGTGGTGACGGTGCAACAGAAGACGGAGTGGCAGCCGCTTGAGGAAGGGATGCGCGTGGCCCTGTTCCAGATGGCGCGCGAGTTGCTGTTCAACGTGGTCAAACATGCGGGCGTTGACGAGGCCACCGTCCTGTTGGCCCAGGCGGACGAGATGGTCACGGTGACTGTCAACGACGACGGCCGCGGCTTCGATGCCGAACATCCGCCAGTCATTGGCGGGCAGGGGCTGCGCCAGGCCCGGCAGCGGGTGGAACTGTATGGCGGCCGGCTGTCGCTGGAGTCGGCCCCCGGCGCGGGCACGCGCGCCACCATTACCGTGCCGCTTAGAAGGCCAGTCGCTGCCTAGGGCCACAACCATTTTCAGCGGACAGTATGGAAATCGGGAGTCATATCACAGGAGCAAACAACGCCATGATCTCCGTTTTTCTGGTCGAGGACAACCGCTTTGTAGCCGAGGCCGTAGATGGATTGCTGAAGACGTATGCCGACGTCGAGCTGGTCGCCGTGGCCCGCACGGGCGAGGAGGCGCTGGCGATGCTGCCGGCTGTGGCCGCCGACGTGGTGCTGATTGACATGGCCCTGCCGGGCATGAATGGCGTCGAGGTCGTCACCGCCATCGGCCGCGCCCGGCCGGGGCTGCCGTGCATCATCCTCTCGGCCCACCGCGAGGAGACCTACATCACCCAGGCCCTCTCCGCCGGCGCGCGCGGCTACATCACCAAGGAGCTGCCGCTGGCGATTGTGGAGGGGGTGGAGCGGGTGCTGGCGGGGGAGGTCTACTTGAGCGAGGACCTACGAAAGTAGGTTCCAGGTTCCAGGGGCCAGGTTCCAGGGGAAGAGCATTCTTCCCTGGAACCTGGCCCCTGGAACCTGGAACCTAATTCCTAATTTCTGCGGGTACTTCCGCCAATGCTTCATCCGGCAACACGTAGCTGTGCTTTAGCCGCTCGTCGCCCCAGTCAAGCATCTCCGGGAAGCGGGCGGGGAGGACCTGGACGGCGAAGATCTCCTGCACCCCCTCCTCGAAGCGCAGGAAGCCCAGCGTCCGCCCGTCGCGGATGTCCACCACCCACACGCCGCACGTCCGCTCCGTCAGCCGCTCCACCAGCGGGATGCCGCTGAAGGTGGCGCTCTCCCGCACTTGCGATAGACCGATGAAGGCCAGCGGGCCGTAGAAGTCCAGCCCGCGGGTGAAGCCGGGCAGCGAGGCCACCGTTTGCCAGTTGCCGCCGCGGACGTTGGCCAGGGCCAGACTGCCCTCGCCCGACTCCAGGAACCACAGCCGGTTGTTGTACCAGCGTGGCGAGTGGGGCATGGACAGGCCGCGCAAGAGGGCTTTGCGCGTCGGCACTTCCATGAGCAGGCCGCCGCGGGCCTTGTCGGCGCGCCAGCCGCCGGGCGTGTCCGTCTCGCCCAGCATGGTGACGAACTGCGGCCGGCCGTCGAGCATGGCCAGCCCGTTGAGGTGGCAGCGGTCTTCAGGGGCCAGGGCGCTCAGGTGGGGCGGCCGCCAGCGGGGGTGGAAGCTGTGGTCGGCGTCCAGCGTGCACAGGCAGCCGAAGCGGGTATTGACCAGCCATAGCTCGCCATCGGCGGCCCAGGCCATCTCGTGGATGTCAATGTCGCCGGTCACGTGGACGCGGCGCGGCAGATAGGCGGCGTCATGCTTGCCGGCCGGCTCCAGCTTGCGGGCCACGGCGGGCATGTTGCGGTAGTACCAGACCGTGTTCGTGCCGCCGATGGCCAGCCGCGCGGCGTCGGCGGCGATGCCCATCGGCTTGGCGAAGGCGCGGAAGTGGGTGTTGACCGTCTCGGTTTCGGGGTCGTAGCGGACGAGGATGACCTTGCCCGCCTGATAGGTGCTGACGGCCAGGCTGATGNNGTCGGCGGCGGGGGGCGCGCCGGCAGTGGGGTCGGTTATGGGGGCGTCGTCGGTCATGGGGGGGATTATACAATTAGGAATTAGGAATGAAGAGGTAGAGGCTCAAGCCAGGTCATCACCACCCGCGTGCCCCG